>Ga0075350_1000136_pt1 | contig 9595 bp, 10 predicted proteins | sample RushSE_TuleC_D1_FD_120070 | JGI IMG/M metagenome (GOLD analysis project Ga0075350, IMG submission 120070) | Natural and restored wetland microbial communities from the San Francisco Bay, California, USA, that impact long-term carbon... | ecosystem: Environmental > Terrestrial > Soil > Wetlands ... | reverse complement strand
TCTAGCCTAAGAGCCGGGAGCGGGAAAACCCGCTCCCGGCTCTTAATTTGAATCAGTTACGAAAAAAGCCCCGCCGGTGTCAATTGACCCAGTTGGTCCGTATTTTTGCCTGCTCCAGCCTTCCATCCCCGCCAGGCACCCCAAACTCATCACCGCAGCAGATATGGCTTTGGTTCGAAAACAGGTTGATCCAGCGGCCGCTTTGAATATAACTTGAGCAGCCATGCCATGAACCACTATCACTCCTGAACCGACGAGGGGCGCCGCATGCGAACCATCGATGAGAGTTCAACTTTCCGGCTGAGTTGGGATATCTTCATCCTCCTGCTGATTATCGCCGGCTGCCTTTTGATCCCGTTCCAGCTTTCCTTCCGGCACGTGGTGCTGCCGCTCGGCTCCGGGATCGTCTATCTCATCGACTTCTTCTTCGGGATAGATATCATCCTGAACTTTTTCACCTCGTTCCGGCGGCACGGCGAAAAAATCACCGACGCCGGGCAGGCCGCAAGGCATTACCTGAAGACGCTCTTTTTCGTCGATCTAATCGCGAACGTTCCGCTGGACGCCCTCTTTCTACGCGACGAGGACATACGCGTGGCCGGCGTCGCGCTGGTGCTGATCCTGCGACAGCTCCGCCTCCTGCGCGTGGTGCGGCTTTTCGTCATTTTCCGCCGCTGGCAGAGCCTGAGCTGGACCAACTCCGGCTTCCTGCGCATCGCCAAGTATTTCACGATCTTCATGCTGCTCGTGCACTGGATCGCCTGCGCCTGGTTCCTGGTCCCTTATCTCGAAGGGTTCCCCGAGAACTGCTGGGTGGTCCAACAGGGCATAGAGCGTGCAAATCCGATCACCCAGTACATCCGCGCGCTTTACTGGGTGATCCAGACCATGGCCACCGTGGGGTATGGTGATATCACACCGCATCGCGACTTCGAGTATGTGTTCAGCATCCTGATCATGCTGATGGGGGCATCGACCTATGCTTTCATCATCGGCAACATCGCCTCGCTCGCCAGCAATCTCGATGCGGCCCGGGCTTCTTTTTTCAACCGGATCGAGGCCATCAGCCAATACCTGCACTCCCGGCATGTGCCGGCGCAGCTCAACGAACAAGTCCGCAATTACTACGAATACCTGTGGGCCCACCACCGCGGGGTCAAGGAGGAAGCGCTTTTTGAGGACCTTCCGCCCTCTTTTCGGCTCAATCTCCTGCTTCATTTGACCAAGGACCTCCTGGAGAAAGTCCCCCTGTTCAAATATTGCTCGCCGGTTCTGCGCAACGTGCTCCTGTTGGCGCTTAAACCCCAGACCTACGCCCCCGGCGTTTTGATTGCCCGAGCCGGGGAGCTCGGAAAAGAGATTTTCTTTTTGAGCCACGGGAAGGTGGAGATTCTATCGGAAGACGGGGATGAAAATTACGGGACCCTGGAGGACGGCGATTACTTCGGGGATCTTTCCCTGATTCTCAAGGAAAAGCGCACCGCCTCGGTGAAAGCCCTGGCCTACTGCGAAGTCTTCATTCTGACGACGACGGAGTTCATTCGCATCCGGAACGAATATCCTGAGTTCAGGGAGGTTCTCAAGAAGGTGTCATCGGAGAAAACCGAAAAGGTGGTCAACCTTTTGTTGAAGGGGGTCACCCTTTGAATTTTTTCTGTCGAAAAAATTCAATTTGGGGAGTGTCGGCGTAAAACCACCTACCTATCTCCACTCCGCCAGGTTCGTTTCGATGAATTCCACCACGCGGCTGTGTTCCTCTTTCCCGCTTCCCTGGACCGTCATGGGCTCGTCGAAGTGGATGTGGACTGTTTTTTCAGGGCAGATCCTGCCGAAGTCCTTCAACCGCCGGCCCAAGCCCCAGGCGTCGGTCTTCAGGGCGAAGGGAACCACCGGCACGTTGCAGCGCTTGGCGAGCTTGATCCCCAGGCTGTTGAATTTCTTTGCGTCGAACTCGACGCTGCGGGTGGTCTGGGGGAAGATGACGATGGAGATGTCGGCCTCCAGCCGCCGCTGGCCCTCCTCCATCACCCATCGCAGGTCCTCTCTGGGGTTTTCCCGGCCCACCACGACCGGGTTGCGGCTGCGCATCACGTGGCCGAACAGGGGATAGGTGATGAGGCTTTCCTTGACCACGAAGGTGACGTCGCGGTGCGGCACGATCAGGCAGGGCAGGACGAAAGTCTCCAGGATGCTCATGTGGTTGCCGATGAACACGCACGGGGACGAAAGGCCCCGGACGATATCCAGCCCCTTGAGATCAAAGCGACCGCCCACGGACTCGAGCGCCCGCACGGTGGTGAGGCTGCTTTCGATCCAGCGCTGGTTGTCGTACAGGCCTTTTTTCGCCAGCATCGCAGCGCGGTAGACGACCCCAAACGCCTTGGCGTAAAATACGGCGCCGGGGAACCAAGCGGCCATCGAGGACCCGGTCCGCTCGGGCGTGAGATAATGGCTCTCGGTGGTCAGACAGTTTGCAGGCATACCCAATGAATTCCCTCAGCTGCTTATTTAGCTTTTTTTGCAGCCGAAGTCGAACGGATTTATCTTTCGTGCCCGTTATCACCGGAAGTTGCTATGAACCGCTGGAGAAAAAGGACCTCCAGTTGCCGCCTGACAGGTAATCGCGGATGGCCGGCTGCAATTCCGCCGCGATCTCCGCAACGCTTTTACCTTCGGTGTCGTATGTGAGGTCCGCCGCACGGAGATATTTTTCCTCGGACTCCGACCAGATCGTTCGCAGATCTTCTTCCAGAGTGGTGCCGACGTTCACGCGCGGCCGATCCGCGGCGCGAACCCGCCGCGCCAGCTCGTCCAGGGATGCCGTCAGCAGGATGATGCGCCCGGTGCCCCGCAGGACATCCATGTTCCACTCGTAGCGCACCGTGCCGCCCCCCAGGCAGATCAAGGATTTCTCCCTCCGCGCGAAGCGCTTGCAGATCGCGTACTCCAGTTCCCGAAAGGCCACCCAGCCCTTCTCCTGGACCAAGCGGTGGAAGGAATATCCCAGGATGCGGTCCATTTCCTGGTCCAGGTCGTAAAAGGGCAGCTCGAGCTCACGGGCCAGGTGCGAACCGACGGTGGTCTTACCCGAGCCGATCATCCCGCAGAGATAGATGTTTCCCGGTCGTTGCGTCATCAGCGGTCGAATATTTTGAGATTGCAGTATTTGTCCCCCCGGGCGATGCGCTCCTCCAGCTCCATGCGCACGCCGTGGGCATCGGCCCGGCCGCGGTCGCCTTCCATGGCGATGTCGCAGAACAGATCGATTTCCTGCGGCGTGCAGCCCATTTCCTTCCATGCCTCCACCAGTGCGCAAAATTTCATGCGCTGCGCGGCGCCCCTGTCGTTGATCTCAACGTCGGAGTCAAACACCAGCGAGGATCCCTTGGAGACATGTTTCTCAACCCAGGCGGCGGGGCTGAAGTCCTTGGGGTCGTTTTTGGCCTTCATCCGGCCGAACTCGAAGATGGCCTTGCGCGCCAGGCGCTCGACCTCTTTCTCCGGGAAAGCCTCCTTGAAGGACCGGACCAGCAGGGCCAACCACGTGGCGCGGTCCTTGATAGCCGCCCGCACCTTGTCGATCATCTCTTTTTGATCCACTTGTTTTGTCATATGGCCTCTCTAATTGCGGGTTAACGTTTCATTTGCAGACGGAGGTGCCGCAGTCTACAACGAGAAAACTCATTTCTCACGCGATGCCGCGACGACGGCGCGCACGATCTCCGGGCTCACCCAGGTGTCGATGCTGCACCCGTTGGCCATGAAAAACCGCCGGCCGCCGCCCAGGGCGACGCCTTCGTGCACATGGTTTTTCAAAAAGGCCGGCGAGCGCCGGGTGAGCAGGGTCTGGTCGATGCCGCCCATGACACAGCCGGGGACCCGCTGCTTGACGTGATCCATTGAGGGGCCCTGCGGGCCGCGGTCCCACCAACTGAAAACGTTCACGGGGAAATCCAGACAGTCGTCCATGTAGAGATCATCCCCGTGGATGTGGGCCACGTTCATCCGGCCCAGCCCTGAGATGGCCGAGAACACCTTTTCGGCATAGGGCTTCACGAAGGTGAGAAAAACATCGCGGCTGACGATCTCCTTCGCGGCCGGCACGGACATGAAGACCCCGGCGGCGCCGATTTCGATGGCCTTGATAGAATAGGCGATCAGGTTCTCGGTTACGGCAGTGAGCGCAGCATGCAGCGCGTCGGGTTCGTCTTTGACGAGATGCTCCATGTTTTCGCCGGCAACACTGCGCCGGATGCTCTGCCAGGGGTCGAAGACCGTGTCGATGAAGTAGGCCCGGCCCTTGAGCTCCCGGGAGATGATGCGCAGCGCCTTGAACTGCTCCCGCCACTCGCAGCGCTCGACGTCGAACGTCGTGAACTTCTGCAGGTCCGCTTTCGTGCGCACCGCGTCGAGCCCTTTGGGTGTCGGGTAGTAATAGTCGTTCATGACCTTGAGAAAATCGAAGTCATAGTGCTGGAAATACTCAAGTGTGATGCGAGCGAACTGTTCGCCCCCGCCGTGCTGAACGCCGAAGTGGTACCAGAGGGAAATGGGGGGGTAGTCTACCTGATCGCCAGCGAGGACCCGATCGACCCTTTCAATTTTGTTCATTATTCCTCCAACGTTGTCCAACAGTTTTATGTTTTAAGTTTTAAGTGTTAAGAAAAAATTAAACAAAAGCCAAGTTGGGTTTACTTAAAACTTAACACGTAACACTTAAAACGGCTTTGCCTTTTTATGCGACTCCGAGATAGGCTTTCTGCATCAGCGGGTTGTTCTTGAGGTTCTCGGCGGTGTCGTGGAGCACGATCTCACCGGTCTGGAGCACGTAGCCCCGGCTGGCGATGGAAAGCGCCATGTTGGCGTTCTGCTCGACGAGCAGGACGGCGACGCCTTCCTCCCGATTGATCACCTGGATGATCTCGAAGACCTTGTCGACGTAAAGCGGCGACAACCCCATGGACGGCTCGTCCATGATGAGAAGCTTGGGCCGGGCCATGAGCGCCCGGGCCATGGCCACCATCTGCTGTTCACCGCCGCTCAAGGTTGAAGCGAGCTGCCGGTTTCGCTCCTTCACCACCGGAAACAAGGCATGCATGCGCTCCACGTCGGCCCGGATTCCCTCCGTGTCGTTGCGGGTGTAAGCGCCCATCAGCAGATTCTCGTTCACGCTCAAATAGGGGAACAGGCGCCGTGCCTCCAGCACCGGCGCGATCCCGGCCCGAACGATGTCCGATGACGGCAGACGGTCGATGCGCCGCCCGAGGAACTCGACACGTCCCTGCTTTGGCCGCACCAGGCCGAGGATGGTCTTCATCGTGGTCGACTTGCCGCAGGCGTTGCCGCCCAAGAGCGAAACAATCTCCTTCTCGTCGACCGTCAGGGAGACGTTCTTCAGCGCCTGGATGGGCCCGTAGAAGGTGTTCACGTCAGTCAGTTTGAGCACGCTGGCGCCCTCCCATATAAGCGTCGATGACAGTCGGGTCGGCCGCGATCGCGGAAGGGGGCCCTTCGGCGATTTTTTCTCCGTGGTCGAGGACCACGATGCGGTCGGAAACCGTCATGACCACCTTCATCTTGTGCTCGATGACTAAAACGCTGTGGCCGCGGTCGCGGATGAGGCGAATGAGATCCACCACCTGCTGGGTTTCGTGCGGGTTCATGCCGGCCGTGGGCTCGTCGAGCAGGATGAGCTTGGGGCCGGACGCCAGCGCCCGGGCGATCTCCACCCGGCGGCGGTTGGCGTAGGACAGCTCCCGGGCCGGCTGGTTCAGCCGCGGCAAGAGCCGCTCCCCGAAAAGGGACATGACATCCATGCAGTGCTCTCGGTTGTCGGCCTCCTCATGGCCGACCCGCGGCGGGCGCAGCAGCGCGCTGAAAATACCGGTGCGGCCCTTGAAGTCCCGACCCACCATGACGTTTTCGAGCACCGACATCTGGCCGAACACCCGGATGTGCTGGAACGTCCGGCTGATTCCCCGGCGGGCCACTTCGTGCGGCGGCAGTCCGACGATCTCCTCGTCCCTGAATCGGACCGACCCCCGGTTGGGCGGCATGGTGCCCGTAATGCAGTTGAACAGCGTGGTCTTGCCGGCGCCGTTCGGGCCGATGAGGCTCACGATCTCCCCCTCGTCGAGGTGCATGGACACGTCCCGCAGGGCCTTCAACCCCCCGAACTCCTTGGTGACCTCCGCGATCTGCAGCAGTGCCATCCTCAGCCCTCCGGCAGGAATTTGTCCCCGCGACCGTAGACCCTGGCCGTAGCCGGGTCGAACCGGGTCAGACGCAGACGGAAGGATCGTCCTCCTATCAGTCCTTGCCGCCGCACCAGCATCATGACGACGAGAACCCCCCCGTAAACAAACATGCGGTATTCCTGCAGGGGTCGGAAGACTTCCGGGATCAGGATGAGGGCCGCCGCTCCAACCATTGGACCGATCAGGTTGCCCTGGCCGCCGAAAGCGAGCATCGCGAGCAAAATGAAGGACTCGTTGATGGTGAAACTGTCCGGGCTGATGTACTTCACGAAGTGAGCGTAAAAGCTTCCGGCAATCCCGGCGTAGAAGGCCGATAGAACGAAGGCCTGGATCTTGTAGCGCGTGGTGTTCACGCCCGTTGCTTCGGCTGCGAGTTCGTTTTCACGGATGGCGGTGAGCGCCCGGCCGAAGCGGCAGCCCATCAGGCGGTGCATGCTGAAAACCGTCAGCAACACCAGAATCAGGATCAAGTAATAGTAATGCAGCCGCGAGGTCGCCACGAAGCTGAAGAGCGAGGGCGGTGGTATGTCCATGATCCCGAGCGGACCGTTGGTGAAGCTCATCCAGTTCTGGAGCACCAGGAAGAGGATCATGTTGAAGCCGAGCGTCACGAGTGTCAGGTAGATGCCCGACAGCCGCAGGGTGGGCTTGGCGATAAGGTATCCGAAGATGCCGGCGATGGCCCCGGCCCCGGCCAGGCTCAGCACCCACGGCAGCCCCATCTCAATGGACAGCTTGGCCGAGGCATAGGCACCGATGCCGTAGAAGGCGGCATGCCCGATGGACAAAAGCCCCACGTAGCCGTTGAGCAGGTTGAGGCTGAGCGCCAGGATAGCGTAGATGCCGATAAACACCAGCACCTGGAGGTAGTACATGTTGGTGACGAAAGGCGGCACTACGGTAAAAATCGCAACGATCAAAAGAACCGGCGAATGCGCCAAGATGGATTTGATAAAGCTCAATTACGACCTCGCAAAACGCAACCCTCTTGTCATGATTTTTTAGAAAGCCCCGCAAGGCGGGGCTTTCTAAAAAATCATCATTAGTCCCCCCGCGTGTGCGTCATCTCCTTCCCGCCGAAGAGCCCGCCCGGCCGCAGCAGCAGGATCAGGATCATGAAAACGAAGGAGAAAACATGGCGGAAATTCGACGCCCCGAACTCGACCGAAAAAGTTTCAACCAGTCCGATCAGCAGCCCGGCCACGACCGCTCCCGGCAGGCTCGTAAGCCCGCCGACCACACTGGCGCTGAAGGCCTTGAGCCCGTATAGCCCGCCCATGGTGGGGTAGAACATGTTATAGTATATCCCCACCAATACGCCCGCTACCCCCCCGAGCATCGACCCCATCGCGAAGGCCGCCATGTAGATCAGATTGACGTTGACCCCCATGGCATACGCCGCCTCGTAATCCTGGGCCGTGGCGCGGATCACCATCCCGAGCTTGGTGCGGTTGATGACGAAATAAAGCACCAGCATGAGCAGGACCGTGACGCCCAGCACCGCGATCTGCAGGAAGGTGATGTAGACCCCGCCAATTTCAATTTCAAAATTGCCGAGCCGGTCGATGAGCCCGAAAGGGATGGCCTGGGTCTCCGGCCCCCAGATCTTCTGGGCCAGGTTGACGAGCAGGATCGAGATGCCGATGGTCACCAGCAGCGACGTCGCGTGGGGAGCGTTTCGCAGGAAGTGAAACGCGAGGAGCTCCACCACGATGCCCAGCACGGCCGTGGCCGCCAGCGCGACCACCAGGGCGAGGAGAAAACTGGGGTAGAGCAGCCGGATGATCTCAAAGCCCATGTAGGCCCCGATCATGTAAACCTCGCCGTGGGCGAAGGTCACCATGCGCAGGGTGCCGAAAATCAGTGTGAAACCGAGGGCCAGCAGCGCATAGACGCTGCCCTGAGTCAGGCCGTTGATGAATTGCTCAAATAGAAAGGATGGCATACGGGTTTGAGGATCTAAAGGGATGGAGATCCAGGGGTCAAGCGGGAACTCACGTATTTTCAGCTTGACCCCTCGAACCCTTTAGAATGAAGGCCGGCATATACATTGCCGACAACGACGAATCATTGACGGTTGACGAAGATACCCCGGATCAGGGTTTATATAATACCCACTGCCCATTCTTGATCATGATCCGCACCAACTGCTTGGCCGGGTCACGGCCCTCGGCATAGGAAATGGGGCCGGTGGCACCCTCGTAGCCCTTAAGACCGATCAGGCCTTCGCGCACCTTGGCGCGACTGTCGGTGCCCACCGCCTTGAGCGCCGCCACCAGCACGCCGGCCGCGTCATAGGCCAGTGCTGCGAACTGGTTGGGGTCTGCACCGTAAAGCGCCTTGTATTCCCTGGTGAAGGTCTGGGGCGCCGGCCGCGGGTCGCTGCCGAAGTAGTTCACGGGGATCATGGTCCCCTCAACGGCCTTGCCGCCCATCTCCAGGGTCTTGACGGAGAAAAGCGAGCTGTTGGCCAGCACGGTCGGCTTGAAGCGCGCGCGTTCGGCCTGGTTCATGATGGCCGTGAAATCGGCATAGAACGTCGGCATGTACACCAGGTCCGGCTCCTGGCGCTTCAGCTTGGAAATGATGGCGTTGAAGTCCTTCTCGCCAGGGGTAAAAGCCTCCTCGGCGATGATCTCCGCACCGAGTTTCTTGGCTTCGCCGACGAAATACTTGTTGGCGTCGACGCCCCAGTCGTTGTTGATGTAGATGGTGGCGATCTTTTTCTTCTTCAGGTCGTTCACCGCCCAACGGGCGTTGTAGGGCCCTTCATAGCCCTGGGTGGCCACGACGCGGAACATGAACTCACCCTTCTTGGTCCAGTCCTGGTGGGAGGCGGTGGGAGAGATCTGGACCATCTTCGCCTGTTCATAGACCGGAGCGGCCGCCATGGTGCTTGAGCTGCTGAAGTCACCGATCTGGGCGATGACGGCCGGATCGGCCACGAACTTCTCGGCGATCAGGACCGACTCCTTGGCGTCGCCGCGGCTGTCGGCAATGACCAGCTCGAGCTTCTGGCCGTTGATGCCGCCCTCCTTGTTGACCTTGTCGATCACCATGGTGACCGAGCGCTTGAAGTCGTTGCCGTACTCGGCCCAGTCGCCGGTCAGCGGGGCCGACAGACCGATCTTGACCTCGCCGGCCGCCAGCACCGGCTGCCAGCCGGCGATTCCGCTGGCCAGGGCCAACCCCACCACCATGCCTGCTACTGCCACCTTCTTAAACATCGCAGCCTCCTTCTTTGCCTGTTCATGAAAGGAAACCAAACCCCACCAAAATCGGTTCATGCCTTTCTATGGTAAGTTCCGAGCAGCGTACGGTCAAAGCCTGAGAGGTGA
>Ga0075350_1000133_pt1 | contig 9635 bp, 7 predicted proteins | sample RushSE_TuleC_D1_FD_120070 | JGI IMG/M metagenome (GOLD analysis project Ga0075350, IMG submission 120070) | Natural and restored wetland microbial communities from the San Francisco Bay, California, USA, that impact long-term carbon... | ecosystem: Environmental > Terrestrial > Soil > Wetlands ... | reverse complement strand
CGGGAACCTTCAGCCCCTTTCAGCAGAAATTTGTGTTCATTCTCCTGTACATCGGATTCGGCATTCTGGCGGGTGTCTGGCCTTTCCACACCTGGTCGCCGGTGGGTCATGTGGCTGCACCCACCGCTGTGAGCATGATCCACGCCGGCGTTCTCATGAAAATCGGCGCGTTCGGTGTGCTGCGTGTGGGCATCTTTCTTTGCCCCGAAGGCTGGCAGTATTGGGCGCATCTCATGGCGCTCCTTGCCGTCGTCGGTATTGTCTACGGCGTTTTTGTGGGATTAAGCCAGACCGATCTCAAATTTGTTATTGGATATTCAAGTGTTTCACACATGGGCATCGTCGGGTTGGGTCTTGCCACAGTAACCGTGGAGGGACTCAACGGGGCTGTGTTTCAGATGTTTGCCCATGGGGTGATGACGGCGCTGTTCTTCTCATCGGTGGGGTATATCTATGATCGAACCCACACGAAAATGATTGCCGAGCTCGGGGGGCTGAGCAGAATCATGCCGGTAGCCTCCGGTTACTTCATTGTAGCGGCACTCACCGGTATCGGTGTTCCCTGTCTGGCCAGTTTCTGGGCGGAACTCACGGTCTTCATTTCTTCCTTCCAGGTCTACCCGATGTACGGAGCACTGGCGGTCTGTGCCCTGGTGGTAAGTGCGCTGTTCATTCTGCGAGTGGTTCAGCGAACGTGCTACGGGCCGAAAAACGAACGTTTTGCGCATCTGGAAGATGTATCTTTTAAGTTGGGTATTCCAAGGATGATTCTGGTATCGGTCATCGTCATTTTTGGTCTTCTTCCCAATGTCATGCTTGATATGATTCAGACGGCATCAATTCCTTTTGTCAACGGGTTGCCATGATGAGTTGGATAATTTTCAGTCCCGAATTCTACTTTTTAATGGTGGGCGCCGTATTCTTATGTTTATCCATGGCGCGGCGGGTCAGGGCGGAACAGGCCCATTTCATCGCCCTCATTCTGGCATCCCTGGGGGTCGGGGTCTGCCTGGCATGCGTCCGGTTGACCGGTGATGTTTTCGTGGGGACATATCGTATCGACCTCTTTTCCCAAGTGTTTAAAGTCATGCTGTCCATGGGGCTGTTTCTGGTGCTGTGCCTCTGTACCGAACTCCAGGGGATCGAGGAACGGCTTCACCCGGAATTCTACTTATTGTTGACCGTATGTACCCTGTCCATGATGATGATGGTCAGCAGCGTGCACCTCTTGACCATATACGTCGCTCTCGAACTCTCCAGCTATTCACTCTACACACTGGTTTTTCTGAGAAAAGGACGTGACCGGGGAGTCGATGCAGGCCTCAAATATTTTTTGATCGGGGCTTCGGCCTCGGCCGTGATGCTTTTCGGTTTCGCCTTGCTTTACGGCAGCATCCAGGCCGCGTATCTGGTTGAAATTCTTAAAATACTCCCGGAGGTCATTAACCGGCCGGTGGTGGTTATCGCCCTGATTCTACTGCTCAGCGGATTTTTTTTCAAGCTGGCCGTCTTTCCGTTTCATTTCTGGGCTCCTGACGTTTACGAGGGTGCCGCCAACCAGGTGACCACTTTCATCGCCACGGCTTCCAAGGTTGCGGCAATCGCCTTACTCATGCGAATTGTCGCATCGTTCGGCGCAGGCAGTGCCTATCTGGTCCATGTCCTGGTAACACTCTCCATCGTTTCCATGACAGTCGGAAACCTGGCGGCCGCAGTCCAGAAGGATTTAAAGCGGCTGCTCGCCTATTCCAGCATCGCCCATGCCGGATACGTTCTCATCGGAATTCTGAGCATGAACCCCGCCGGTTACTCCGGTACCGTTTTTTATGCACTGTCGCTTTTGATGATGAAGTTCACCTGTTTTTTGGCGGTGGTCAAAGTGGCGGATGACGGAAGAAATCTGGATATCGAACACCTGGCCGGACTGCATCGCCGCAGCCCGATTCTGGCCATGGCCCTGATGCTGGCGCTTTTCGGCCTGGCCGGTATTCCGCCCACCATCGGTTTTACGGGTAAACTTCTGATCTTCACCGCGGCCATGCAAAAAGGATACTTCACACTGGTGCTCATTGCCATGATCAATGTGGTCATTTCCCTTTACTACTACCTCCTGGTGGTCAAGGCGGCATATCTTCTGGAACCCGGAACGGAATTGCCCGATCTCAAGGTTTCTTTTTCCATAAAAGTTCTGGCCGGATTATTGATTTTCGGGATGGTGGCAGGGGGAATCTTTCCCAACCATATAATCGAGCTGTCCAGAGCCGCCGCCAATGTTCTATTGTAATAAATAAAACGGATTTCAGCACCATATCGCCCTCCCCCCACCAGCACTTCCTAAAAGGATATGTATCCGTCTTGCCATAATCCTTAACAGTGTTTATGTTATTTTATCTTATTAATGACTCATAAAAAGTCTGTTTGCCCCATAATTGTCATTCCTGCGGACACGGAAACACTGTGATTTCATGATACTATGGGCTCCAGTTTTCGCGGGAGTGACGGGAATCATGACTTTTTAAGACTTCTTTATTTCGCATAATAAAATCTGGTGCTTCCCCTTAATACGGGATCTTCGATGGGCCAGGATTCTTTACTTTTATTATATACAAAATTTAATTCGAATATCGGGGGTTAAAATGAAAACTGCGGAAGAAATTGTAAATGAGAAAAACAGGGAGATGGTTTGTATTTCTTTCGACAAGACGATCCGTGATGCCGTCCGCTTAATGAATGACAATAATATCGGGGCGATACTTGTCAAGAAAAATGACCAAATTGTCGGGATATGGACAGAGAGAGACCTGTTGCGCAACATCAGCCTACCGGGATTCAATCCTGATACGGATTTGATCGGTGATTATATGACAACCAGGCTTCATACAACGGCACACGATACATCAATTCTTAAAATCAATGAAAAGTTTTTGGGATTGTTTATACGACATATCCTTGTCGAAAAAAATGGCATCTATATCGGCCTTCTGTCCATCGGCGATGTCCTCAGGGCGAGTTTGATAGAACAAGATCATCAAATTAAAAGTTTGAACAAGATTGAAAGTTGGGAATATTATGAAAACTGGGGATGGGATCGTAAAAGAAGGTAAATCACCTATGGTTGTCTGAAACTGATCGATTCCAGATTCAGGGTTCAAAGGTTTTTTCTGTAAAAACGCCAATCATGATTTACGATCAGACGCGCACCTTTTTGATAGGTCAGGTAAGAATATGCCCACTGCAAAATAACCACAAACTTGTTTTTAAATCCGATCAGATAATAAATATGAACGAACAACCAAATCATCCACGCCCAAAAGCCGCTTAATTTCAGCCTGCCGATTTCAAGCACGGCCTTGTTTCTGCCGATGGTTGCCAGCTGTCCTTTATCGATATAATGAAATTTTCCTCTGGGGTTACCCGCTAATTCTTTTAGAATGTTTTTGGCGATAAAGTGTCCCTGTTGAAGTGCAACAGGTGCAATTCCATGAAGTGGTTTACCGGTTTGATGGGAGAAGTGCGCCTGATCGCCGGCCACAAAAATTTCAGGATAGTGTTTTAGACTCAGATCCGGCTCAACGATTATTCGACCCATTGAGTCCAATTCACCTTTAAGCTGCCGATTAAGACTTGAGGCCCGAATACCTGCCGCCCAAAGAACGGTGGCCGCCTCGATTCTTTCATCCCCCATATTGACACCATCTGAATCGATTTTTGTAACCGTACTGCGGGTCCGAACTTGGACGCCTATATTTTCCAAATGACGATTTGCGCGCAGGGAAAGCTTTTCTGAAAAATTGGGTAAAATTCGGGGTCCTGCTTCGATCAGGATAATTCGGGTTCGCTTCGGATCAATATTTCTAAAATCTTTTGCAAAAGTAAAGCGGCTTAATTCCGCGAGAGCGCCTGCCAGTTCAACACCCGTACTTCCGCCGCCCACGATAACAAATGTCAGCAGCTTTACCTTTTTATCGATGTCATTTTCTGTTTCCGCATTTTCGAATGCAGTGAGGACCCTTCTCCTGATTTCCACGGCTTGCTCGATGGTTTTAAGTCCCGGAGCGTTTTCCTCCCATGCTTCATTCCCAAAATAGAAGTGGCGAGCGCCACAGGCCATGATCAGGTAATCATACCTGAATTCTCCAACATTCGTAAAAACGGATTTATTCTCTGCATGTATTTCATGGACTTCTCCTTGAAAAACCATAATATTATGATACCTTGAAAAAATATTGCGGATCGGAACCGCAATTTCGGCAGGACTCAGCGCAGCGGACGCAACCTGATATAATAAAGGCTGGAAAAGGTGATAATTTTTCCTGTCGATGATGACCACATCTATCCCTTCCACTCCGGCAAATACCTTGGCTGCATTAAGACCGGCAAATCCGCTTCCCAAGATCAGTACTCGTGACATGCACCACCCCAAAAATTTAATTATTTTTAAAGCCTTTTCACTCGAACACTTGAATGCCTGAACCCTTAACCCCTCATCAATCGACCAACACTTTGAAAGATTATCCTCCGAGTGGATGTGATGCCTTGGTCGTGTGTATCACCGCAATGGCCGTTGCGACCTCGTCACTCGTCACTATTCACTCGTCACTGTTCACTCGTCACTGTTCACTCGTCACTCGTCACTTCCCGACATGTCACATGTCTGTCTTTTTGCCGATAATGACAGATAACGGCCAATAAACCGGCATAACGCCCGAACGCTTATCCCAAAACCCGGTTAATTCTTTTTCAATCGATTCAACAGGATCAGTACCCTTATTCTCCCTGTATCGCTTTACGGCGGACCAGGTGCCTATGTAACCCATAAGTTGCTTGATGGTCCATTTTACCGACATGCGAAAAGGCGGACTCGGTAATTTACGGAAGGGAAAAGGAATATTTTCATATCCATTTTCAACGAGTTTTCTTTCAGGCGGCCAGTATTCGCCGACGATATCAGAATAAAAATGTTTGATAATTGCGTCTATTTCCGGAGAAATACTCAGTAAATTATATGTCCAAGCCGCAATAAGTCCATTTTCCTTCAATACCCGTTTGGCTTCCTTATAGAACGAATCAAATTCAAACCAGTGGAGTGCTTGCGCGACGGCTATCAGGTCAATCGACTCCGTTTGAATGGTTGTTTTATGTGCAGGTGCAACTTTGTATAAAATTTTTTCATGATGGATTGCACTTTTGATCTGCCGCTCACTGGCATCCGTGGCAATTACCTTATTGAAATATTTTACCAATCCCAGAGCCGCCTGTCCTGACCCAGTTGCACAGTCCCACGCAAGTTCATGTCCGGGCGCAATCGATGATAAGAATTTAAAAAGCGCTGCCGGATAACCGGGACGGTATTTGCCGTATTTTTCAGAATTAGCGGAAAAATGGTCTTTGAAGTTATTCTTACCCCTTATTTAATACAACCCGATCTTACGGAGCGAGCAAAATCGACTTTTTACGAAACCATCAATGTTCGATGTTTAAAATTAACAATGCGTTAAACAAAAATTAAGATCGACATCATGAAAGTCAATGAATCGGCTCCTTGTTGATGCGCTACGTTTAATTGGAATGCCAAGAGGATATTTCTGAATGGTTGCCATCCCCTTATTGAGGACACTTAAGTGCCAAACCATTCAGTCGAAGGGCCAGATCGGATTTATATATAAAATATTTGTAAGAATTTAGCTTTTTGAAAATGAATCGCTCCGGGTGTGCTTAAATTTTTTCTGAAAGAACTCGTAGATAACGGTTCGTAATGAAAAAACCGGTTTAAGCTTCTGAAAATGGTTTTGGTTTTAAGACCATATGATCGCATTAAAGCCAATCCGGAATGGTTTTTTCATAACGAGCCGTAATCCACTCAAACAGCTTCCAGTAAAAATTTAAGCACACCCGGAGCTTCCTAAAAACAGATTTGTTTCAAAGATCTAAACAGTTACAACTATTTAAAAACAGGAGATTTTCTCGGAAATCAGTCGTAAAAAAACAAAGACGAGGGGAATTGCTTCATAGAGTTGCCGAACATGTTACGGAATGTTTTCGGCAGAATCATGCTTCTGCTTTATGTGCCTTTTCTGCCAGCTTGCCCAAATTCACACACATATACGATATGTGATCTTTTATTTTACCACAACCTTTAGACCCAACCTTCAATTGCTCGGATACTAATGTATCTATGCCATTTTTTTCTATCAAAATAAATAAAAAACTGTCGTGACCTTTTTCATAACGCTTTTCTTCAAAATACGGCCCCAGGAGCGGAAATCCTTTAACTCTGTTAACAATGGTCTCCATTTTTTTCTTGGTAATACCGTAATACGAAAGTTCTTTTATCAACAGAATGAAAAACAGACTTTTCCTTGAATACTTGCGGGCGCTGCCACGACCCATTCCTGTGTCTTCTATTGGTGAGATCAAACCTTCTTCGGTATAAAATTGAACCAATCGAGGGTTTAGGCCCGAAATTTCGGCAACTTGTTTCTTTGTAAAACCCATACCGCCTCTATGATCAAAATTGATTTTTGATTTATCTTGCGCACATTATAAATATCGTGTCAAGCTATTGAATAAAAAAACAAAAAAATAACAGCGGTCGATTTACCTGCCGTTTACCGACCGTATTAGGGACGATTAAAACGTGCACTCATGTATGCAGATGTGAATTTGAGATGGATTGCTGAGCATTTTCTTCAGCGAGTTTTGGATTGGCCAACATCAAAATTTGTCACTTTTTTTCTTTTCATAAAGTTTGGCCTTGGATTTTGAAAAGTTGAATAGTCCGCCTTTACCGCCCATACGTTCCTGTAATTTCTTGCTGGAATAGATAAAAAATCCAAAAATAAGTATCCAGGGCAACAGAGTGATAATGAGGCTCGAAAACCAGGGTCGTTCCTGAGGTTTTACGTTGATGATGACATCTTTTTTCTCCAGCAAAGGCAAAAGATCGGGATCTTGTATCTCTGGTTTGAGCGTGGCAAACATAACATCTGTCGAAGCCTTATTCGTAAGGTTTTTACCCTGGTTTTGTTTTGATGCGGTTTGCACCTTAAGCTTGCCTGAAATATTATTCCTTTTCAGCGTGACTTCGCTGACCCTTCCGGATCGAACATTGTTTTTAAACTCCGTGTAAGAAATATTTCGTGTATCCACCGCCGGCCGAAACATATTGAATAGGTAACAGATTATCAACCACAGCAGTAAAATCCACAAAAGGTTATGCCACAGGTTATGTTTTGGTTTACGGTAAGTATATTCTTTTTTCTTCATCGTCTTATTCCACAGGGTCGACTGTTTCGATTTTTAATCTTACGGTCTTCCCCTATTTTCGGGATTTACGGATTATAAGGAAGTCATTTTTTATATTACCTGAGGAGTGCCTGAAGAAATTAAGGTAAACAATGTAGAATTGACGATATAATCGAGTATTGATGATATTGCATCCAAGATGGGGGATAGAATTCTATTAAATACATTCTTTTACTAACTAAAGTTTCGCAGTTGTTAATCGTGTTTGGTTTATAATGGTATCTTCAATGATATCAAAAAAGTGAAACAACAAATCAGGCTCAATTTTGTAACAAAGTATATCACTTGACCTTACAATCAGCTCTTTGACATACGACCAAACGGTTTCGGCCAACATTAAAAGCGTTTGGTCTTCTGAAACCTGGCGGAATAGCGGCCCTAAAGGACCAACAAGACGCCTTTTGCTCAGAATATAGACCAGCAGCAGGTAGCGGATCATAACCAGGCTGTAGCAGGCAACCATAGCATCAAAGGTATTGCTCTGCTCTTTTCCCATATACAGCATTTGTTTTGCATCCTTGAAGAACATTTCAATGGCCCAGCGCCGTGCATAGTAGGAAAGTATTTGGTTCGGCTCCATTTCAAGATCCGTGCAAAGCAAAGCCTGCCAGTCTTTCCGTCCGTCTGATACAAAAAGAATCCGAACCGGTCCTGTTTTTGGTAAAGTGGCATTTAAACAAAAGCCCTTTAGATTGTGGTTTCCGAGCCATACGGTCTTTTTCCGTGCTACTTTTTGCCATAGCTGTTTTAACGTCAGTCGTTGCCCTTGGTAAGTGTATTTTACATGGCCTCTTTTTAAACGACAGATAACCCCGTAGCCGATTCTGTAGATTTTGCTAATGATATCATCATGTGAAAACCAGCTGTCAAAAAGCACGAATGAGGCGTCAATACCGGCATTCCAGGCCCGGTCAACCATTTGAGTCAATACGGAGGTCTTTTTATGGAGCGCTTCTTTGCGTCTTTTCCATCCACAAGTTCTCTTGTCGATTTCTCTGAGCTTTGTATTCGGGCGACTGCCGGATGTGTTAAACGCCACATCCACGGGAAAAAAGTTCAATCCATTATGATAACCCAACTGCAAATATCGTGTCCCTAAAATGGATCGCCGAACCTTATGATCAAAGTGATAGCTGATTAGCTCTATATTTTCTCCTGTTTTTGGCGATATCGAATCATCAGCGATTAATACTTTGTCTTTTAAAGGAACATCCTCACTATGAGAAATGACCTTTAAGGCCAGAAGATATACAAGTTTGCGCCAGTTGAACCGCTCATGGTTCAAGAATCGATAATAGGTGTCTTTTTGAGCATCAATCTGATTCTGAAAGCATTTACAACACCAAAAATCCGTCAGCTTTTTCTTTAGAAAGGGAAGTAAAACGATCAAAAAAAGCAAAGTTACCGTTGCATATCCCCTTTTTTTAAGTATGCCGCTGCGTTTGAGAATGGATCTGAAATCAAGCTCCTGAAACGCGCGGGTAATTTCAGTATCGATAGAAATGTTTTGTTTTTGAATTTGTTTTTGCAATGAGAGGGAAAATGTACTATTTGAATTCATAGCGGTTCCTTTTTTTAGTATTTTTGGTGATTTAGCAATTTCAACTATACTAAATCTGGAGCCGCTTTACAATTATTATTTCAATATTTTCAAAGTATTATCCCTCTTTATCCTTTAAATTTTAACTGCGAAACTTAAGTTCATCATTAATTATATGGTGAATATCTTTGTATCACAAAGATCTATCCATCGCTATGTTTGGCATCGGCGTTATTCTTCAGTATGGAAGTAAACACCAACCATTTCGTCTTGAATCCTGCCGGCGAGCACCGGCCCGATGTGCCCGAATGATGACTTCGGATCGATGAGAATACGTATTGTCATCCGCTAAAATAAGGTATTCATCCGATTCATTTTTAATCTGGGCATGCTATATATTTAGAACCTTGGGAAAAAAGCGAATGCCATGTATTTTATCCTAATGCAAGCGAAAAAAATCACCTCTGCTAAAGGTCTTCAGAAGAGTCGGCATTGGACATATTGAAGAAAAGATATGCCAAAGGCGAAATTGCGAAAGAAGTGTTTGATCGTATGAAAAAAGATATTGAAGGCGAATAGAAAACCTGTAACGGGGAAAAACCCTTCTGATTGGATAAACCAACCCTTTTTCACCCAAATTATAATAAGAAAGTCTGGATGGACGGTAAACCTCTACACATTTTACTTATGTGGCTGTAAAAGATGTTTGGGCAATTGATTCTTGCAAAAAATTTTCATGAAATACCCAAGCGGGAGACAGCCGCTTCTATCCATGGATGAACATCCGGCT
>Ga0075350_1000132_pt1 | contig 9650 bp, 8 predicted proteins | sample RushSE_TuleC_D1_FD_120070 | JGI IMG/M metagenome (GOLD analysis project Ga0075350, IMG submission 120070) | Natural and restored wetland microbial communities from the San Francisco Bay, California, USA, that impact long-term carbon... | ecosystem: Environmental > Terrestrial > Soil > Wetlands ... | reverse complement strand
CTTCATGCGGCCCGAAGTGTAGGCAATCACCTCGTGACCGTTGTCGAGTTTCACGCGGCAGCGGGCATCCGGAAGCACCTCCACCACCACGCCCTCGAACTCGAGCATTTCTTCTTTAGCCATGGACCCTCTGGTTCAATCGTGCGGGCGGGTCCCGCACCAATTAAATGGGGAGCAGAATGGCTCTGCTCCCCAAACTCGCTCCGTGCGCTGCCCTGGCTTAGAGGGGGCGCAGGTTGATCGCAGCGATCTTGCCGTTGCGGCCGCGCTCGGTCTCGAAGGAGATCTTCTGACCTTCACGCAGAGACTGAAGACCGGCGCGCTCAACAGCCGAGATGTGAACGAAAACGTCGTTCCCACCTTCATCCGGCTGAATGAACCCGTAGCCCTTCTGCCCGTTGAACCACTTCACGGTACCGTTCATAGATATGCCTCCAAAGCATAAGTGTAATACCTCGGAGTGACGCTCCAAGGTGGCCATCAAATCGCGCGTTGGAGACGTCTAGTGTCAGACTCGTAGGAGCTGTCTCAGAGTAAGCCAAGGCGTGTTCGACGCCGACTATATGAACCCTGTGAGGTTCAATTGCAAGATCGAAGCCTACCAGCAACCGTAAGAAATCTTCGATAACAAAAGCCATTTCGGCGCCTTTTCCTGATGTGCTCTGCCGCGCATCAAGTCGATTGATCCACCCCCTCGAGCCGGTGAGATAAACTCGGTTTCAAACACCACGTGCCTGCCGCTCGTCTACTGCACTCGTGCGTTAGGATCGTCCGCCTCCGGATCGTTTTCGGTGCGACGCCCTCCCCGGCTCTGCCCCGCCCGATGCGACCCGGGAAGAACGGAACCTTGTCCGGCCTCGCTCCGGTCGCATCGGCAACCGCACGGCCCCGCGGTCGTTTGGTCGCTCGATTGGCACCCCGATCCTGTTGCATCCGGCCCCGCCTGCCCTTATAACGCCGCCCGGAGCCGTCCGGCGGGGCATGCCGTGGCGGCTTTCATGCTTGAACAAAAGACAACGGCGGCGAGCCTCGAGGCCAGTCCTGGGGATGTTCGCCGTCTTGCCGGTTTTGGGCCGGCTCTAAGGAAAGGAAAGCAAAATGCCCAAGTTGAAGACCAAAAGTGGCGCCAAGAAACGTTTCAAGTTCACGGCAACGGGCAAGGTGAAGGCCGGTGCGGCTGGCAAGCGGCACGGCATGATCAAGCGGACGGCGAAGTTCATCCAGAAGGCGCGCGGCACCATGGTGCTGAACGACTCGGACGCCGGCATCGTCAAGAAGTACATGCCCTATAACCGCTGAGGCTTGCGCGCCTTCCTTCTTGAGAAGGCCGCCTCATGTGGACCCTTGAACACTGACCGAAGAAACGGAGCACCCCCATGGCACGCGTCAAACGCGGCGTTACCGCCCACGCCAAGCACAAGAAAGTTCTGAAGGCCGCCAAGGGCTATTATGGCCGCCGCAAGAACACCATCCGTGTCGCGAAGCAGGCCGTCGAAAAGGCCCTTCAATATAATTATCGCGACCGGAAGGTGAAAAAGCGCACGTTCCGCGCCCTCTGGATCCAGCGCATCAACGCCGCCGCCCGCGAGAACGGCATGACCTACGGCCGCTTTATCGACGGCCTGACCAAGGCCGGCATCGCGGTGGACCGCAAGGTTCTCGCCGACATCGCCGTTAAGGACGCCGCCGCGTTCAAGGCGCTCGTCGATCAGGCCGCCGCTGCCCTACCGAAGGCCGCCTGAGGCCTCAGCCGGCACCTCTCGCAGGACGCTCGCGCTCAGCGTAGATGTTCTCGGAACCGCCCGGGGGGCTTGTCCCCCGGGCTCCCAAAGCCGCAAATAAAAGCCGCAACAGCCTATCGTCTCGCCCTGCGGGGGCGGATTGGAGATGTCCTCTGCCGGGACATCGTTCTCTCAAGGACCCCCAGTTCGGGATGACGGGCGAACCGCCCATCCGGAGGTCTTTGAGCATGTCTCAGTCTGTGTCTGGCAACATTGATCTCGCCCGGCTTGAAGACGAAGTCCTCAAAGAGATTGCGGATGCCGCTGATCTGGCCGCCCTTGACGTCGTCCGCGTCTCGGCCCTCGGCAAGAAAGGCCGCATCTCCGATCTGATGTCGCAACTCGGCAAGCTGCCGCCGGACGAGCGCAAGACCTTCGGCGCCACCATCAACGCGCTCAAGACCAAAGTTTCCGACGCGCTCGACGCGCGCAAATCCACTCTCGAGGCCGCCGCCCTGGCCCAGCGCCTCGCAAATGAGCGCGAGGACGTCAGCCTGCCCGTCCGTCTCGGGCCAGAGGCTAACGGCCGCATCCATCCCGTCTCGCAGGTCCTCGACGAGTGTATCGAGATCTTCGCCGACCTCGGCTTCCAGGTCGCGGAGGGCCCCGACATCGAGACGGATGATTTGAACTTTACGAAGCTCAACATCCCGGCAGAGCATCCCGCTCGCCAGGAGCACGACACCTTCTACTTCAACCCCAAGCCCGACGGCTCTCGGCTGCTTCTGCGCACCCACACGAGTCCCGTCCAGATCCGCACGATGCAGGGAAAGAAGCCGCCGATCCGCATCATCGCGCCCGGCCGCGTCTACCGTTGCGACAGCGATCAGACCCACACGCCGATGTTCCACCAGATTGAAGGTCTCGTCATCGACGAGGAAACCCACATGGGTCATCTGAAGTGGGTGCTGCAGGAGTTCGCCAAGGCATTCTTCGAAGTGGATGACGTGACGATGCGCTTCCGCGCCTCGCACTTCCCCTTCACCGAACCGTCGATGGAGGTCGATATCGACGCCTCCGCTATCGGCAAGCCAGGGCAGTGGTTGGAAATCCTCGGCTGCGGCATGGTCCACCCGAACGTGCTCGCCAACTGCGGGCTCGATCCGGACAAGTACCAGGGCTTCGCCTTCGGCATGGGTCTCGACCGCATCGCCATGCTCAAATATGGCCTGCCGGATCTGCGCGCGTTCTTCTCCGCCGACCTACGCTGGCTCAGGCACTATGGATTCTCGCTGCTCGACCAGCCGACACTCGGCGGCGGGCTTTCGTCCTGACGAACGGTAAGGAGCCCTACCCATGGCGCTTGCGATCCCGCTTCTCATCATGACGCTGGCGCTGCTCGTGGCCTTTGCCCTCGGCTCGGTCATGGCCAGCCGGCCGCTGAAGGCACAGCAGTTCGTCGGCGTTCTGGGGGTCGCGTCTTTGATGCTACTACCGCTCGCGTATGAAGCCGGGATCTACGACGGCAACTGCTACGGCCTCGACGGCTCGGCGTCGCCTTGCACGCTCGGCGAGCGCCTGAGCCAGAGCTTCGTCTCCGGCTTTGCCTTCACCCTGGCACCCGCGCTTCTTTGGGTGCTCGTCTACATCATGGCGATCAACGCGAAGTCTGCGCGCTAGTTTCGCCGCCTGCCAACGTCCGAACGGAAGTCACGCAATGAAATTCACGCTGTCCTGGCTGAAAGAGCACTTGAAGACGACGGCGACGGTCGAGGAGATCGCTACCAAGCTCTCCGCCATCGGCCTGGAGGTCGAGAGCGTCGAAGATCCCGGCGCGAAACTCGGGGCCTTCACGGTTGCGCGCATCGTGGAAGCCAAGAAGCATCCTAACGCCGATAAGCTGCAGGTGGTGCAGGTCGAGATCGCCAAGGGCCAGCCACTCATGGAAGTCGTCTGCGGCGCGCCGAACGCGCGCATCGGGCTCGTCTCCGTCTTCGCCCCGCTCGGCACTTATGTTCCAGGTTCCGGTATCACGCTGGAGAAGAAGCCAGTTCGCGGTGTCGTCTCAAACGGCATGATGTGCTCCGCGGCCGAGCTGGAACTTTCCGAAGAGAGTGCCGGAATTCTGGAGCTGGACCCCGCGCTCGCCGATAAAGTAGGCGCGCGCTACATCGACGTCGCCGGCTTAAACGATCCCGTCTTCGAGGTGAAGCTCACGCCGAACCGGCCCGACTGCACCGGCGTGCGGGGCATCGCGCGCGATCTTGCCGCCGCGGGCCTCGGCACCCTGAAGCACGAAACCCGCATTCACGGGGTCGAAGGCGCGAACGACTGCCCCATCGACGTGAAGCTCGAGTTTCCCAAGGGTGCCGAAAACGCCTGCCCGGTCTTCGCCGCGCGCTACGTCGCGAACGTCAGGAACGGCCCCTCACCCGACTGGCTGCAGAACCGCCTCAAGGCTGTCGGGCTCCGCCCCATCAACGCACTCGTCGATGTCACCAACTACATCAGCATCGAACACGGCCGCCCGCTGCACGTCTATGACGCCGACAAGCTGAAAAGCACCATCCGCGCACGGCTCGGCAAGACGGGCGAGACGTTCCTCGGCCTTGACGGCAAGGAGTACGAGGTCGACGAGACCATGTGCGTCATCGCCGACGACAGTGGAGTCCTCGGCCTTGGCGGCATCATGGGCGGTGAACCATCCGGCTGCACGGAGGCAACGAAGAACGTGCTTATCGAAAGCGCGTGGTTCGATCCCATCCGCACGGCCACCACCGGCCGCAAGACCGGCCTCGTGACCGATGCCCGCTACCGTTTCGAGCGGGGCGTCGATCCGCACTCCGTCCTGCCGGGACTCGACCTTGCCACGCAAATGATCGAGAAGCTTTGCGGCGGCACGCCGTCGAAGGCCAAGGTTGCGGGCAAGTCGCCCGATCTCGTCCGCGTCATCGCGTTCGACACGAGCCGCGTCGCCAAACTCTCCGGCCTCGACATCGACGAAACGGAGATCCGCCGGATCCTGGAAGCCCTGGGCTGCTCACTGGAAGGCAAAGGTCCCGAAATCACCGTTACCACGCCAAGCTGGCGACCCGACATCCATGGCGCAGCCGATCTGGTGGAGGAAGTCGTCCGCATCGCCGGTCTCGACCGCATTCCGGCAACACCCATGACGCGCACGTCCGGCATCGCTACGCCCGTTCTCACCGAACGGCAGAAGCGCTCGCGCCGGGCTCGGCGTACGCTCGCCGCACGCGGTCTCGTCGAGGCCGTGACCTGGTCGTTCCTGCCCCGAAACGTTGCCACGCTATTCGGCGGCGGATTGGATGCGCTCGAACTGGCGAACCCTATTTCGGCTGACCTGTCCTCGATGCGCCCAAGCCTCCTGCCCGGACTTCTGATGGGGGTTGCCCGCAATGCCAATCGCGGCTTCGCCGACGTCGCGCTGTTCGAACTCGGCCAAGCCTACACGGGTGACGCACCCGATGATCAACTCCTGAATGTCGCCGGCGTACGCGCCGGAAACGCAAAGATCACCGGCGCTGGCCGTCACTGGGATGGTGCCGCGGAGCCCGTCACCGTGTTTGACGCCAAGGCGGATGCGGTCGCCGTTCTCTCCGCGCTCGGCATCGACCCCGGCAAAGCTCAGATCACGCGCGATGCGCCAGAATGGTATCACCCCGGCCGCTCGGGGACGCTCCGGCTGGGGCCGAAAATGGTTCTTGCCCACTTCGGTGAGTTGCACCCCGCCATCCTTAAAACCCTCGATGTCGAAGGGTCCGCGGTGGCTTTTGAGATCTTCCTGGGCGCTCTGCCGCCCGAAAAGAAGAAGTCCCGGGCCCGCGCGCCGCTCGCCGCACTCGATCTTCTGCCTGTGCGCCGCGATTTTGCCTTCGTCCTCGACAAGGTCGTCGCCGCCGGCGATGTGGTGAGGGCCGCGGCAGGCGCCGACAAGGGCCTCATCAGCGCTGTCGCCGTCTTCGACGTGTTCGAGGGCGGTGCGCTCGCGGCTGAAGGCAAGAAGTCGCTGGCCATCGAAGTCACGCTGCAGCCCGTCACCGAGACCCTTACGGAGAAGGACATCGAGGCTGTGTCGCAGAAGATAATCGCCGACGTGAAGAAAGCCACAGGCGGCGAGATCCGCGGCTGATGAGCGCCCGGGATTGACCGGCGGGCACGCGCGGGCGCAGGCTGAAGCATGATTTGCGGGGAGTTATAACCGATGACAGATTCCACACGCACCTTGGTTGTCCCCAAGCCTGATCTACCACACATCGTCGTGGTCGGCGGCGGCGCGGGCGGCCTCGAACTCGTCACCACGCTCGGTAAGAAGCTTGGCCGCAAGGGCAAGGCCGCCGTTACCCTCGTCGACCGCTCCCGCACGCACATCTGGAAGCCGCTTTTGCATGAGATCGCAGCCGGCAGCATGGATATCGACGATCATGAACTCGAATACATGGCCCAGAGTCACTGGAACGGGTTCAAGTTCCGCTACGGCGAGATGATCGGCCTCAATCGGGCAAACCGGCAGGTTGTGCTCTCTGCGACCGTTGATGAGGAAGGCCGCGAGATCACGCCCCAGAGAGCGCTGGTCTACGATATTCTCGTTATCGCCATCGGCAGCGTGTCAAACGACTTTGGAACGCCGGGTGTGCGCGAGCATGCCATCATGCTCGACACCAAAGAGCAGGCCGAGCGATTCAACCGCCGCCTGCTCAATGCCTGCGTCCGCGCCCAGGCCCAGGAAGGCCCGGTCCGTCCCGGCCAATTGCACGTCACGATCATCGGCGCGGGCGCCACCGGCACCGAGCTGTCAGCCGAACTGCATCGTACCGCTCGCGGCATCGCGGCCTTCGGCCTGGAAAAGATCGACCCGGAAAAGGACATCAAGATCACGCTCATCGAGGCCGCGCCCCGCATCGTGCCCGCCTTGCCTGAGCGCATTTCCGAGGCAACGACCGACATCCTGACCAAGCTCAACGTCGACATTCGAACCAATGCTCGCGTCACCCGCGTACGCGAAGATGGCGTCGAACTGCAGAGCGGTGACTTCATCCCCTCCGAGCTCGTCGTCTGGGCGGCTAGCGTGAAGGGGCCCGCGATCTTGAAGGAACTCGATGGGCTCGAGGTCAGCCGCTACGATACGCTTGTCGTGAAACCGACGCTGCAGACGACGCGGGACGACAACATCTTCGCCATCGGCGACTGCTGCTATCTCGTTCCCGAGGGCGCGGAACATCCGATCCCGCCGCGCGCTCAGGCCGCCCACCAGATGGCTTCCCATGTGGTGCGCCAGATCCGCCGCCGCATGGCGGGCGAGCCGCTGGAAGCCTTCAAGTACCGTGACTTCGGCTCCCTGGTCTCGCTCGGCGAGTACTCCACCGTCGGCAGCCTCATGGGCTTCGTCACGGGCCGCAAGATGATCATCGAAGGTCTCTTCGCCAAGATGATGTACCGCTCGCTCTACAAGATGCACCAGTGGGCCCTCTACGGGTTCTGGAAAACCTTCCTCGACACCCTCTCCCGTCTGCTGCGCCGCACGGAACCGCACGTCAAACTGCACTGATTGCATGTTACCGGCCCAAACGCCGTAAATCGCTTGGGGTCTATCACCTCGCACCATTCGGGGAGCTGCCCCCTCTTTTTGCCCCGTTTTTGGGCGTGCTGCCCCTTGCCCCCGCCCTTTATGACGCGGCGGCGGCCATTCGGTCCCCTGGCGGCTGGCCGGGGGATGTGCTACCTCCCCGCGAAATGATCGTCGGCGCGCGTCCAAAACGAGACCACCCCGGCCCCTCTCCAATTAGAGACCGTTCATGAACTTGAGAAATATCGCGATCATCGCGCACGTCGACCATGGCAAGACGACCCTGGTTGACGAACTCTTGAAACAGTCCGGCGCTTTCCGCGACAACCAGAAGGTTGCCGAACGCGCCATGGACTCCAACGACCTGGAGCGCGAGCGCGGCATTACGATCCTCGCGAAGTGCACCTCCGTCATGTGGAAGGACACGCGCATTAACATCGTCGATACGCCAGGCCACGCCGACTTCGGCGGCGAGGTGGAGCGGATCCTGAATATGGTCGACGGCGTGGTGGTGCTTGTGGATGCTTCCGAAGGTCCGCTGCCGCAGACCAAATTCGTCGTTTCGAAGGCGCTGAAACGCGGCATCCGGCCGATCGTCGCTATCAACAAGATCGACCGCCCCGACGAGCGTCACATGGAGGTTCTGAACGAGATCTTCGATCTCTTCGCCAATCTCGATGCCACCGACGAGCAGCTCGACTTTCCCGTCCTCTACGGCTCTGGCCGCAATGGCTGGATGGCCCTGGACCCGGCAGGCCCGCAGGAAAGCCTAGCGCCGATGTTCGATCTCATCGTCAACCACGTGCCGCCGCCCGCTATCGAAGAAGGCCCCGCGCGGATACTGGCCACGACACTGGAAGCCGACGCCTTCCTCGGACGTATTCTGACGGGCCGCATCACGTCCGGCACAATCAAGCCCAACCAGCAGCTGAAAGCGCTCTCGCGCGACGGCAAGCTCATCGAGAATTTCCGCGTCACCAAGGTTTTGGGATTCCGCGGCCTGGAGCGCATTCCGGTTGACGAGGCCGAGGCCGGCGACATCGTCGCGCTGGCTGGCATGAGCGAAGCAAACGTTGCCGACACGCTCTGCGATCCCTCCGTCGAAACGCCACTGCCTGCGCAGCCGATCGATCCGCCGACGCTGTCCATGACCTTCCGCATCAACGACGGCCCCTTTGCCGGCCAGGAAGGCGACAAGGTCCAAAGCCGCGTCATCCGCGATCGCCTCATGAAAGAAGCCGAGCGGAATATCGCCATCCGCATCTCCACCACGTCCGACAGCGACAGCTTCGACGTCGCCGGCCGTGGCGAGCTTCAGCTGGCTATTCTCATCGAGAATATGCGCCGCGAAGGCTTCGAGTTGACCGTCTCGCGCCCGAAGGTCGTCTTCCAGATTGATCCGGAGACCAAACAGAAACTCGAACCCATCGAGGAGGTCATCATCGACGTCGATGATGGCCACACCGGCGTCGTCGTGCAGAAGCTCTCGGAACGCAAGGGAGAGCTGATAGAGATGCGGCCGTCCGGCGGCGGACGCACCCGCATGGTCTTCCATGTGCCCACGCGCAGCCTGCTCGGCTATCAGTCGGAGCTGCTATCGGACACCCGCGGCACGGCGGTTATGAACAAGCTGTTCCACCGCTATGCACCCTTCAAGGGCGAGATCGCGGGCCGGCGGACGGGCGTGCTCATTTCCAATTCGGACGGTGAAGCCGCCGCATATGCCATCTTCAACCTTCAGGACCGCGGGCCGTTCTTCATCGGGCCGCAGACGCGCGTCTACATCGGGATGATCGTGGGCGAGCACACGCGCGAAAACGATCTGGAGGTCAACGTCGTCAAGGGCAAGAAGCTCACGAACGTGCGTGCCTCGGGCAAGGACGACGCGGTGCTTTTGACACCGCCCATCAAGCTCACGCTTGAGAAGGCGATGTCCTACATCACCGATGAAGAACTAGTGGAAGTCACACCCGAAACGATCCGCCTCCGCAAGCGCTGGCTCGATCCGAACGAGCGTAAGAAACAGGAACGCAAGCGCGAGGCCGAGCGTGAGGCGAACGTCGCTTAACGGCGCTCACTCTGGTTAAATTCCCTGCCGCTTAAGTTCTTTTATTTCCTGATTTTTTCGGGAAAAGTTCCCATTGCAAACTTCGTCGGTGATCCGACATATTGCTGTGCGGCGGGTCCGTCACATCTGCCGTGATCCGTTGGCCGTTGCATCCGTAGCAGAAGGACGGCCATCGGCCTCGTTTCCCCACACATATTCGACCACTCTCATCGGAGGACTATCCATGAAAAAATCACTTATCGCGGTTGTCGCTCTCGCGCTGTCGTCCGGCTTTGCG
>Ga0075350_1000131_pt1 | contig 9684 bp, 7 predicted proteins | sample RushSE_TuleC_D1_FD_120070 | JGI IMG/M metagenome (GOLD analysis project Ga0075350, IMG submission 120070) | Natural and restored wetland microbial communities from the San Francisco Bay, California, USA, that impact long-term carbon... | ecosystem: Environmental > Terrestrial > Soil > Wetlands ... | reverse complement strand
GGATTTCCTAAAAGAGGAATCCTGTGGTCAATGTAACCCTTGCCGCGAAGGAATTACGGCAATGCTGGATATCCTGACCGATATTTGTGGAGGAAACGGCAAGGAGGGCGACATAGAACTCCTGGAAGAACTGGGCATGATGATCCAAAAGTTTTCCCTGTGCGGACTGGGAACATCGGCGCCGAATCCGGTTCTGACCACGATCCTTTATTTTCGGGATGAGTATGAGGCCCATATAAAGGACAAAAAATGTCCATCAGGCGTTTGCAAGCCTTTGTTCCACTATGAAATCGACGAGGCGGCCTGCAACGGTTGTACGCTTTGCGCCAAACGGTGTCCCGAGGGAGCCATTACAGGCGAAAAGAAAGAACCGCATAATTTAAACGTGGAAAAGTGCATAAAATGCGGCATCTGCTATGATGCCTGCAAGTTTGATGCAATTCTTATTAAATAAAATAAGGATAGAATAAGGGTAAAATCCATGATTACGTTCAAGTTAAACGGAAAAAAAGTTCAGGGAGAGGAAGGTCAATTTATCCTTCAAGTTGCCGAAAAATACGGGGTTAAAATTCCAACCCTCTGCCACCATAAGGCGCTTGAGCCGGCAGGGATGTGCCGCTTGTGCACTGTGGAGCTTTTTGACGGTCGCCGCACACGGTTTGTGACCGCTTGCAACTACCCCATTTGGGAAGGCATGGAAGTCAAGACCGATACCGAAACGGTACACGAAGGCCGAAAATTGAACGTAGAATTATTGCTTGCCCGCTGTCCGGATGTACCCATCATCAAGGAGCTTGCCGCCCAATACAACCTTGAAGAAACCCGCTTTAAGATTAAAGACGACACCTGCATCCTTTGTGGTCTGTGTACCCGTATCTGTGACCGAATGGGCAACAGCGCCATCAGCCTCACCGGCCGTGGCGTGCAAATGAAAGTAGACACTCCTTTTCACATCCAAACCGATGTCTGTATGGCGTGTGGTGCATGCGCTTCCGTCTGTCCTACAGGGCACATTACCATCGATAAGATTAAAGAAAATATCACAAAACACAAGGTTAAGAAGATACCTTCAGAGTATGATGCAGGTCTCAAAGGCCGAAAACCCATCTATGTGCCGTATGCCCAGGCAGTGCCCAACACGCCGGCCATCGATCGGAGCAAATGCGTACATTTTAAAACCGGCGGATGCAAGATATGTGCAGATTTTTGTCCGGTTCAAGCCATTGATCATTCCCAAAAGGATGAATTTGTCGAGTTTGACGTGGGGTCCATTGTTCTTGCACCCGGTTTTGACGCGTTCGATCCCAGTCGCTTCGATTCGTATGCCTATAGCAGTCTCCCCAATGTGGTCACTTCACTGGAATTTGAACGGATTCTTTCGGCCACCGGCCCGTTTATGGGGCACCTGGTGCGACCGTCGGACCACAAAGAACCCAAAAAAATCGGCTGGCTGCAATGCGTCGGTTCCAGAGACCTCAACCGCTGCGATAATGCCTATTGTTCATCGGTCTGCTGTATGTATGCCATCAAGCAGACGGTGATTGCAACGGAGCACAGCAGCGATCCGCTCGATTGTGCTGTTTTTTATATGGATATGCGAACACACGGTAAAGACTTCGATAAATATTATGAAAATGCAAAAAAGAGCGGCGTAAGGTTTATCCGGTCCCGAATTCATACCATCGATCCGGTACCCGGGTCCGATGATGTTTCGGTTCGCTATATCCAGGAAGACGGAACCATCACGGAAGAAATCTTTGACATGTTTGTCCTGTCCGTTGGCCTTGAAATCAATCAGGATGTTGCAGATCTTGCCGCCCGTCTGGGCATCGACCTGGATGATTATCGGTTTATCGAAACCGATAGTTTCCATCCGGTGGCCACCTCTGTTGATGGGATCTATGCCTGCGGTGTATTCACCGGCCCCAAGGATATTCCTCAGTCGGTCATGGAAGCCAGCGCCTCGGCCTGTGCGGCGACAGAGCACCTGGCATCGGCACGCAACACCCGAACCAAAACCGTTGAGCTGCCCCCGGAAAGGGATGTCAGCGAAGAACCGCCCAAAATCGGCGTATTTGTATGCAACTGCGGTATCAACATCGGCGGTGTGGTGAAAGTACCGGAGGTTGTAAAATACGCCAAAACCCTGCCGAACGTCGTATATGCGGAAGAGAACCTCTTTAGCTGCAGCCAGGATACCCAGGAAAAGATGACGGACATCATCACACAACAGGGCCTCAACCGCGTGATCGTAGCGGCATGCACACCCAAGACACATGAGCCGCTGTTTCAGGAAACCCTGATCAATGCGGGTTTGAACAAATATTTATTTGAGATGGCCAACATTCGAAATCATGACTCCTGGGTTCATGCAAACGACCCGGATGCAGCCACTGAAAAGGCCAAGGACCTCGTTCGAATGGCCGTGGCAAAAACAAATCTCTTGACCCCCTTAATGCAGACCGATCTCCCGGTATCACATTCAGCGATGGTTATCGGCGGCGGGATTGCCGGCATGACAGCCGCCGTTTCCCTGGCACATCAGGGATATCCGGTAGATCTCGTTGAAAAATCAGACAAATTGGGTGGAAACGCCCTGATGCTGGGCAAAACCCATAAAAATGAAGACATCGGAACTTTTGTTAAAGGGCTTATAAACGCCGTGGAGTCGGACGACCGAATCACCGTACATGCCGGGGCAACGATCGGCAAGGTTGACGGTTTTATCGGCAATTTCAAAACAGAGCTTAGAAACGGTGATTCGACAAAAACCATTGAACACGGAGTGGCCGTTATCGCCACCGGCGCGAAAGAATATAAACCTGATGAATATCTTTACGGAAAACATGAAGCCGTGATGACCCACCTGGAGCTCGACGAACTGTTCAGAAAAAACGATCCCAGAATCGAGCAGGCCCAAAATGTCGTTTTTATCCAATGCGTCGGATCTAGAGATGAAGAACGCCCGTATTGTTCAAAGGTATGTTGCACCCATTCCGTCAAAAACGCTCTTGACTTTAAGAAGAAAAACCCGGAAGTTAATGTTTCAATTCTCTACAGGGATCTTCGAACCTATGGAAAAAGGGAAGACCTCTATCGCGAAGCAAGAAACGCCGGCGTGCTCTTTTTTACGTATTCCAAGGATAAAAAGCCTGAGGTAAAATCGGACGGCGACCGGGTCATTGTTGAGTTTACAGACCGGATCCTTAACCATAAATTGGCGATAAGCGCCGATATCCTCTGTCTGGCATCGGCAATTGTCTCTCACTGGGACCATTCGTTGGCCCAGCTTTTTAAGGTGCCTCTGGATTCGAACGGATGGCTTTTGGAAGCGCATCAAAAATTAAGGCCGGTCGACTTTGCCAACGACGGTATTTTTCTGTGCGGTATGGCCCATTATCCAAAGCCTATCGAAGAAAGTATCGCCCAGGCACAAGCTGCTGCGGCCAGAGCCGCAACCGTCCTGGCATTGGAAACCATTAAAGTCGGCGGCATTATCTCAGCTATTCGGGCGGAACTGTGTTCGGGCTGCCTGGGATGCATCAATGTCTGCCCTTACGGTGCCATTAGCTTTGATAACCAAAAATTTGTGGCTGAAGTAAACCCGGCTCTTTGTAAAGGATGCGGTGCCTGTGCAGCAGTATGTCCTTCCGAGGCACCGGCGCTGATGGGCTTCAACAACCATCAACTTTATGCCCAGATCAAAAGCGCATTGAGCGCTTAAGCCACTGGAAAGGAGAATAATGTGAACGAAGATAAATTTGAGCCTAAAATCATCGCTTTTATGTGTAACTGGTGTGCATATGGGGCGGCTGATCTGGCAGGAGTTAGCCGTCTGGCATACCCACCCAATATTCGTCCCATCCGAGTAATGTGTTCGGCAACGGTATCGCCGCATCACATTTTGCGTGCTTTTCAAAGTGGGGCCGACGGCGTCCTTGTGGGCGGGTGACATGTCGGTGATTGCCATTACCTGTACGGTAATTACATGACGATCAAACGGATGACCTTTCTACAGGAACTTCTGGCGTTTATGGGATTGGAAGGCCGATTGCACCTGGACTGGATATCCTCGGCCGAAGCTCAGAAGTTTGTACAGGTCGTCACCAGTTTCACGAATAAAATAAAATCATTGGGCCCAAGCCCTCTGTCCGGCGGTTTTGACATGTCCGCCATTATGAGTTCGTGCGAAGCGGTTCAGGGTACTGCAAACGTAGTGGGAGGATGATATGCAAGAACAAGTGAGAGAGTGGCTTGAACAGGGCAAGGTGGATATATTTTTAGGGTATAAAATGATTCAGGGTCATCCGCTGCCCTATTGCTTCACCAAGGAGAATCTGGATGACATCAGCGATCTGATTGTCGGGAAGGCCCGGTATTCACTTGAAAAAATGGCCACAAAAATCGCGGCGGAACATAACGAACTGAAAATAGGACTTTTAACGCGAGATTGTAATCAACGGGCTTTGAATGTTCTTTATATTTGGAACCAGTTGAACCCTGAAAACATTAAAACCATCGGGGTCAACTGCTGCCCGTCCAAGCTCAAGGAACACGGAGACTGTTCTTATCTGGAACCGGAACATGCCCCGCCGGTCAAGAAGATGATCGGCATTGACAACAACATGGACGTTAAAATAGCGGAAGAATTCGGCCAGGAAGAGAGATTTTCACGGTGGATGTATGAACTTCAGAAATGCATCAAGTGTTTTGGCTGCCGCGATATTTGTCCGGTATGCTTTTGCAAGGAATGCGGCCTTGAACATCCCGACCTGATTGCTACGGGCAGTATTCCGCCGGAAGTTCCGATTTTCCATCTGGTTCGGGCGGTTCATATGGCGGGTCGCTGCATTGATTGCGGTCTGTGCGAGGATGCTTGCCCGGTTGACATCCCTTTGCGTCTGCTCTACCGGAAAGTCAATGGAATCGTGTCCGATGTATTTGATTACACCACCGGAACCAGTGCGGATCAGTCACCGTTTAACATGCTGGGAGAAGAAGTCACCCTGAAACCCAAACCCATTTAAACCCAAACCCATTTTAAGACACACGATTGAAGACTTGATGGCCTTCATCCCGTATTATTCAGAGCCGTCAATATTCAATCCAAAATCTTCAATAATATAAGGAGCGATTCGAATGGATTTCAAACTCATTCCTTCAACATGTTCATATTGCGGTACCGGCTGCGGTGTTCTTTTCCAGGTGATGGACGGCCGGCTTGTGGACACTCTGCCCATGAAAACCCACCCGGTAAATGAGGGCAAATTGTGCATCAAGGGCTGGAATCTCCACGAACATGTGGTCAGCGACAAGCGCCTAAAGTCACCCATGCTGAAGAAAAACGGCCAGTTGCAAGAAGCTTCCTGGGATGACGCCATCCAGAATGCCGCCGAAAAACTAAAGGCCATTATTGAGGCGCACGGTCCTGACAGCGTCGGCGTACTTGCTTCCGCTAAAATTACCAATGAAGAAAATTACCTGGTTCAAAAATTTGCCAGGGCAGTGGTCGGGACCAATAATGTGGATCACTGCGCCCGGCTCTGACATTCTTCCACTGTGGTCGGTCTGGCCGCAGCATTTGGAAGTGGCGCCATGACCAATTCCATCGCCGAAATTGAAGATTCGGCCTGTATTTTTATTATCGGGTCGAACACATCCGCATGCCATCCGCTGATTGCCCGGCGTGTCTTTAGGGCTAAGGAAAAAGGCGCCAAACTGATTGTGGCCGATCCCAGAAATATCCAGTTGGCCCGTTTTGCAGATGTTGCCGTCACTCAGAGACTTGGCAGTGATGTGGCGCTGTTAAACGGCATGATGCATATTATTATAAAGAACGGCTGGCACAAAAAAACCTACATTGAAAATAGAACGGAAGGGTTTGAAGATTTTAAGGCAGTCGTCGAGTCGTATACACCGGACAAGGTTGAAACCATCACGGGTGTGGCGAAAAGCGATCTTGAAAAAATGGCCGAGCTTTATGCCACCAATTCCCCGGCGGCATTGCTCTATGCCATGGGGATTACCCAGCACACCACAGGCGTGGACAATGTCAAGTCCTGCTGTAATCTGGCCATGCTTTGCGGGAATGTGGGTGTAAAAAGCGGCGGTGTGAATCCCTTGAGAGGCCAGAACAATGTTCAGGGCGCCTGTGACATGGGCGGCTTGCCCAATGTTTTTCCGGCCTATCAGCCGGTAGCGGTTGAGGCCAACAATGAAAAATTTGCCAAAGCCTGGGGCAAAGCGTTGCCCGGCAAGATTGGCTACACGATCACCGATATGGTTCGGGCCATGATCGACGGCAAACTCAAAGCGCTGTACGTGGTCGGCGAGAACCCGATGCTGAGCGATCCCGATCAACACCACCTTTTAAAGGCTCTGGAAAAACTTGACCTGCTGATTTGTCAGGACATTTTTCTCACCGAAACCGCAGAAAAAGCGGATGTGGTTTTTGCTGGGGTTTCGGTGGCCGAAAAGGACGGCACGTTTACCAATACCGAACGCCGCTGTATGAAGGTGAATAAAGCCATTGATCCCATCGGAAATGGAATGGACGACTGGCAAATCATCTCTAAGCTGTCCACCGCTATGGGCTACGAGATGAATTATGCAGATCCAGAAGCCATCTTCAAGGAATTGACTAGTGTAACTCCGAGTTACGCCGGCATGACGTACGAAAGGCTGGGACTGAACGGATTGCAGTGGCCCTGCCCGAACGCCGAGCATCCGGGAACCCAGTTTTTACATGCCGCTCAATTCACCAGAGGCAAAGGCATGTTTCATGCCATCGAGTATCTCGATCCGGCCGAGATGCCCGACGATGAATATCCCTACTTTCTGACCACCGGCCGCATGTTCGCGCATTATCATACCGGTACGATGACCCGGGCTTCTGGACATCTTGATACCGAGCAAAAAACCGGATATGTAGAAATTCACCCTGAAGATGCCGCGAACCTGTCGGTGAACGAAGGGGACACCGTCAAGCTGGCCACCCGCAGGGGCGAAATTGAGGTGCCGGCCAGGATAAGCAACAAGGTAAAGCCGGGTCTGTTGTTTGTACCGTTTCATTTTGCCGAAAATTCGGCCAATGTTTTAACGAATTCGGCTTTTGATCCTACTGCCAAAATCCCCGAATTTAAAGTCTGTGCGGTAAAAATCGAAAAAGCAGCATAATTCCGACAAGTAGTTCATTTTTTAAAAACAAAAGGCCTATGAAAAACAGCATAATTTTCATAGGCCTTTTTTTATGACGTAATGAAATCGTTCTATGATCTTATGTTTCGAACGTATCCCCGGCTTTCAATCCCTTTTCGGCTGCAAATTCGGCTGCAGCTACTTTTCCGCCTTTGACCGGCCGGACTTTGCCCACAACGAGACGTCCCTCTGACAGAGCCACATGAAATCCCTTATCATCTACTTTCAGTATGGTCCCCGGAGCTTCAGCCGCTGCTTCCTTGATTCGTCTCGCGCCATAAAAACGAACCTTTTCACCCTTTAACAAAGCAAAAGCGCCGGGTTGAGGATCACAGCCTCGAACCAGATTGTAAAGTTCATCTGCCGGCTTGTTCCAATCGATACCCGCTACCCGATCATCACATGGGGGTTCATATGTTGCACCGGCTTCGTCCTGAGGAATTTTGGACGCATTTCCCGCCTTGATAAGATCGATGGATTCCAGAATGGCATCAACTCCCATAGGGAAAAGATGGTTAAAATAGACCGAACCTGTGGTATCATTCGGTCCGATGTTGACCTCCTTTTGAAGGAGAATCATTCCTGTGTCGATTCCGCCGTCCGGCCAGAAGATGCTCAACCCGGTTTTGCTGTCCCCCATGATTACGGCCCAGTTGATGGCACTTGCACCCCGATGCCGCGGCAAAAGGGAAGGATGATAGTTGATGGTGCCTTGGGTAGGAACATCAAAAAATCGTTCAGGAATGATATCCGTGACAAACGCCATAACCGTAAGATCCGGGTTCAGGGCCGTGTACTCGGCAAAAACGGCATCATCCGTATATGTTTTGGGCTGAAAAACGTTAATGTTTCTGGGTATTGCCGCGTCTTTAAGTGGATCGGTCCGTCCGCCCGGTCTGTCCGGCGGCGCATAGACCCCCACGACGTTTTCGTTTCTTTCCAATAAACGTTCCAACACCTTTGCTCCAAATGCCGCCTGACCAATCAGTACGATACGCATGTTTCACCTCCTGGGATTACGGGGTAATAAGTTATAAAGAATGCTGTGCCTTTATCTATAATCACCAATGAAAGATCTAAATTGAGGAATAATATCTTTTGATTAATACGGCAATATGGGTAGTATAGTCATTTTTTCATATTTTTATTATCGACGATACGATGGATATTAAAGCAAAACAGGCGGATTCGATCCTGCCAAAATCATGCCCTTCGGAAAGAAATACGGTATTGTCATCAATTGTATGGTATCTGACAATGGGCTTAGGGAATCACTCATGCCGAACCTTTGAAAAAGGCTTGATGCGATCTTTAACATCCAAATATTCAATCACGTATTTTATCTGTTCTATCGTTGTGCCTGGACGCATCAAAATACCGTGGGTTACCGATTTGGAGCGCACCAGTTCTTTGCGTGTCGTGAGTATGATTCGATTTTCCTTTTCAGATATTCTTATGATTTCCTTTGTGGTGTAATACGGATTGAAATCGACATCAAATCCCAACATCCGCATCGGTTTAACCATATTATTCAGACAAAGATCCGCTATAAATTGAATTCGTCGAAGCGGCACCTTTCTGAGCAGCGTCACATTTTGAATGTTGAGGAGCTCGAAAACAGGATACACACTGACACGATCACCATCTTGAAGAATGTAATTAAAATCGACCGGTTTTCCGTTGATCAAAACAAGGTCAACTTTAGATGGCGGAACCCCGAAATTTTCAATGATATTTTCAATCGAGCTTTTTTCGCTGAACTCGGCTTCAAAATCTTTCTTTTTCCTATGCTCGGGTAAAAAATCATTGAGTTCTTCATAAAATCGAAATTTTCCTTTTGGCATCGTCTATGGCTACCTGCTTTATTCTCCGTATTACTTTTATAGCCTTGAAATATATTACGCTCCAACCCTCTATTTGAGAGCAGAAATAATGGCTTTCATAAAATCCGGAAGATCATCCGGTGTTCGACTGGTGATAAGATTCCCGTCTACGACCACGGATTCATCCATCCACAGGGCTCCGGCGTGAATCATATCGTCCTTTATGGCGAAAAATGAAGTTGCTTTGCGCCCGTCCAGTATATTGGCCGAGGCCAGCATCCAGCCGGCATGGCAGATCGCTGCAACGACTTTCCCGGCTTCGAAGAGTTCCTTGACGATTTGAATCATGGCCGGATAACGACGCATCAGGTCTGGTGCGTATCCTCCAGGTATAATAACCCCATCATAATCATGGATGGACACCTGGTCCGCGCTCTTATCCGGTCGAACCTGGGTGCCGGGTTTTCCGGTAAATTCATCGGTTCTCCCGGAACCGACCACCGTCACCTGGGCACCGGCTTCCTTCAACCGATAGTATGGATACCAGAATTCAAAAACATTGAACAGATCTTCCACTAGGATTATGACCTTTTTCCCTTTAAGTTCCATGACATCCTCCTTTCTTGTGATTAATCCGCAGTAGGGGACATCGTTCTGCAGATGC
>Ga0075350_1000130_pt1 | contig 9744 bp, 7 predicted proteins | sample RushSE_TuleC_D1_FD_120070 | JGI IMG/M metagenome (GOLD analysis project Ga0075350, IMG submission 120070) | Natural and restored wetland microbial communities from the San Francisco Bay, California, USA, that impact long-term carbon... | ecosystem: Environmental > Terrestrial > Soil > Wetlands ... | reverse complement strand
CTCGGCCGAGCCTAGCGGCCCGCCGCGGCAACCTCACGTAGGCGTCCGGTCTCGCCCGGCGTGGATAGACTCGCTGGCCGATGCTCGCGACCACGCTCACCGTCGGACACATCGAGGTGCTGGCCCTGCTCGACGGCGTCCGTGATCTCCAGGGGCCGATCACCGATTCCTTCCCCGACGTGCCCCCCGAGGCGCTCGAGTCGTTCCGCGACCGAGCGCCCGGCGTGTACGGGGAGACGGGCGTCTGGCGACTGCACGTCCGAGCCTGGCTCGTCCGTCATCCGGGAGGGGTGGTGCTCGTGGACACCGGCGTCGGGCGCCCGGGAGCACCTGGTCCCGAGTGGTTCGGCGCGCCGGGCCGACTGTTCGACGCGCTCCGCGAGGCGGGCACCCCGCCTGACTCGATCGACACGGTCGTGCTCAGCGACGTGCACGACGACCATATCGGCGGCACGGTGGCCTTCGGAGACGACGGCGAGCCGGTACCCGCCTTCCCCCGCGCGACCCACCTGCTGCAGCGGGCCGACCGCGAGTGGCAGACGGAGCTGGCTTGCACCGACGACGAGGACCGGGTGATCGACTCGCTGCTGCTCGAGCCGCTCGAGCGGGCCGGACAGCTCACGGTGCTCGACGGGGATCACGTGCTCGCCGACGGCGTCGAGGTCCGCCACGCGCCCGGGCACACGCCGGGGCACCAGATCGTGCGCCTCCGTTCCCGCGGTGAACGGGCGATCATCACCGCCGACGTGTTCAACCATCCGATCCAGATCCCACATCCCGACTGGCCGTCGGGGACCGACACGATCCCCGCGCGAGCGGCCGCGACCCGGCGCGCCGTCCTTGCCGAGCTGCTCTCCCACCCGGGAACCACGATCGCGCCGACCCACTTCGCGGAAGCGTTCGGACGTGTCGGCGCGGGCGACGACGGGCTCGCGGCCTGGCAGTCGATCTGACCGGAGAGCGATAAGAAACTTCGGAAACGGTTTTCCCTCCCCGCCAGGAGACCTCGGCCAGAAGTTGCTTGTTCGCACAACAACCAGAGGTGACGCACCTCCCGAGCCTCGCTAGGGTCGGCGGATCGATCCGACCTGGAGGGGGGAGTGATCGTATGAAGGGACCCAAGACCTTCACGATCGGCCTGCTACTCGCCGCCATGCTCCTGGCGGCAGTCCCGAGCGCTGTGCTCGCGGCATCGAACTCGAAAGAGATGCGACGCAAGCTGTTCTCGATCACCAACCAGTCTCGACGCAACAATGGGTTGCGCCCGTTCGACCTGAACTGGCGCCTTTCACGGGATGCGCTGCAACACTCGCGCCGCATGGCGGAGCGGCGTACCGTGTATCACACCTCGAACCTGTACCGGCTCGTCAGACGCTGGCACCCGTCCGTCTGGGGTGAGAACGTCGGCATGGCCGGCACGGTGAGCCGTGTCCACAAGCTCTTCATGAACAGTCCCGCGCACCGCAGCAACGTCCTGCGGACCGGGTTCTCGAAGGTCGGTATCGGGGTGTTCCGGAGCGCCGGTCGCATCTGGGCCACCGTGATGTTCTACGGCGGCTGACCCTTCGCGCCGCTCGGTGAGCGTCAGCCGATCAACGAACGGATCTGCCGCAACGCCACCGTGAGCTGGGCGAGATCACCCATGCCGTCGACCGCGAGGCTCCGCATGAACCGCTGCAGCCGAGTGAACGCGTCGTCGCGCGTCTCCAGGAACTTCTCCACCGCCTCGTCGATCGGCAGGCCACCGCACTCGTCGAGCACCGTCTCGGCGAGGCTGCGACGAAGCGTGAAGAGATCGTCTTCCATCGACTGAAGCGCCCAGCGTTGCCAGCGGGAACCTCCGGGCATCGCCTCGACCTGCTTCTCGAGCCAGTCGAGCTGCAGGCGCTCGCCCAGCAGGAAGAACGCCCGGGCTACCTCGAGCACGGTGCGTCCGGTCGCATGCGCGACCGTGATGATGTCGGGCCCGTGCACCAGCTCGGCCTGGAAGGCGTGCCGGCGCGCGATCGCCGCGGGCACGCCCTCTGCCTCGAGCCGTCGGGCGGAGTGCTCGTGCTCCTCGCGCCACGCCTCGGGTCCGATCTGGTCGATCACGCCCGAGAGCTCCTCGAACGACGTTCGCGCGTCGTCGACCGCCTCGGCGAGATGCCTGCCCGTCGCGTGCACCAGGTACCACCGAGACGAGGTCTCCACCAGCCAGTCGACGCCGGTCATCAGCTCGTTCTGGATGCCGGGGTCGATCAGGCCGTCGAGCGCCTCGACGTCTGCCCACCGCTGCACCGCGCCGGTCACGTCACGCGCGATCCGGAAGGCGCGCACGACCTCGGAGGGGCTCGCGCCCGTCTCGGTCACCATGCGCGAGACGAAAGTGATGCCCTGCGAATTGACCACGTCGTTCGCGACGATCGTGGCGATGAGCTCGCGCCGGAGCGGATGCTCCTCGATCAGACGCCCGAACCGCTCGACGATGTCGTCGGGGAAGTACGACCGCAGGTCCTGGGCCAGGTAGGGCGAGTCCGGGAGGTCGGAATCGGCCAACGCGGCGAAGATCGACCGCTTCGCATACGCGAGGAGCACGGCGAGTTCCGGTCGCCTGAGGCCTTCGCCGGCTGCGCGCCGCTCGACCATCTCCTCGGTGGAGGGCAGGAACTCGACATCACGCTCGAGCTCGCCGTCACCCGCCTCCAGTTGCTGCATCAGATCCTCATACGCCTCGACGCGCTGCGCGCTGACCTCGACCTCCTGGGAGAGGATCTGGGCCTGCTGGTAGTTGTCGTAGAGCACGTGGGTGACCACATCGTCGGCACACGCCTGAAGCAGCTCGTTGCGCGCCTCGAGCGTCAGCTCCCCCCGTTGCACCGCGAGACCGAGCAGGATCTTGATGTTCACCTCGTGGTCCGATGTGTCGACGCCCGCCGAGTTGTCGATGAAGTCGGTGTTGATGCGACCACCGGCGGCCGCATACTCGATCCGCCCCCGCTGGGTGAAGCCGAGGTTGCCTCCCTCGCCGACCACCCTGGCGCGGGTCTGCTCGCCGTTGACCCTGACCGGGTCGTTGGCCCGGTCACCGACCTCCGTGTGCCCCTCATCTGACGCCTTCACGTAGGTGCCGATACCGCCGTTCCACAAGAGGTCGACCGGTGCCTGCAACGCGTGGCGGATCACCTCGGCCGGCGTCATGCTCGCCGGCACCTCGTCGCCGATCCCCAGCGCCGTCCGGGCCTGGGGCGAGAGCGTGACGCTCTTCGCGCTGCGATCCAGCACGTCGGCCCCCGCCGACATGAGGGTCCGGTCGTAATCGGCCCACGTCGAGCCGGGCGCCGTGAACAGGCGCCGACGCTCCGCGAACGACGTCGCGGGGTCGGGGTCGGGGTCGACGAAGACGTGGCGGTGGTCGAACGCACAGACGAGCTTGATCTGCGGCGTGTAGAGCATGCCGTTGCCGAACACGTCACCGGACATGTCGCCGATCCCGACCACGGTGAACGCCTCGGACATGACGTCGATGCCGATCTCGCGGAAGTGCCGCTTCACCGATTCCCACGCACCGCGAGCGGTGATGCCGAGCACCTTGTGGTCGTATCCCTGCGAGCCACCGCTCGCGAACGCGTCCCCGAGCCAGAACCCATAGTCGATGCTGACAGCGTTCGCCGTGTCGCTGAACGTGGCGGTGCCCTTGTCGGCGGCGACCACGAGGTAGGGGTCGTCGGCGTCGTGGATCCGAACGTGTTGAGGATGCACGACAGTGCCGTCGACCAGGTTGTCGGTGATGTCGAGCATGCCGCGCATGAACGTCACGTACTGCGTCGAGACCTCGGCCTTCAGCTCCTCGATCGCCGCCGGGGTTCGGCGCAGGATGAACCCACCCTTCGATCCGTCCGGCACGATCACGGCGTTCTTGACCTTCTGCGCTTTCATCAGGCCGAGCACCTCGGTGCGGTAGTCCTCCTTGCGGTCGGACCACCGGATGCCACCTCGGGCGATCATGCCGCCGCGAAGATGGATCGCCTCCATATGCGGCGAGTACACGAAGATCTCGAACAGCGGGTGTGGCTTCGGCATCTCGGGCACGCGTGCGGAGCGCAGCTTGAAGCTCAAGGACGAGCGTCCGGGCACGTAGGCGTTCGTGCGCACGATGGCCTCGATCGTGCCGAGCTGGTTGCGCAGGATGTTGTCCTGGTCGAGCGAGCTCACCTCACGCAGGTCGGCGTGGATCGATTGTCGGATCTCGTCGATCTCCTCCTCGGTCGCCCTCCTGGCAGGATCGAACTTCGCCTCGAACATGCGCACGAGCGCGGCCGAGATGTGCGCGTGTTCCGCCATCGCGTCGTTGCGGTACTCCTCGGTATAGCGGGACGACACACGCATCCGGTACCTGCGGAGCGCACGCAGGATCTGGACGTGGCGCCAGTCGAGATCGCTGAGCGTGACCAGCCGGTTCAGCGAGTCCGACTCCGTCTCTCCGCGCCAGACCGCAGAGATCGTGGCCGCGACGTTCTCGGCTTCCTTGCCGAGGTCGAGCACGGCGCCGCGCGAATCCAGCACCCCGAAGTCGTGGATGTAGGTCTTGCCCTCGCCGAGCACCTGTGTCGGGATCTCTTCTACCGCCCGCAGCCCCAGCGCCTCGAGGATCGGCATGAACGCCGACAGGTCGACCTTCCCGCCGGTCTTGTACAGCTTCACCCGCGTGAGCCGCTCACCCTTCGTCTCGTTGCCGATGCCGACGAGGTAGCCGTCGGGGTCCTCCTCGAGCGCCTCGAGCGCCAGCACGTCGTCGACGATCAAGCCCCACTCGTCCGACGCCTTGTAGTAGCTCGGGAACCGCGGCGAGTACTTCTCGGCGAGGAGCGGGCCGCGCTCTGGGCCTACCCGCTCGGTCAGGGCGTCGCGCAGGTCGTCGTCCCAACTGCGGGCGAGCCGCTCGACCTCGGCCTCCAGCTGCTCGTAGGGCACATCGGGGATGTGCGTGCCCGGGAGCACGTGCACCGTGAAGAAGATGCGGGCCGACTCGGTCTCGCCGAGCGAGAGGTGGTAGTCGACCGTGGTCCCGTTGAACTGCTGCAGGAAGTATTGCTGAAGGCGCTTGCGCAGTGCCGCATTGAACCGGTCACGAGGCAGCGCCACCACGACGGAGACGCTGCGGCCGTAGAGGTCGCGCCGCACCAGCACGCGGATGCCCCCGTGCTTCTCGAGCTGCAGCAGGCCCACCACCAGTCCGCGCAGCTCTTCGGTCGAGGCCTGGAAGAGCTCATCTTTCGGGAAGGACTCGAAGAGCTCGACGGATTCCTTGTAGTCGTGGGATCCGGGGATCAGGTCCTCGGCCGCGAGGATCTGCTCGAGCTTGGCATGCAGCAAGGGTGTCTTCGCCGCCGGCTCCATGTACGCCTTCGAGGTGAAGAGCCCGATCAGCCTCGCCTCACCCGTGATCACGCCGTCGGGGTTCACGGTGCGCACGCCGATGTAGTCCATGCGGGCACGCCGGTGGACCGAGGAATACGAGTTCGTCTTCGAGAAGACGAGGAGGTCACCGCCCTCGATGCGGGCCCGCACGACCTCGTCGAGTCCCGACAGCCGCGTGGTGTCGGCGAAGGCCGAGCGCTGCACATCGCTCAGGATGCCGAGCCCGCTGCCTGGAACGGCGCGGATCGCGGCACGCTCCTCGCCGTCGATGTCGACCAGCTCGTACTCGCGGTAGCCGAGCAGCACGAAGTTCAGCTGCGCGAGCCACTCGAGGAAATCGATCGCCTCACCCACCTCGTGTGGCGGATACCGGATCGCGGCGGTGCGGGCCAGCTCGATCATGTGACGGACCCGTTCCTGCATCGGCTCGAAATCGCGCACGACCAAGCGAACGTCGTGCAGGATCGCCGTGATCCGGCGTTCGAGGTCGTCGGCTTCCTCGGGGGCGAGCTGACGGTCGAGCTCGAAGTGCATCACAGACTCTCGATGGCTCGCGTCGCGCCCGGACATCACGCGCTCGATACGACCCCGCTCGTCGCGGATCGTGCCGATCACCGGGTGCAGCAGCCGACGGACACCCAGGCCCCTTGCGAGCAGCTCCTCCTGCACGGAGTCGACGAGGAACGGCGAGTCGTCGGTGTTCGTCTCGACGACCGACCCGGCGGTGTCGTACCCGTCGGATGCGAGGTCCGGATCGAAGACCCGCACGGCGGACGGATGAGAACCTCGGCTGTCGGCGAACGCGAACGCCGAGCGAACGAGCCCCGAGAGACCATCGACGCCCGAGGCCGCCAGCTCGTCCGGCGACAGCCGCCGCAGGAACGCCTTCGCGAACGCGAGGAGGGCATCACGGCGCTCGGGCTCCGCGCTCCGATCGATCGCCTCGAGCAGGGACTGCATCGCGGCCGGTGGCTCACCCGGCGTAGGGACCGTCGCGATCTCGGAATGCGCGTCCACGAGCCGCTATTCTCGCAGGTCGCTCCGACCCTGGCGACGGCTCCGGCGTCCGAACCGCGACCCGTCGGTGCGCCGCCTCGGACACCTCTGGTCAGGCCGCGGTCGATACGAGGCGAGCGGCATGCTCCCGATAGGAGTCGCGCACGATCGGCAGCAACCCGGTGATGTAGGCGCCGCCCACACACCCCCGGCACCACGCCGAGGCGTTGATCGCGCGCGCCGTCACCTCGGCCGAGGCGCAGCGCCGCAGACTCTGGACGATGGCTCCGTACCCGTAGGACTCAGCACCCAGGAGCAGGGTGTCCCGAGAGGCGTCGAGCCCTTGCCTGAGCGAGACGTAGTGCTTCACCCCGACCGTGTTCATATCTGACGCCCCCGGCATGTCGCGCGTCGTAGCCAACGGATTGAACGCGGCCGAGGTCGACTCGGCGGTCTCCCATGTCACCACGATCATCAGGTTCTCGCCGCATGCCGGGGCACCGAGCCGCCCCAGGAACGCCCCTGCCCACCCCTCGTAGGTCACGGGCTCGCCGGGAACGAGCCCGCTCGCACGGTCGTCGGACGGTGCTTCGTCGGCGGGAGGGGTGGGGCGGAGCGCACGCTCACGCTCACGCGCTCGCACAAGCTCGGCGAGGTAGGCGCTCCAGGTATCGAGCTCGGCCTGCACGTGGCGCGCCCACGGGTCCGTGAGCGTCGCCCGCAGATCGCGCTGGGCCCGGGACAGCAGGAACGCCGGCTGGTCCGTCCTCGGCGTCGTGCGACGCAAGACGGTGATCGGCTCGGTCGTCGACCCACGCTCAGCGATCCCTTCGCGCCGCTCGACCCGCGTCGAGGCGCGATCGATCCGTAGATACCAGCGTTCGATCCGCTCGTACCATCGGTTCACTCGAGCCTGTGCGCGCTCGATCCGCGCGTCGAGCGTCGCGACCTCTGACACACCGATCGACGGCGCGCCCGCGGCGACCGTCATGCCGGACGGCACCACGGCGAGCAGGAGCAGCACGAGCACGACGACACGGCGAGACATGGACAGGCGAGGATATCGGCGGCGAGCCCGTCCGCCTTGACCGTCGGCGCGATGAGGGGTTCCTCGACGGTGCGACTCCCGCTACCATCCGCGGATGCCGTCCCGCTGGGGTGCCGCCTGGGCCTTCGTCGCGGTCGCGCTGGCGGCCTGCACGTCCGGATCGGGATCCGATGATCCTCCGCCGGCCGCTGTGGCCTCATCGCAGGTCACGCCGACCGAACGGGTCGAGATCGATGGGATCGTGATCGACGAGCCGGATTGGAAGGCGAGCGGAGCGAACTGGAGGCTGCGCGTGTCGTGGGAGGAGCCAGACGGAATCGCGGTCGACTACTACGAGGTACGCCGCGACGGCGTGACGGTCGACCCTCAGATCGAGGCGACGGTGTTCGTCGACGACGACGTGGAACCTGGGGCTCGCTATCGATACCGGGTCGTCGGCGTCGACCTGGAGGGTGTCGAGACACGCGCGGCCACCGCGACGATCACCACCGAGCGGCCGCGCCTGTCTGAGGCTCGCCTTCAGGGAACGTTCACCGTGCGCATGGTGGTCGAACGGGCCTCGGGCACGAGCGATCCCGTACGAGGCGGTGCGATCTTCTTCACCTTCGACCCTCGATGTCGCTCGGGGGCGTGCGACGTCCGGTGGAGCGTGCGCGGGGCCAGAACCCGAGGGACGCTCCTACGAGCCGATGCCGTCTACACCGCCACGCTGCGAACCCCGTTGTTCGTGCGCAACTGCTTCGGCGACGTGATCGACGAAACGGTCGACGTGCGACTCCGGGTCAGCGGGGCAGCCCCGTTGCGCGGCCGATGGCGAGCGACGACGTTCGAGGGCGCGATCGACGAGGTCTCGACGTACGGTGGATGCATGACCGCATCGATCGACTGGGGCGTCCGGGGATCGCTGCAGGCCTGAGTCCACGATGGAACCCGCCACCCCGAACCCACCGTATCCCGACAGCGTGACCGATCCCGACACGCCGGCCCGCCGCGACCGGCGTCTGGCCATCGGGATCGTCGTGGCGGCGTTCGGCCTGCTGATCGCATCGCTGCTCTGGTTCACACGGTCGCCGGGGCGTCCGACGGTCCCGATCGCCCTGCACGCAACGGCGACGGCATGTGAGGAGCCCTGTGACCGATTCACGCCGAGCGTCACGCTGGAGTGGGCCCCCCCGGAATCGGGCGCGAGCCCGGAGGGGTATCGACTCCTCCGTGACGGCGCTCCGCTCGAGGCCGCGCTCGACGGCAGCGAGCGCACGTTCGTGGACCGCGAGGTCATCCTCGGGCAGCGCTACGACTATCAGGTCGTCGCCGTGAGCTCTGACGGCGACTCGCCCCCGACAGCCGAGGAAGAAGTCGTAGTCCCGACACCCCCCGACGAGATGGCACAGCTCGCGGGCGTCTACCGGGTCCGGCTGACCCTGCGCTCGGCTCGTTCCATCGGTGCCGCATTCGGCATCGAGGATCCGGTCCCCGGCAAGCGCGGCACCGACCGATGGTCCTTCGAGTCGACGTGCGACGACGACCAGGGGGGCTGCCCCTCGACGTGGTCGGGGCTCGAGGGCGAGATCGTGCCCAACGATGGTCGTTGGGTGGGCACGGTCGACGGCCTTCCGGCCCGGTGCGGCCGAGAGGGCAGCGCGCCGGCGCCGATCGACGTCGACCTGGACGCGATCGACGTGGGCGTCGTCGACGGCGCGTGGGCGGTGACCGGTTTCAGAGGAACGGCGACGGTATCCTTCCGATGCCCCGGGTTCCCGGCCGCATCGGCCACGGTCGAGGTCACGGGCAGGCTCTGAACCCGATCCTTCAACCCGTGACGATCTCGTAGGAGTGACTGAGACGCACGACCGACCGAAGGGTCGCGGCGACCGAACAGTACTTCGACTCCGACAGCTCGATCGCCCGTGACGCCTTTCGGTCGTCGACCGCGCCCGTGAGCACGAAGTGCATATGGATCGACCGGAAGGTCCAGGGTGGATCCGGGTCCTGCTCGCTCGTGGTGCGTACCTCGAGAGCGCGCAGGTCTTGTCGCTGCTTGCGAAGGATCACGACGACGTCGTAAACGGTGCAGGCCGCGAGCGAGATCGGCAACAGATCGGAGGGCTTCGATCCCGGCCCCTCGGGATCCTGGCCGGTGAGGATCGGTTCGCCGTACGTGGCCTGCGACCGGAACGTCAGGCCTTCCCCGGTCCACCGCAACGTCACCTCGCTCATCGAGCCACCTCCACGTCGACCCGATCGGCCTGGGCCGGAGGTCAAGGTTGCACCGCTTTCGGCCGAGTGTAAGGGGACGACCG
>Ga0075350_1000124_pt1 | contig 9938 bp, 9 predicted proteins | sample RushSE_TuleC_D1_FD_120070 | JGI IMG/M metagenome (GOLD analysis project Ga0075350, IMG submission 120070) | Natural and restored wetland microbial communities from the San Francisco Bay, California, USA, that impact long-term carbon... | ecosystem: Environmental > Terrestrial > Soil > Wetlands ... | reverse complement strand
CATTTTCTAAGTATTCCTTGAGCTTCATGACTGTATCTCCAATTCATTTAAGGCATTGATTCTGGATGGTTAATAAACAGGGCTACACGCATCACCTGTCAAGACGATTTGACATTCTTCATAAGGTCCTCGACATTCGCCGGCATTCTCTGTTTGTCGCCCGAAGGCAGTATATCAATTTTTCGCTGCATGTCAAAAAGCTTCGCCTTTCATACAGTATGTTCCTGCTCTAAACCTTTGCAAAAATCTTTCAATTTCATGATGTCCTCCCTTCTGCTGATTCAGCAGACTGTTTTTGGTTGATATATGTTTTAATGTTCAAGTTCTTTCCGGCCCCATACGGCAAAAACAGGGTCCGAATAACGTTTTTCCGGAAAATACCTGTCGTCCCAAGGCCTCGGCAATCCCCTGACGGAACAGGTCTCAATGTCTTTAAACCGCCCGGTGTTTTGAAAGTATTCAAGCACAAGACCCATCCGTTCAAATTCATGAAGCTCCTCCCAAATCCGGATCACTTTCGGGGGAAACCAGCGGTTTGAAAAGGTCAGGATCAACAGGCCGTCCGGCCGCAGAACACGGGCAAGCTCATCAAAGATCGCCTCCGGATGGATCAGGTATTCAACGGAATTGGTACAGATCACCGCATCGTATTCTCCGTTTTCGAAAGGCAATACCGGATTTTCATTCAAATCATGAACAACCCAATCCGTGAGTTCAAGGTTTTTTTCCAACTCCTCCCTGTTAAGACCGAGTCCGATCAGTTCTGAAAGCCGGATATCGGAAGGCACGTGTGATTGCCAGCTGCTCATCAAATCCAGAACCCGCATGCCGCTTTTCAGCAGACGGCCGTACAGATCCCTGACCACGCCGACGGCAGTATCGTCGATGTGCTGAACCAGCCTGGGATGCTCATAGAAAATGGAATCGGGCGCCACGTCTCTTCTCCCAAAAGGGTTGTCTTCAAAAAATTCCGTCGGCGTATTTTTCCACCGGACCTGCATACCGGGTCCGTCTGATAACAGGCCCACCCAATCTTGGCAGGAACCACCCCGTTCTATCGACCCGACGCCGATGTCCTCAATGACCATTCGAAGCTGAAACGCAGTTTTTGCCAGGGGATGGTTAAAATCGACACACAATCCGCCGTTGAAAGGGCCAACGAGTCGAAACGGCTGTAAGTTCTGAGGAAATATCCCGGAAACATCTCTGAGCAGCCCTTTGGGGTAAAAGCGACCTGCCCGAGGTTCGATAAGCCTGTCTGGCATGAAATTTTTGTTAAATTGTCTTTCCTTAATACCGAATGTCTTTCCGGGATCATGTCCGGGAATGACCATTCCCGCGTCAAAATCGACAATCACCGTTTCACCGGTAGTCTTTCCCTCCAGTTTTTGAGCAATCGCTTTGGGCAGGCAGTCCCGCCACATATTAAGACCGCGTGCCGCATAATGCTCCGTGTGCGTTGCCTGGGGACTTTTCCACTTCATTTCAAATTGCATGTTTGCCAGTGCCTTACGCGTTATTTTTTTCATGTATTTCACCTCTCCGGTTGTGGTATTTGTATTCATCATTACCTTAATTCTAAATAAAGAAAATTCAACAAGGGAAATTACAGGGGTTAATAAGGGGTAATTCCCCTCATTTTTTACCATAAAACTGGAGTTGCGGAGATCCCGCATTGCGGGGAAGGACCAGGTTTTATAGGGCAAAATAAAATTACGACAGGGACATCAATTGGGATCTCAGGTTGGTTTTTCGGTTTTTCAATCCAAATTTCGTCCGCAGGTTTTTTCTGTGAAAATGGATCGTCGTCTCGGAAACTTTCAAAATATCCGCGATTTCCTTGCTCGTTTTACCGTCTTTGATGAGGGCCGCAACCTGAATCTCCTGTGGGGTAAGAAAAATACTTGCGGCAGATAGGCGTTGCAGGAGCGGCGAAATAATATCATTCAGATGCTGATCGATGATTTCGATGTAGGTTCTTTCGCTGGGTTTGAGTGTGGCGTTTTTCAACCTGTCCAGATATGGATTGACCAGCTGCTTGATATTCATTAATAATTTCTGTTCGAGTTCCAGTTTGTCCATTTCCCTTTGCTTTAACAGCACTTTCAGCGCAATATTGGCCTCTTCCAGACTCAGCTTCTGCTCCTTTAGCTCCTGTTCACGCTTTGTCAGGGATTCTTCGGCAAGCTTCAGGGCGGTGATGTCCTCGTGACTGACAACCACCCGTGGCGACCCGTCATACGACATCCGTATCACCCGCATGTAATACCAGTGTTTTTCATCCGAAGTATGGCAGGGATAATCGAACAGAAACTCCTCGATATCGCCGTTGATTACCGATCGGATTCCTTTGGCCACTTTTCTGCTGTCCTCTGCTTCATCGCCGATCACCGTATCACAGACGGACAGATAATTGACGCCGATGGAATCGCTGCGACCTTCCATTTGATTGTTTGCGGCATAGTGTTGCCAAGCCCGGTTGGTCTCCAGAATAACGCCCTTATCGTCCAGAATCGCAATATGGGCGGACAGAGAATTCAACACGGTTTTGGCCAAAGGATCCGACAGGTTCTCGAAGTTGCGTTTCACATCACTTTCAAGGGGTTTGTTCTTCATTCCCATAATCCTTTGGTAAAGCGTCATCGAAGAAAGATCTCATCCACCGATTCCGGCTTGGACCCAAAATTAACATGAATGTGGCCGGCCGTCTTGAATTTTCATGTTTGATAATTATCATAATGTTTTGTCCGATACAACTGATGTTCTGAAATTAACCATCAACCTAAAAACCACCGGCAGGTATGCAATGATTCGTTTCGGCCTCTGCTGCATCTTTCGTGAGGAACCCATCAGGTTCCGGAGAACGACAGCCAGACACATGGAGAAATTCGACCGCCATGCGAAGCTGGAATATATTTCATCGGTGTGCGAGCACAACGCACAATCCCTGCTTCTATCGCTGCAATTCTGCCATGATCACGACATTAAAGATTTTCGTGTCAACAGCCAGATCCTCCCGCTGAAAACCCATCCCGATGTCGGGTATGACATTAAAGAACTCCCCAACCACAGTCGCATCATTGATGCGTTTTTGAAATGTGGGGAGTTTTGCCGGAAAAACGACCTGAGAACCACCTTTCACCCGGACCAGTTCATTTTGCTCTCCTCACCGAACGAAGATGTCACCCGAAAATCTATCGCGGAACTCCGGTACCAGGCAGAAATTGCCGAATGGATCAACGCTGATGTCATCAACATTCACGGCGGCGGAGCATACGGGAACAAGACCGAGGCTCTGAAACGGCTCGTGTCTCAGATCAAAAAATTGCCCGATCCGGTTCGAACCCGTCTGACTTTGGAGAACGACGATCGGGTGTATACACCGGAAGATTTGCTGCCCGTATGCGAACAAACAGGCATACCCCTGGTTTATGATGTTCATCACCACAGATGCTTGACGGACGTATTGAGTGTTGAAAAAGCAACCGAACTTGCCATGCGAACCTGGGACCGAGAGCCGCTGTTCCATCTGGCCAGCCCCTTAAATGGGTGGGAGGGCGTACCCGTTAATAAACACCACGACTATATCGACCCGAACGACGTCCCGGACTGCTGGCTGAGCCTGGATATTACGATCGAGGTTGAAGCAAAAGCCAAAGAGCTTGCGGTGCTGAAATTAAAAACGTACTTGGAAAAATTATATAAAAAGATGGGGAGAGCATGACGGCGCTGTTCGCCCCATATTTGGTGGACGAACCATGAATCTGGAAAAATCAGTACCCCTCAGGGGTAACTCCAGGGCTTTGAGGGAAATAGCGCCGGATATCCTTGTAAATTTCCGAACATCCGGCGCATGGATATTTTATCCGGTTTGAATCTTAATCTTACGGGGCGTGGCGGCCTCAACCTTTGGGAGTGAAAGCCTCAGCACGCCGTCGTTCAGCTTGGCATCGATCTTACTTTGGTCGATTACATTGGAAAGATTAAATTGCCGGTGGTACTTGCCGATTTCGTATTCAATCAAAACATCCTCTTCATTTGCGCCTTCGAAAGGCGCAACCTCACCAGTTAACGTTAATACATTTTCCCTGAGATCGATGGTCAGATTGTCCGCTGAAACCCCCGGCATATCGGCCAACAGGGTGATTTCACGATCTGTCTCGAAAATGTCGACACTGGGCGTAAAAACCAATCCCGGTCGTGTTTGCTCGGCCGGCGAGGTTAATTCCTGTTTCGGCTTTACTTGAAGATCCTTGGTTTCTCTATCCGTCATGGTTATCCCTCCTTTCATTGTACTTTAATAAACCCTATTGAACTGCTATCTGTCTGGGCTTTATAGCCTCGGATTTTGGTACGGTAACCTTCAGAATTCCATTTTCCATAGAGGCCTCAACCTTATTGACATCAATTTTTCCCGGCAAATTGATCAATCTTGAAAATTTTCCTGCTTCTCTCTCGCGCCTGTGATACTTTACGTTGTTGCCCTCTTCCGGTATTTTTCTTTCGCCGGTAATGGAAATGCCTTCCGCCGTAACCTGAATGTCCAGTTCACTCGATTTAATACCGGGCAACTCAGCCCTGACATAATAGTTTTCACTATCTTCCGTCACATTGGTCAGGGGAAATACGCCGGCAGTCGGCATCGGAAGCGCACCACCTGATAATGCGCCATAAAGTTCCTCCATCTGCCTGCGTAACCGATCGAAATCACTAAATGCTCTGTTGAATCCCCAAGTCGGAACATTGAAAAATCTTCTGTATAACATGACAACATCCTCCTTTCTTCGTTATTTTGTGTTTTATTAAATGGTTAAATTTATTTTCCAACCGGCTGGAAGTTTTTTAACAAAAAAATAATTTCAGAATATAAATTGTCAAGTATTCTATTTTGTTTTTTTCTTGAATTACTTTTTAATTTAAATATTGTTAGTAATGAATGTTGGTTTCGGAGGCGGATAGTACGTCGGAGAAAAAGGATTTCTATAATTTTTTTTGAAACTGCTTGACATGTTACTATGTGGTATTAAATTTAAAGTGTTAGGCAGAACCTACCGGTTTGCCATTGCCTGACCTCCTTTCTACCAGCCCCTGGGAACTCTTTCCAGGGGCTATTTTTTACGATAAATTAGGGGTTCATTCAGTCTTGAAAACCCCCAACGCTGCGGGGGTCAGCGGTAGATGGCTCTGCCTTGGAATATTGTTCCAAAAAATACAAATTCCAAGCACCCCACCAAAAAGCCGGCGGGCAGGCAAATTCCAAATAAAACTCAAATTCAAATATCCAATGACCAAAACCTTCCAGAACGAGACATTGTTTGGATTTTCGAATTTTGGTCATTGGGGTTTGCGTGCCCTGTTAAATAAATCGAAGATTTAATGCGAAGCATTATTTAACAGGGTAAAATATTTGGGATTTGATATTTGATGGTTTCGTAAAAAGTCGATATTGCTCGCTCCGTGACCATTTGGGGGCGTTTCCATCGGTGTCGCTAAATTTCAAGAACTCGCCACAAGCGCCTCAAACAGCTTGAAATTTTTAACGCTTCACCGCTTGAAACGCTGATTCCCCAAATGCTCAAATGTCGCTCGCAAAAGACTTTTTACGAGTTTGTCATATTTGGAATTTCAGTAAGTCAATAAACATTCAACAACACAAATCCCCTTTGGGCCAGGATTCTTAACTTATTTCGTGCTTTCGTCCTTTTGAGTTTTCGTGATTGTTTTTAAATTTTATCAGCCGCTTATTTTCGCCAGAATTCAGGAACAAAAAGAATGATCACCGTAAATATTTCAAGCCTTCCCAAGAGCATGCACCATATAAGTACCCATTTGCCCAGATAGGGTATCTGAGCAAAGTTATCCGTCGGCCCCACCATCCCCAGGCCGGGTCCTATATTTCCAATAGTGGCTGCAACCGAAGCAAGTGAGGTAATGAAATCAACCCCCATGCCTGCAATCAGCACGGTGGAAAATGCAAACAGTCCCACGTAAAGGCCCATAAACCCCAGTACGCTCCGAACAACATCTTCGGAAACAGAAACACCGCCGATTTTAATCTGTTTGACCGCCCTGGGATGGACGAGTAAAAAAAGTTCCTTGTAGCAGTATTTGAGATAGAGCATGACACGCATGCATTTCATTCCACCACCGGTGGAACCTGCCGATGCTCCCAAAAACATACAAAATATCAGGATGAGCTGGGACATGGCAGGCCATTGTTCGAAATCAGCTGTGGCATAACCTGTTGTGGTGATAATGGAAACGACCTGAAATGCACCATGGCGCAAGGCCTGGCCGATGGTCTCATATACGGATCCATAAACATTGAACACCACGATGGCAATCAGAAAAATAACAGTGCCGATGAAAAAACGGCACTCCGAGTTTTTCCAGAATGCAAGGGGTTTTCCTCTCAAAAATTGATAGTGAAGGGAAAAATTGATCCCTGCCACGAGCATAAAAAAGATGATTACCGAATCAATATAGACGCTGTCATAATGGGCGATGGATGCATTTTTGGTTGAAAATCCGCCGGTCGGCATGGTCGTAAAGGCGTGAGACAGGGCATCATAAAGATCCATGCCGCCGAACAACAGCAAAAAGACCTGCAACAGAGAAAACAGCGCATACACCTTCCAGAGAACCATGGCGGTATCCCTGATGCGCGGCCTGAGCTTGTCAGGAACCGGGCTCGGGACTTCCGCCTTATACAACTGCATCCCCCCGACACCCAGGAAAGGAAGGATCGCCACGGATAAAACGATGATTCCCATTCCGCCCAGCCACTGGATCAGGCTTCGCCAGAAAAGAAGTCCTTTTGATACGGCTTCTATGTTGGTTAAAATCGAAGATCCGGTGGTGGTAAATCCGGAAACAGATTCAAAAAACGCATCCACGAATGTTTCGACTTCAGGCCCCAGATAAAACGGGAATGCGCCGAAAAATCCGATAGCCGTCCACCCGATGGCCACAATTGCCATTCCTTCGCGATGACTGATATACGGCACTTTCGCACCCCTAAAGCAAAGGATTAATGCGGCTCCAGAAGTGATTGTTATCCCAATGGATTTCATCAGCGGAAGAACACTTTGATCCCCGTAATAAAGACCAAAAAAAAGATTAACATCCCGACGATATTCAGGATATAGGGCCACCGCATTTAAAAATACTCCAGCTTTACTGCGAGGATTTTTTCGATATCGGGGATGTCTTCTCTTCTTGAAAAAATAATGATCCTGTCACCGGGCTCAATAACGCTTTTACCGGTGGGGATAATCACGGCATCATTCCGGATGATCCCCGTGACCAGAGCCCCTTTCGGAATGGAGATTTCTTTTATGGGTTTGCCGACGATTTCTGAAGTCTCCAGGGCGACAGCCTCCATGACCTCAGCCTGTTCATCTTTAATTGACCTGGATGAAATCACCTTGCCTCGCCGTATGTGCTGCAAAATGGTATTGATGGCAGAAAGCCTTGGGCTCACAATCTGCTCGAGACCGATCATCGACATCAGGGGAAGATAACTGAATTTGCTGATCTTTGTTATTATTTTACGCGCTCCCATCCGCTTGGCAAGAAGCGAAGTTATGATATTGGTTTCCTCATCGTTCGTGAGGGTAACCACGACATCCATATCCTGGATATTCTCTGCTTTCAGCAGTTCCTGGTCCGAACCGTCACCATGAAGGACCACAGCCTTATTAAGCTTTTGGGCAAGCTTTGTGCATCGATCCGAATTTTTTTCGATTATTTTGGTATAAACGGAATTTTCCTCAAGCAATGCGGCCAGTCTGTATCCGATGCCACCGCCACCGACAATCAGTACGCGATCAATGGGTTCGACATGTTTATCAAAAATCGACAGAGAATCCTTCAATTTATCTTTTTCACTGATAAAATAAATCAGATCATCCGCTTCAAGCCTGTGATGTCCTCTGGGTATTATGAGTTCTTCGTTCCGGACCAAGGCGGCAATCAGCGGGCTTTTCTTTCCGGTTTTGTCAAAAATTTCGGAAAGACTGACACCGGCCAGGCGTGCGGACTTGTCCAGCCGTATCCCCACGAATATAACACGACCATCGGCAAACTCGCTCACTTCCACGGCGCCGGGCACATTCATAAGCATGTCAATTGTCTTCACAACCTCAATATCCGGGTTGATTAGGGTGTCGATATGGGGTGCATGCTCACTGAAGGCCTCGTGATATTCATCATAATCGGCATGCCGGATGCGGGCCAATTTTTTGGTAGACGGAGAAATCAGGCTTGCAACCATGCATGACACAAGGTTGGTTTCATCGCTGTTCGTGACGGCAAGGAGTATCTCTGCCTCGTTTATACCGGCCTCCTTTAGAATTACAGGACTGCTCCCTGATCCGTTGACCACCTGAACATCAATATTATCAGAAACACGGCGAATGGCAGCGGGATCCTTGTCGATCACAACAACATCTTTGTTTTCTCGGGCCAGATGGCTTGCAATATGAAAGCCGACTTCACCGGCACCAACGATTAATATTTTCAAATTACGCTGTCCTTTTGTAAAAAGCCGAACTCAATGAACACAGCACCGATCGACCTCATTGTTTATTTTTTTTGTCGAAGTAAATCAAGGGAATCATTCGGTCCAAGGAGAATCATCACATCATCGTTTTTCAAAACATACCTTCCGGTCGGGATCATATTCAACTTTCCGGTTACAACTTTTTTGATGGCAATCACCTGAACGCCGTGCTTGTTGATCAGATCAAGTTCTTTCAGTTCCTTTTCTATAAAACTTTCTTCAGGTCTCAGCTCAATGATCGAGTAACCTTCAAAAAAGGGTAAGTAATCCAGAAGGTTCGGATTGTGCAATCGCTCAGCCAAGGATATGGCCAGATCTTTTTCAGGAAACAAAATCTCCTGGGCGCCGACTTTGCGGAGTATCCTGCCGTGATCTTCCGTGATTGCTTTGGCATATACCCGCCGGGCACCGACATCTTTTAGAATCAGCGTGGCGTGTATCGAAGCGCTGAGATCCGTACCGATGCAGACAACGGCAGCGTCCATTTCATGAATCGAGAGAGAATCCATGACCTTACTGTCGGTAGCGTCTGCCACCACAGCCTGTGTCACATGGTCTTTGATTTTCTGAATCAGGTTTGGATCTTTATCGATGGCCAGTATGTCATGCCCTTTTTCATAAAGCTGAGTGGCCAGATAGTACCCAAAATTTCCGAGCCCAATGATGACGAACTGTTTCATATCTTACCTCACCCAACCATAATGTTTTCTTCCGCATAATAATACTGGAATACGGTATCTCGGCTTAAAGCCACACCCACCACCAGCGGTCCCAGACGTCCCACAAACATGATACCGGACAGGATGACTTTGCCCATTACAGTGAGTTCCGGGGTTATTCCTGTTGACAGACCCACCGTGCCGAAAGCGCTGACCGCCTCAAAAAGTAACTCCAGAAATTTCCCCCGGCTCTCCGGTTGGCTTACATTTCCGATTTCCGTCATCAAAAGGAGCATGACGCCGATGCAAATCACCATGGCACTGAGCATGATCACGCTGACAGATTTTCCAATGCCGGCTTCCGATATGCTTCGCTTGAACAACTGGGGACGGGCATGTCCGCGAAAGCGGGAAACCCCCAACATGACCACGGTTGCAAAACTGGTGGTCTTAACACCTCCCCCGCACGAGCCCGGAGATGCGCCGATAAACATCAGCAACATCATAAAAAAAAGCGATTCGCTGGTCATATTCCCAATGGACACCGTGTTGAATCCAGCGGTCCTGGCGGTAATGGATTGAAAAAGAGCCCCCATAAACCTGCCGGGAATCGAAAGCGGTTCAAGCGTATTTTTCCACTCCATCCCAAGAATCAAAAGCATCCCCGTAATAACCAAAACGGCCGAGGTTGACAGCACGAGCTTTGAGTGCAGGCT
>Ga0075350_1000123_pt1 | contig 9995 bp, 7 predicted proteins | sample RushSE_TuleC_D1_FD_120070 | JGI IMG/M metagenome (GOLD analysis project Ga0075350, IMG submission 120070) | Natural and restored wetland microbial communities from the San Francisco Bay, California, USA, that impact long-term carbon... | ecosystem: Environmental > Terrestrial > Soil > Wetlands ... | reverse complement strand
GTGTTCTATAACCTCCTGCTGACCGCTTTCGTGGTCTTTCTCGCCCTTCAGGAAGAGCGGCGCATGATCGAACTCTTCGGAGACAGATACCGCGCCTACCGCCGGCAGATCCCCTTCCTGCTACCCTACGGCTTTCTTAAAAAACAGATCCGCGAAGAGGGCGCACCGCGATTATAAAGCGCGTAGCTGGAGGCTCCAAACAAAGAGGACCCTCGACTCGGGGTGCTCGAGTCTCAGGTCCTCGTTTGCTTCTGTCGATTCGGCGTCTGGCTTATAGTGGTTGTCAAAATAACGTTCCGATGGTCGGACGTTCTTTTATTACAACCACTTATGCCGCCATCCTCTTTTTCGGAACATTATTATGACAAGCGGTATAGTGCTCGTCGTGGCTGGAAGCCGCTCCTACAAAAGATAAACTATCCTTGCCGGGCCCAACATCCTGCCCAGCGCCTCTCCCGTGCAGAAAGAGGTCTGCGGCCGCACAAATGCGCTTGCCCGGCAGCGTCTTCAGAATTCCTGAAACGGTTCGCGCTTTACGAATCTGCCGTGCCCCAATGCGCCGACGAACTGCATGCGGTCTTTTTTCCACTCGGCGGTCTTGCGCCCGCGGGCGTAGACGGCCACCGGCATGCCGGTTACGGCCAAACCTTCATACGGCGTGTAGTCCACGTTCATGTGGAGTTTCTTTTGGGTAATGGTGAACTTCTGCCCGGGGTCGAAAACGACAATGTCGGCGTCCTTGCCGACCGCGATTTCGCCCTTGTCCCTCATGCCGAACATGCGGGCGGTGCCGGTGGACAGCACGTCCACCATGCGCTCCAGGCTGATGCGGCCCTTGACCACTCCCTCGGAGTGCACGACCATGAGCAGGGTTTCGATCCCGGGCGCACCGTTGGGGATCTTCTTGTAGTCGTCCTTGCCGAACATGTCCTTCTTGCCCCTGAAGTCGAAGGGGCAGTGGTCGGTCGCCACCACCTGGAGGTCGCCGAAGCGCAAGCCCTCCCACAATGCGCCGTTGCTCTCCTGGGTGCGCAAGGGCGGGCTCATGACGTACTTGGCCCCGCCCCATTTGGGTTCCTTGTAACGCGAATCATCCAGCACCAGGTACTGCGGGCAGGTCTCGGCGTATACCTGGACCCCCCGATCGCGGGCCTGCTTGACGACGGCAAGCCCCTCCCTGGAGGAGAGGTGCACGATGTAGATGCGCGAGCCGGTCATCTCCACCATCTTGGAAGCGCGGTAGACGGCCTCCTCCTCGGCGATGTTGGGCCGGCTGACGGCGTGGTAGTACGGCGCGAGTTTCTTCTGAGCGGCGAGGACCGCGTTCATGTGCTGGATGATGTAAAAGTTCTCGGCATGCACCTGGACCAGGCCGCCGTGTTTCTTGGTCTCCTCGAGCAGCTTGATCATGGTGCCGTCGTCCACGCGGAAGTCGTAGACCATGAAAATCTTGAAGCTCGGCGTGCCGTAGTCCCGGCAGGCCTGTTTCACCTCGGCGATCACCTCCGGCCGCGGGTCCATCACCGCCAGGTGAAACGCATAATCGATGCAGGCTTTGCCCGCGATCCCCTTCTGGCGCTCGATGGCCTCGGCCATGGACTCGCCTTTCATCTGCAGGTCGAAATCGATCAGACTCGTCACTCCGCCGCAGGCCGCCGCAATGGTGCCGGTTTCAAAATCATCCTGGGAATAGGTTCCCATGAAGGGCATGGCCAAATGGGTGTGGGGGTCGATCACCCCGGGCAGAATGTACTTGCCTTTGCAGTTGACGACTTCTTCCGCCTTTTGGTCCAGGCGGGTCCCAATGGCCCTGATCGTGCCGCTTTCCGCATAGACGTCGGCCGGGTAGCGACCGGTGGCGGTGACGACCGTTCCGTTCTTAAACAACACACTCATGAGGGCCCTCCTTCGTGAATGGCGCGTGTTTCAGTTCGGGTTCAAGACCCATATCCTTGACCGCGGTTTCGCGGCGCTTCCAGCCGGCCGGCATTTCCTTGAAGGTGATCAACCCCGGCACCGGACAGACCGCCTGGCACAGCATGCAACTTAAACATTTATCCTCGATCAGCCTGGGACGCCGCTTGCGGCCGTTCCATTCGATGGCCTGACCGCCGGCGTCGCTGCAGACGACGTGGCACTGGCCGCAGCCGATGCACACATCCAAATCATATTGAACGATACCCTGGCGGTTGAGCTCGAACGTGTCGGTCTCCTGCAGGTGCGGCAGGGCCCGGCCGATCAAATCGGATACCCGGCCGACGCCCTTGAGTGCCATGTAATCGGAAAGGCCTTCGATCAGGTCCTCCACGATGCGATAGCCGTAGTGCATGATACCCGAGGTCACCTGGAGGGTGGTCGCCCCGACCAGCAGGTATTCGAGGGCGTCGACCCAGGTCTCGATCCCGCCCATGCCGGACAGCGGCAAGGAGAGCTCCCGGCACTTCGCCATGCTGGCGATGAAGTTGAGGCCGATCGGCTTCACGGCCGGACCGGAGGTGCCGCTGATGGCGCCTACCCCGAAGACGTTGGGCCGCGGCACCCAGTCCTTCCGGCCGATTTCGGAGATGCCTCGCACGGTGTTGATGGCGGAGATGGCGTCGGCCCCGCCTTTCTTGGCGTACAGCGCCGGTTCGGTCATGTCGGTGATGTTGGGCGTCATCTTGGCCATCACCGGGATGGAGACGGCCTGCTTGACCGCCGCCGTGAAACGTTCAAGCAGGTGAAAGGCTTGACCGACCTTGTGCCCCGAGCCTTCGATGCACATGTGGGGGCAGGAGAAGTTGAGCTCGAGGATGTCCACGCCGTTGTCTTCGCAGGCCTTGGCGAGATACACCCATTCGTCCTCAAAGAAGCCCATGATGCTGGCGATGATGGGGTAGTCCGGAAAGTGCTTCTTCAGGTAGCGAAATTCGAGCAGGTTGTGCCGCAGCGGTCGGTCCGATATCTGCTCGACGTTCTGGTAGGCGATGGCCCGCTTGGCGCCATAGTTGATGTAATGCATGCGTGGGGAGGGGTGGGTGATCGTCAGCCGGTCGGAGTTCAGAGTCTTGAAAACCACCCCGCTCCAGCCGGCCTGAAACGCCCGCTCTACCATCTCAGCGCTGTTGGAGACCGGGGAGGATGATAGCAGGAACGGATTTTTGAACCGGCACCCGCAGAAATCGACGGAAAGATCGACAGGGAAAGACACGCCACACCTCCTATCGGCTCAAATAGCGTTGAATGGCGGCCGCGGCTCGCTTGCCGTCGGCCACCGCCTGGACCACCAGTGCGGGGCCGCGAACGATGTCGCCGCCGGCAAAAATGCCTCTGACGGACGTCTGGCCGGTCTTGGAGTTGACCTTGATGAGGTTATGACCGGCCAGCTTGACGCGGGGGTACCATTTCGGTGAACCCCCAACCGGCCGGTTGCCGATGGCCTCAATCACCACGTCGCAGTTGAGGACCCAATCGGAGCCCTTAACCGGTCTTGGGCTGCGTCGGCCGGAGGCGTCCGGCTCCCCCAGGCGGGTGCGGACGAGCTTCAGGCCCTTGAGGCGCCGGCCGCGGCCGGTGACATAGCCCACCGGCTGGTTGAGCAGCAGGAAATGCACGCCCGTCGCCTGCGCCTCCATGCGCTCGTCGGCCTCGGCCGGCATCTGGGCGTAGGAGCGCCGGTAGACCAGGTAGACGTCTTTGGCGCCGAGCCTTGCGGCCGACTCCACACAGTCGATCGCCACCGATCCGCCGCCGATGACGGCAACGGTTTTGCCTTCGATCCGGCGGGCCGTCTCTTTGAAGCGGCCGTCCCGCAGTGCCGACAGGTAGTCCACCGAGGAATAAACACCGGGCATGGGCTGGGCTTTGGGCACAAGCGCCTCCGCCGCCCAGAGTCCGGGGGCCAGAAAGACGGCGCGGAAGCCTTCCTTGAGAAGGTTCTCCGCACCGGCCGGGCCTTCGATGGGATGGTTGCACGTGAACTCAACCCCGAGGTCCGCGATGTCCCGGAGTTCGTTTTCGAGGAACTCCAGACTGAACCGGTAAGAAACGACGCCGTAGCGCAGCACGCCTCCGGGCTCCGGCCGGGCCTCGAAGAGCGTGACCGGGTAGCCGCCCTTGGCAAGCTCGGCCGCGCAACTCAAACCGGCCGGGCCGGAGCCCACCACGGCGATCTTCTCGAACCGCGGTGCGGCCTTGCGCAAGGGTTTGAAACCGATCTGCCAGGAGTGCTCGATTAAAAATCGCTGGATTTTGCCGATCTGGATGGGCCGGTCCGCACCCTCCGGCCGACCAAGGGAGATAAAGCGGGCGCTGCATTCCTTTTCGCAGAGCCGGTGCGTCGGGCACAACTCGCCGCACGCCCCGCCGAGGATGTTGTTCTCCTTGATGGTGCGGATGGCTCCCGTGATGTTGCGGAAGCGCAGCTTGCGGATGAACTCGGCCGGCCGGGTGTCGGCCGGGCAGCCCTTGGAGCAAGGCGCGTCATGGCAGAGCAGACAGCGGTCGGCCTCGGCGATCGCCAGGGGCAGGTCCAGTCCTTTGCGCATCTGCTTGAAATGTTTTGCGGGATTCAAGGCTACCCTCCTCTTCGAGTGGCGGATTTCCGGTATACAAAAAAGATGGTGCGGCGGTATTGGCTTGAGGGCGATGGCTGTTTTTCGCCGTCATCAGGATTAAAACCTACGCTTTTCCGCTGCCAAAGTCAATTTCCTACCAGCGCACTGGAGTAGTCCGTATTGGCGCCTGAATGGCGGATGACCGCGCATGGGCTTGCCTGCCAGGGAAAAGGTCTGGTCGAATGTTCAGCCCTCGAGCACTTTTTCGATGGTCGCTTTGAGGTCTTGGAAATCGACGGCCATTTCCCGGCCCAAGTCGCGTGGCTCGCCTCGGTCGTAGGCCACACCGAACTGCACGTTCATCGCAATGCCTCTCTGCCCGCAGTAGCCCGCCAGCGACGCCTTGGTCATGCTGCCGATGATGAAGGCGCCTGCCTGATGGGCCCACTCGAAATGCGGCCCGTCCCCGCCGCTGTCACCCATGACGATAACCCGGTCGGCCGGGATTCCCAGGTCGGCGACCACCGCTGCAGTGTTCTTACCCTTGTCCCGGGTTTCGAACAGGTCGAGAATCGTATTCGGATCGGTGGCGCACGCCGGGTAACGGAACATCGGGTTGGCGGAGAGCACCGGAGTTTTCGTCAGAAGTCCCTTCCCGAACACCCGCTGGAAATAACCGATCATGCCGGTCGTGTTGAGCATGAAGAGAATGCCGTTGCCCAAACACCACTCGATCAACTCCGGGACCCCGCGGTAGACTGCAAACGAACGGTCGAGATAAGCGTCCATCATGTCTGCTGTGACAGGCTCGGGCAGAATTTCCTTGATTCGGAGGCAGGCGTCTCTTAGAGAAATCTGGTTCCCGGTGTAACTGCGGAAGACCTCGTCCAGTTCGGATGCAAGCTGCGGAAAATTGAACGCGATGAAGTCGAATGGGCCGGAAGGTGACAGGCACTCGCTCCAATCGGAGGAAATAATGGCATTGAACGCCCTGTGCGGCCTTTCCATGTGCGCCCCTCTCCAGGTTGATTATTTTTTGAGAACGAGCCAGCGTTCGCATGGCTGCCCGGACATTCAACATCAAAACGGCGGCCGCCGTTTTGATCGCAAGAATCGGGTGGCGCCGGTTTGTGTGGGTGTGTATAATGCCTTCAACCAAATAACAACACCATCACCCGATGCACCCGCGAGAGGACAACCAACATGAAAACCAACGACTTCGCTCAAGCGTGTCGCGACTATGACCGCATCGAAAAGGCCATCACCTACATCGAAAAAAACTTCGACCGCCAGCCCGAATTGAAGGAAATCTCCGGGCAAATCGGCCTGAGCGAGTTTCACTTCCAGCGCCTGTTCAGCAGTTGGGTCGGCATCAGCCCTAAGCGGTTCCTGCAGTTTCTAACCAAGGAACATGTGAAGCAGCTGCTCTCAGGTTCCGCCAATCTCCTGGATGCCACCTACGATGCCGGCCTGTCCAGCCCCGGCCGGTTGCACGACCTGTTTGTGGCCTGCGAGGCGGTGACCCCCGGGGAGTTCAAGACCCGCGGCAAGGGGCTGACGATCACCTATGGTTTCCACGACAGCCCCTTCGGCGAATGCCTGATCGCCAAAACCGATAGAGGGATCTGCTGGCTGTCGTTTGTGCGCAACAGCGGTCGGAAACCACTGCTGGACGAACTCGCCGGGGCGTGGAAAAACGCCCGCATCGTCGAGGACCCGTCCAGGGCCCGTTCGCTGGTTGCCCGCATCTACGACCCGGGCCGGTGGAAAAGCGCAAACCCCCTGCCGGTACTGATCAAGGGCACCAACTTCCAGATCAAGGTCTGGGAGGCGCTGCTGCGCATCCCCGTCGGCACCGTGGTGAGCTACGAGGATGTCGCGCTTTACATCGGCTTTCCCAAGGCCGTGCGGGCGGTAGGCAACGCCGTCGGCAAGAACCCGGTCTCTTTTGTCATACCCTGCCACCGGGTTGTCCGCAAAACGGCCGAGTTCGGAAACTACGGCGGCGGGCCTGCGCGCAAGAAAGCGATGCTCGGGTGGGAGGCCGCCATAACGGCTGCCTAAACAACCATCGTCAAAGCGCTGGACCAGCTCGACCACCTTGCCGAAGGTCGGAGAGTCGGGATTGCACTCCCTCCAGTCCGGGGTCCTTCATCCAGTAACCCTCCTCCAACCCCGCCGCTCCGAAGGGATTGTTTTCCTGGTTGGGGAAATAGTAACGGTACCCGGGAAACCCTTGGAACTGCACCGTCTCAAACGCTTGGGCAACTTCCGCGCTTCTCCGAGTGCTGCCCGTGTTTTCGAATTGACAGCCGCCTGCCAGGAGAGCCAGAGCCCAAACCAAAGCTTAAAAGGAGAATGACCAATAACTATTTACAGCGATTTGCGGCAGCGGGTCTATATCAGATTGGATGCATTGGTGATACGTGGGAAATCACCGCAACGATGCAGTTGGTGAATAGCATCCCCCAATGATCGATATCTGAAATTCTAATGTTTTCCGGCTTGGAAGCTATTTTTTCTTTGCCGCAGCAACTGAACTCTCAGATATGTCTACCGTGTTTTTTTCGCGACGCCTGCCAAGCCATAAAATTTTGGGTGGCTTCTGGGGATTCAATAGCTGTAATGTGCATACGATTTATTGTTTGGGCCTATTTGCGTGTACGCAATTTCTTTATCTAAGCAAATGGGTTTGCCCTGTTCGGATCGCGTCGATCACTAATTTTCCGGCTAATTTTAGTTTTCCGAACCTCCCTTTCTTGTGGGCCATGATAATGTCATGAAGATCATCTCGTGTTTGGGGTGGTAGTACTTCTCCAGGCTTTTTTTGCAGTGATATGGCTTTCTGGGGGCAGGTAGGAACACATAGACCGCATCCGATACAACGGTTCAAATCCACCGAAGTTTTCTGCTTCTGTTCGGAAACGCTTGCCGCTCCGACCTGGCAACGCTTTTCACAGTTACCACATCCGTTGCACGTGTCAGTGTCTACTGCGGCATAATAATTCGAAGCCCAGAAGTCCACAGGCTTAGGCAAGCTTTTTTGCATACTGAGCATACCGCAGCAGCATCCGCAACATGAACAAATGAACTCGGCCTTTTCCGTATTGGAGGGTTGCAGAACCAACCCCTGTTTTTGATTTTCATCAAGGATCGAAAGAGACTCATCCAGCGTAATCTCTCTTCCGATACCATTTCGCAAAACAGCTTGAGCCATGCTGCCGGTAGCAAAGCAGGTTTCCTCTCGGCTTGTAACTTTACAGGGCTCGCCTCCTAAAGTCTTTTTCTTCCGGCATATACATTCAAGAATGGCAAACGGTGCTTCTGCCTGGTGCAATAGCATAGTTACTTCATCGAATGTACTTATTTGATGTTGCGGTTGGATGCTTTTGAGGATTGGAATGGTGCGCATCTGCGGGAGTTTCGTACTGAGAAATTCTATCCCAAACTTTTTATCGGATGTGTAGTCATCGAAATCCTTAATAAATCCTTGAGTAAGTTTGCCGAGTTGAAATTCGTACATCCCAACCACAAGGGGGGCATTACAATAGAACCTTTTGCCATCTTTGATTTTTAGTTCAATCCCGCCTTTTTTTTCGATACCGTCGAGAATCTCTGTTAGCTTCTCCGGGGATTCAACTAAATGTAGAGCTCTCTCAAACACCGTTTCGATTGGTTCACGCTTGTAGGTTAAACATGTTGCGATCTCAGCCTCTTTGGGTGAAAAAATGTGTTTCAAAATTCTTAGCTCTGAGCCTGATTTAGTGGCTGGAAATCCTATTGCCTGACTGTTTAAATGGCGTTGCAGATCGACATAGGCCTTTTCATTTTTTTTCAAATTACACCTGATCGTTGAAGGGGTTTTTTTGCCACAATCAATGTCGCTGTGGCGCACGACACGCCCGCCTCGTGGCACAAGATTCGTCCGCCTTGAACTTGGAGCTTTTTACAAAGCCGTCTGCAGATCCACTTATTACGAACCGATCAAACCTTGGAAACCACAGAAGCAGTGCTTCAAACCGTCCGCATGACCCGCAACTCGTTGCAGATGAGTCCGTCGACACCCAAGGCGAGAACCTTTTCTGCCTCTGCTCGTGTGTTGATGGTCCAGGGGAAAACCTTGAGGCCGGCGGTGTGCAGCATGTCCACCTGGTCGCGCGTAAGGACCTTGAAACTGGGGTGCCAGGAAAAGGCCTTCATCGCAAGAAGCATGTCCAGGGCCCGCTTATCTACCCCATGGTCTGAGATGTAGGCGATGGCCGGCGGGGCGTCCATGGCGGCAATTCGCTCGAGAATGCGCTTGTCGAAGCTCGAGATGATCACTCGGCCCATGGCTCCGCCTGCTCTCACGAGTGTCACCACCTGGTGCTCGATAGCGTCGATGGGGTAGCCTGCCTCAAAGGCGCTCTGCTTGATTTCGATGTTCAGCATGCACCGGCCGGCGGTTAGTTCCATCACTTCTGAAAGTTCCGGGATGCGCTCCGCAGAAAATCGTGGGGCAAACCAGCTCCCGGCATCCAGCCGCTTGATTTCCTCAAGGGTCCGCTCGAGAACCGGTCCCTTCCCGTTCGTGGTGCGGTCCAGCGTGTCGTCGTGGATCACGACAACTTTACGGTCCCTGGAGAGTGTGACGTCCAACTCGATCATGTCGCAGCCGGCCTGCACGGCTCCTTCAAAAGCGGCAAGCGTGTTCTCCGGAAACTTCGCCGGGTAGCCGCGGTGGCCGATGAGGAGGGGACGAGTGAATCGGGCCAGGTCGATGCATGAGGTCATGTTTCTCGATCCAATCTGCGGGAAGGTGTTTGGGTATTTGGGTGTTCAGGTGTTCAGCAGGTCCAATACCAAACACCCAAACACCTACTACACTATCCTCTTTTTCGTTTCAGGATCAAACAGGTGCAACTTCTCTTGCGAGATGGAAAGCTGGATCGCGGCATGTTTTTTAAACCGGTGCACGTCGGGCAGGCGGACCGTCAGGGATACTTTTTCAGCGCCGATGTGACCGTACACAAGGGTATCGGCCCCGAGAAGCTCTACCTGACCCACCGTAAACAGAATCGTGCGGGGGCCCTTCGCATCGAGTTCCATGTGTTCGGGTCGAATTCTGAGGACCGCCTTTTTTCCGGCCCAACCCGGAAGAGCCGATCCGTTCAAGGGGATCAGGATGTCGCCGGGGAGTCTCAATGCCTGTCCCCCCTCCTGGACCGTCACCTCCATGAAGTTCATGGCCGGCGACCCGATGAACCCGGCCACAAACATGGTGGCCGGGCGTTCGTAGACCTCGAGCGGCGAGCCGATTTGCGCAGCATAGCCGTTGTCCATCACCACCAGGCGGTCTCCCAGGGTCATGGCCTCCACCTGGTCGTGGGTTACGTAGACGCTGGTGATTTTGAGATCCTCGTGCAGCTTGCGGATCTCAAGCCGCATCTGCACCCGCAGCTTCGCATCAAGGTTGCTGAG
>Ga0075350_1000120_pt1 | contig 10138 bp, 8 predicted proteins | sample RushSE_TuleC_D1_FD_120070 | JGI IMG/M metagenome (GOLD analysis project Ga0075350, IMG submission 120070) | Natural and restored wetland microbial communities from the San Francisco Bay, California, USA, that impact long-term carbon... | ecosystem: Environmental > Terrestrial > Soil > Wetlands ... | reverse complement strand
ATGCATTTAAATCCGTCATTTGGTTTTTTAAGCACCTTTGCCATAGACATGATCTCCGATTCATTCGATACCAATACGTTAACCACCATATCGCCGAAAAACGTAATGATGCCTTCACGGGAACAGCAGGCACTGACCTTGCTTTGATAGCATTTTTGGGTACATATGTTTTCAAAGTGATCACGAAGAAATTCGTCCACTTCGTCCCGGAACAACAGATAGTCGGAAATTTGGTATAACAGCCGTTGTCTTTCCAGTTTGGAAATCGTCCTCAGGTGGCGATATACCATGTCCAGTGTTTCAACCTGCTCCTTTTGGTATGAACTCATATTTCTTTATTACATCTCTTGCTTTGCGTCGATATTGATGGTTTCTTAAAAAAGTATCTATTTATACGATTTTTCCATCAATAACAATTAAAACATTTGAATATATCACATAATCATAACATGTTTTCCTGGATTAACAATCTAAGATGAGATATAGATAACATCGAGCGATTCATAGATAATGAAAAACTGAATGATTATTCCTGCATCCCGTCAAGTTTTATGGTACCAGAAGTTTCAAACCGGAAAGGAAAAATGACGAAATTATCATCTCAACCATTATTCAGACACCCTGATACGGTGGTCGCCCCTTGTAAATTCGGCCACGGCGTTTTCGCAACTGAAAATATACCCGCAGACACGACAATTGAAGAGTGCCATTACCTGCGGATCAGAAAGGAAGACTGCTCGGGTATTTTGGATGATTATGTCTATAGTATGGACTCGGAAGATGAAGATTCGATAGAAGCGTCCGAATTTTACTCATTCCCATTGGGATGGGGAAGTATTTTCAATCACTCTGACGAGCACAATATCGAATACTGGCACGACATAGAGCGGGACCTGATCATTTTCTATACCATTAAAGATGTCGCTTCCGGCGAGCAGCTCTTTATCAATTATGGCGACGATTGGTGGGAAACGCGTGAATGCAAGCCCGACAACGGCCAATGATTCTTTTTCGTGTTATAAAAATTTCGTAACTGTTTGGGTCTTTGAAACAGATCAGTTTTTAGGAAGCTCCAGGTGTGCTTAAATTTTTACTGGAAGCTGTTTGAGTGGATTACGGATCGTTATGAAAAAACCATTCCGGATTGGCTCAAATGCGATCATGTGGTCTTAAAACCAAAACCATTTTCAGAAGCTTAAACCGGTTTTTTCATTACGAACCGTTATCTACGAGTTCTTTCAGAAAAAATTTCAGCACACCTGGAACGATTCATTTTCAAAAAGCTACATTCTTACAAAATTTTGTGCTTTCGTGATAAAAATTTTGTTTTGGTTCAGGTTGTTCCAGGTTTGGATTTGTGTTGGGTTAAGACATCCTCCCTGCAGACACCGCAGGTATTGCACGATTCCATAGGGCAAGGGGGCGAGGTTTTGCCCTCAAGGGCTCTTTTATACTCTGTTTTGAGAAAAGACTTGCGGATGCCGTGATCAATAAAATCCCAGGGAAGCGTTTCGTCCAATGAGCGCTCCCTGAGAACATAGAAATCAGGATTTATGGGAGAAGATTTAAAGGTTTTGGGCCAGTTTCCCTGGTTCGTGTTTACCAAAGATAATATTTTTGCAACCTTACGGTCCCCCCGTGACAGAAGCGCCTGAATGTAAGCCCAGCGCGGAATATCCGCATGGACACGAATGTTTGCCACCCTTTTCAGACCGTTCTTAACTTTTTTTATTTTTTCCTTAAGCAGACGAACATCATCCATTTTAACCCATTGAAACGGTGTAAACGGTTTCGGGACAAAACTGTTCAAGCTCACGGTGATCTCACCGATACGTTTTCTGGCCCGGCTCGATTTGAGGAATCGATGCTTGATTTGCTTGCAGAGTGTTACAATCGCTTCGACATCGTCCATGGTTTCTGTGGGAAGACCGATCATAAAATAGAGTTTTATGTTGGGGATTGCGGCGGCGACAATCATTTCCGCAGCATCAAGGATGTCCGTTTCGCTGATGCCTTTGTTGATGACGTTTCGCATTCGCTCTGATCCGGCATCCGGTGCAATTGTAACAGTTTTGGTTTTGCTTTTCTTTAGAACTGAAAGAAGTTCGGATGTTAAAGCATCCGCTCGGAGGGAACTGAAAGATAACCGGGTGTCTTTGTTAAGTTCCAGGCCGCAGATTTTATTAAGGTCCGGGAGATCAGACACGGCGGCACCGACAAGACCTATTTTTTCAGTTCTTGAAGTTCCCTGTTCCATGCATTCTTTCAGGAGCGAAAAGGGTCTGAATCTTGGCGGTCTGTAAACAAATCCCGTGCTGCAGAATCTGCAACCATGCGGACAGCCCCTGCTGACTTCTATGAGAAACGTGCTGTCAAAGATCGTATCCGAAGTGACTATCGGGCTGCAGGTGGGGGTCCCGGAAAGATCTTTCACATACTGGCGCTCAACTGTTGCGGGAATGTCGGTTGTCGGTTTTAATGCACAGAGTGTACCATCAGAATTGTATGTTGGCTTGTACAATGACGGGACATACGTGCCGGGGACATCGCGGGCAAGGGTATTTAAACACAATCCCCTGTCCTGTTTGATTAAATCGTGTGAAAGCGTCGCAAATAACCGGGGAAGAATGGCTTCGGCTTCCCCGATGAGAAAACAGTCGATAAACGGCGCTAACGGTTCTGGATTTAAATATAAAGCAACTCCCCCTGCGATAACGAGAGGGTGGGGGATTTCTCTGTCTTTAAATCGCAAGGGGAGTTCTGCTTTTTCGAGAATTGTAAGGAGGTTGGGGTAATCATTTTCATATGAGACCGAAAAGGCAATAATATCAAAAGCGGAAATGGGCTTCCCGGACTCAATGGTTGTGATCCGCTCCACAGTACCCGAACCACCATCATCCGGGAGAAATGATCTTTCGCATACGACATGTTCAAATGTATTAAAAAGATCATATACCGCCTGAAAGCCGAGATTGGACATTCCAATATGATACGTGTTTGGATAAACCAGCGCGACCTTGATACGTCCTTTCCATTTCCGACGGATGGTTCCGGTTTCGGATTCAACAAATTTCCTTTTGATTTTATGGGTTGATCCTGCCATTGATGAATGCTGCCAATTCTTAGTCCGCTTTTCTTCGTAAAAACGTCGGAACATCCAGATTGTTCAGGTCGTTATTGTCGATGACAATGCCCCTGTATCCTCTGTAACTGCTGCCGACCGATTCACCCACCGCGTGTTTCCGACGGATAAACGTCGGTTCGTCATAATTTACGGCATCGCTTAGATCATCCAGCGTAACATCTCTGACCTTGCCTCTGAGTTCGTTTTTCACTTTGGTTTCCGGACCGGAATTGATTCCGGTTGCAATAACAGTGACGCGCATCTCATTTCCGATGCTGTCATCAACGGCGGTTCCCCATATAATGTCGGCATCCTCCCCGACTTCATTATATATCCTGTCGGAAGCTTCGGTCATCTCTTCCATCGTCAAATCGGTGTTGCTGGTGATGTTCATTAATACACCTTTTGCGCCGGAAATTGAGATGTCTTCCAGCAGCGGGTGAGAAATGGCGCGTTCGGCGGCCTCTATGGCACGATTTTCTCCACTTGCGATACCGATGCCCATGATGGCCATACCCGCTTTGGACATAATCGTTTTAACATCGGCAAAATCAAGATTGATCAGTCCCGGCATCATAATAAGGTCCGTAATCCCTTTGACGGAATGTAATAAAACCTCATCCGCTTTCTTGAACATATCGATCATTCTGGCATTTTTGGATGCAAGGCCCCTAAGCCTGTCGTTTGGAATGGTGATGACCGTATCAGCCACTTGCTTGAGAATGTCAATTCCGTCTTCAGCCTGTTTGGCCCTTTTTCTCCCTTCAAATGAAAACGGTTTCGTCACCACCGCCACCGTCAATACATTAATTTCCTTACAAAGTTCAGCAATAACCGGGGCCGCTCCTGTCCCCGTTCCGCCACCGAATCCCGCCGTAATGAACACCATATGGCTGCCCTCAAGTGCATTTTTTATACTTTCGGCATTTTCGATTGCCGCCTCCCGCCCGATTTGAGGGTTGGCGCCGGCTCCGAGTCCCTGTGTGAGCTGTTCGCCGATCTGTAATTTGACAGTAGCCTTGGAAACCTCAAGGGCCTGGGCATCTGTATTGGCGGCGATGAACTTTACGCCTTGAAGCTGGGATTCAATCATGTTGTTGATCGCATTTCCACCGGCTCCGCCAACGCCAATAACCATGATTTTTGCAAAATTGTCATTTTCTATCAAAGTAAACGTCATTTCCCCCACCTCCTGTACCATAATTTGCTTTTGTTTCTAATTTCGAGCGGTCCCCATGTCCGCTCCGGTGAATACCTTTTAATTTCATATCATCTCATTTCATATAACCTCCTTAAACCATCTTTTCATCCGTGTCATGATACGGTTAAAAATGTTTGAGTCACGAATTCTGAATTTCTTTTTCGGTTGATTTTTGGCTCCGTATAATACAAGCCCCACACCTGTCGCATACATGGGATTATTGACAACATCCGTAAGACCGCTGATTCCTCTGGGCGTACCCAATCGGGTTGGAAGATCGAAAACCGATTCTGCGACTTCCGTTACACCCTCCAAAAGTGATGTTCCACCGGTTAAAACAACACCGGAAGTAACGATTTTCTCCATTCCGGCCCGAAAGACTTCTCTTTTTATCAGTGAAAAGATCTCTTCCATCCGAGGTTCCAGTATTTCGCCGAGGATCTGTCGTTGAAGTTTCCTGGGCTTACGTCCGCCCATACCGGGGACATCGATGGTGTCATCGGCACCGATGCTTCTGGAAATACAGGTGCCGTATTTCGTTTTGATCTTTTCGGCATCAGCCATGGATGCACGCAAGCCGATACTGATATCGTTTGTCAGGTTATTGCCGCCAAGCGACAGAACAAATGTGTGTTTGATATTGTTACCCGAAAAAATTGCAAGATCGCTCGTGCCGCCGCCGAGGTCCAACAGAGCCGTACCCAGATCTTTTTCCTCATCGGTCAACACCGCTTCTCCTGAGGCAAGAGGCTCAAGAATGATATCGCAAACATCAAGGCCCGACCGATTGGCGCATTTCACGATGTTGTGTGCAGATGTTACAGCACCGGTGACGATATGAATCTTGGCTTCCAGGCGTACACCGGACATGCCGATGGGATTCTGAATTCCGCCCTGATCGTCGATGATGAATTCCTGTGGAATCACATGGATGACTTCGCGGTCCATTGGAATTGCCACGGCCCGTGCGGCATCGATAACGCGGTCCACATCCTGCTGGGTAACTTCCGGACCCTTAATGGCGACAATACCGCGACTGTTAAAACCGGTGATATGACCGCCTGCGATTCCGGCGTACACCGAAGAAATTTCACAACCGGCCATAAGTTCCGCCTCTTCAATGGCTTTCTGAATCGATTCTACGGTAGATTCGATATTTACCACCACACCTTTTCGAAGTCCGATGGAGGGATGCGTTCCAATGCCGATAATATTTATTTTTTTCCCCGTAACTTCACCAACCACGGCACATATTTTCGTCGTTCCGATATCGAGCCCGACAATAATATTTTCTTGTCCCTCCATCTCAAACCTCCTTGTGACCTTTGGCAGCGGATTCTATTTTCGCAGGGTTTATGACAATACGATCCAAATCATTGAGATCAATTGATTCAAGATGTGATAATTCACCATTCTTTTTCAAATAAGAAAGAACATCTTTTAGCATTGCAAATTTACTCGGGTAATCACTGTACCCCATTTTAATTTCTCTGATGTGATCAAAGGCATAAATGCTAAGGCCCATTTCACGATCCACATGGATTCTTTTTATTAACCCATAGGGTAGAACGCTTTCAGATTTTTGGCCCAGCGCTAACAATGTCATAACGGCATTAAACGGAATGCTTCTGGACTCGTCTTTCACGTTAATGTCTGAAAATTCAAGCCCGCTGATGATCGGCAAATTGCATAGGTCTGATGCATCCATTTCTTTAAATATTTCACCCTGGGTATTGACGATAAACTTCCGGCCGAGATCAAGTATGGCAAGCGGTTTCTGTTCCTTTATTCGAATACTGATTCCTGAAGGAAGTTCTCTGCTGACTTCTGCATCTTGAATCCATGAATGGGCAATCAGCCGTTTTCTAACTTTAGGGAGATTGACCGAAAAAATATTGACACCGGTTTGGATCTGTGCCGCTTTCAATACCTGATTTTCAGTGAGTCGATGCACACCGGTCACCATCAATCCTTCAGCTTTGAAATAATCGCATTGGGTTAAAAGGTCGTAACTAAAAACAAATAGTAAGCTGAAAAACAGCAATGCTGTTCCAACGGCCGATATTTTTATGCCGAACACAACACGTTTTATCAGCTTATTGCGCTTTTTGGCGCCACTGTTTTTGTAATAATTTTTCCGTATGCGTTTATGCCCCAACAATCTTAACCTCTTTTTCCAGCTGAATATTGAACTTTTTAAATACAATCTCTTCGGCAAGGTTTATCAGTGCCAGAAAGTCGTCGGCCGATGCGTTGGTGCGGTTGATAAAAAAGTTGGCGTGTTTAGATGAAATTTCTGCACCCCCGATGGACTTTCCTTTTAGGCCGGCCATCTCAATAAGCTGTCCGGCTGTTTTTCCGGATACCGGATTTTTAAAAAAACATCCCGCGCTCGGCAATCCGATAGGCTGATTCTTCTTTCGGGCTTTTACAATTTCTCTGGCCGCTTTCTTCAGTTTCTCAGGATCAGAAAGGCTGAGACAGAAGCGGCCGCCCAATACGAGCATTTGACTGCGATGACCGTTCGTCAGTTCCGGACGCCATGACAGCTTCCGGTAAGCAAAATCGAGATCTTCTTTTTTAATTCGGCGCGTATTGCCTGTAGGCAGAAGAACATCTATGGATTCAAGCACATTTTCCATAGTACCGTGAAATGTCCCGGCGTTCATCATAATGCCTCCGCCAACCGTCCCGGGAATACCCAGGGCAAAATTCATACCTTCCAGACCCCGTTTCAGGGCATAAGAACAAAGGGTCTTCAGGCGGGCACCCGCCATGGCCGAAATAATCACTCTGCCGTCTTTTGTTTCTGTTTCATCGATCGTCTTCAAACATTTTGCCAGGACAATGACAATGCCGGGAATGCCGCTGTCCTTTACCAGGAGATTGGTACCTTCACCGATGACCAGATAAGAATGCCTGTTGTCCCATGACCATTTCACCAGTCTTTGAAGGTCCTCAACGCTTTCAGGCGTCACAAAAACCTCTGCCGGTCCGCCGACCCGTAATGATGTGTGCCTGGACATCGGTTCGCCAAATTTGACATTATTTCCGAAACGGCTTTCAAGCCATTCTATGGAATCCGAATCAAGCGCCATAAACGTTGGTTCCTCTGGCTTTAAATGAAAATTTTTAATCGTCATCCAGTATCATTTCCCCAATTTTCCAGACATCCCCTGCACCGAGGGTGAGGAGAATGTCATTTGAGGTTAAAATCTCTTTCAGATGCGACACTGTTGTTTCAAAATTTTGCTTATAAACGACGTCTCTGTGGCCGTGAAGACGGATTCCTTCAAACAGGGATTCCCCATCGACACCTTTTATCTCTTTTTCTCCGGCTGGATAGATGGGAAGAACGATGAGCAGGTCCGACTGGTAGAATGCACGGGTGAAGTCGTCAAAAAGCGCCCGGGTTCTGGAATAACGGTGGGGTTGGAACACCGCTACAATCCGCCGGTCCGGCCAGCATTCCTTAGCGGCCTGTAAGGTGGCCTTAATCTCCGTAGGATGATGGCCATAATCGTCGACAACCGTAACGCCCCTTTTTTCACCTTTAATTTCCAGCCGCCGTTGAACACCTTCCACAGTTTGAAGTGCCGATTTTATAACGTCAAAGGGTATATCGAGTTCAATGCCCACCGCGATACTCGCCAGCGAATTGTAAACATTATGAATACCCGGAAGATTCAATTCTATCTCTCCGAGTAGCGTTCCGAGATGATACACCTTGAACCTGCTTTTTAGCCCTTCAAAAACAACGTCTTTTGCCCTGAAATCGGCCTGTGTGCTCATACCATAGGTTGTAAAACGTTTCTGAATGTTGGGAATAATTTCCTGAATCGGCTCATTGTCCAGGCAAAGAACCGCAAGGCCGTAAAACGGTATTTTTTCAATAAAGCTCAAAAAGACTTCTTGGATGTGGTTTAAGCCTTCATAAAAATCGAGATGCTCTCGATCGATATTCGTTACCACTGCGATGGTCGGAGACATTTTAAGAAAAGAACCGTCACTTTCGTCGGCTTCTGCCACGATATAATCCCCTTCTCCCAAAAGTGCATTGGAATCGATGCTTTTGAGTTTTCCGCCGATAACCACCGTTGGATCAAGCCCGCCTTTCGCCAGTACAGAAGCGACAATCGATGTGGTGGATGTTTTGCCGTGAGCCCCTGCGATGGCCACACTGTACTTTAAACGCATGAGTTCAGCCAGCATCTCCGCCCTGGGAATTACCGGTATCGACGCCTGGGCTGCGGCAACAACCTCGGGATTTTCGAGACCGACTGCCGACGATCTCACTACAACATCTGCTCCGTGAATCTGTTCTTCAGAATGGCCTTTAAATATAATTCCCCCGAGCCGTTCCAGACGCCTTGTAATATCTGAAGCGCTGATGTCCGACCCGGACACCTTATACCCGAGGTTCAGCAAAAGCTCGGCGATCCCGCTCATTCCGATACCGCCGATTCCCACAAAGTGAATATGGTATTTTTTTAAAAACATGGGCGCTCCACACTTAATAATTAAGAAATCAAATCATAACAGTCATCGACGATCATCGCTGCCGCACCGACACCCCCAAGATCCCTGGACCGGGATGCCATGCGAAAGAGCGCTTCCGGATGCCTCGCATAATGATTGATTCTCGCTGCAAGGACTTTCCCGCTGAGATCTTTTTCAAGAATCATCTCTGCAGCCCCTGCTTTTTCCAAAGATTGTGCGTTTAAAACCTGATGGTTATCGGCCGCATATGGAAACGGGATGAAAATAACCCCTTTTCCAACGGCCCTGATTTCTGCCACAGTGGTTGCCCCTGCACGACATATGACAAGATCGGCTTTCTGATACTGCTGAGCCATGTCTTTAAAAAATGGTCGCGTATCGTTTGCAAGGCCGTGTTTGTCGTAGGTCTGTTTTACCTGGGTTTCATCCTTTGCACCGGTCTGATGCACAAAGAATATTTTTTCTTTTTCTTCGATATATCCAAGGGCCTCCAAAAGTGCCATATTTATACTGTGAGCCCCCTGGCTTCCGCCCAGTATCAGAATCGTAAACCGCCCCTCCTGTTTTTTCGACCCTTTAACATCTCTATTGTCCTGTGTTTTCGCGAACTGAACAATTTCTCTTCTCACCGGATTTCCGGAAAATCGTATTTTTTGGGGCACCACCCCAAATTTCGTTTCTTCGAATGAAACATATATCCGGTCCGCAAAGCGCGAAAGAATTCGATTGGTGATCCCCGGCAAAACATTCTGTTCATGCAGGACGATCTTAATCCCCAAAAACCATGCGCCCATGATCAGGGGACCTGCGGAATACCCGCCAACACCAATAACCAAATGAGGTTTAAAGCGCTTAAGGATTAAAACAGATTCAATGATCCCTTTGGGCACCTTCGAGATCGACACCACCTGATTCCATATCCCCCGCCCCTTGAAACCCTCGGCCGTAATGCGTTTATGGGCGAATCCGGTTTCCGACAAAACCGAAATTTCAAACGGCTTTCCGGTGCCGACAAACAAGACGCTGTTTTCAGAATTTTTGACCAAAAACTCTTGCGCAATGGCAATACCTGGAAAAAGATGTCCGCCGGTCCCTCCCCCGCCAATGACGACACGCAGGGCTTCTGAAACCTGTCGCAATGAACGAAGGTCTTTTTTATTTTTACTTTTGTTATCTTCTTGATCCATAAGTTGACAAACTCGTAAAAAGTCTTTTGTGAGCGACATTTGAGCATTTGGGGAATCAGCGTTTCAAGCGGTGAAGCGTTAAAAATTTCAAGCTGTTTGAGGCGCTTGCGCCGAGTTCTTGAAATT
>Ga0075350_1000119_pt1 | contig 10144 bp, 10 predicted proteins | sample RushSE_TuleC_D1_FD_120070 | JGI IMG/M metagenome (GOLD analysis project Ga0075350, IMG submission 120070) | Natural and restored wetland microbial communities from the San Francisco Bay, California, USA, that impact long-term carbon... | ecosystem: Environmental > Terrestrial > Soil > Wetlands ... | reverse complement strand
GGCGACCGCGGTGCAGGCGGCGCTCGGCTCCGGGAGCCGGGGCGCGGCCGTGGCCCGGCTGGGAAACAGCCGCATCATGGACCCGGCCGCCTGCCAAGCCGTCGAACGGATCTGCGACGACATCAAATCCCAGGCCGGCAGTTTAGGGCTTGACTTCGACACCCTGGCGGAGGTGATGGCCGATCTCAAGACGATCGCTTACCAGCTGGGTTCTTCCCGGCCGAAGACCGCGATTGTCCGAGAAGGCCTGCGTTCGCTCGAAGGGGTGTTGAGGCAATTTGCAGGAAACCGGAGCCTGGCCGGTGTCAGGGCCCTGATCGGTGATTGAGCACCGTTATCCGCCGGAGGAGGCATGCCGAAGCAGAAAAAAACCTTCAAGCTCATATCCTGGAACGTGAACGGTCTGCGCGCGGTGATGCAGAAGGATTTCCTGGGATCTTTCCGCAAGCTCGATGCCGACGTGGTGGCCATCCAGGAGACCAAGCTGCAGCAGGCCCACCTGGACGAAAAAATGACCCACATCGCGGGGTACGAATCCGTGTGGTCCCACTGCGAAGTCAAGAAGGGCTACAGCGGGGTGGGCGCCTACTCCCGGGTGGTCCCGGTCAATGCCCGCTCCGGCTTCGGCGAAGAGCGCTTCGACGCCGAGGGCCGGGTCATCGAGATGGACTTCGGCGGCTTTCTCTTTTTCAACGTCTATTTCCCAAACGGGCAGATGAGCGAAGAGCGCCTGCAGTACAAGCTCGACTTCTACGAAGCATTCTTCGCCTACACCGATGCCTGCCGCCGGAGCGGCAAAAGCGTCGTCATCTGCGGAGACTACAACACGGCGCACAACGAAATCGATCTCGCCAACCCAAAGGCCAACGCGAACACCTCCGGCTTCCTGAGGATCGAGCGCGACTGGCTCGACCGCATCGTGAAGAGCGGCTACGTCGACACCTTCCGCCGCTTCCACCCCGAAACGGTGAAGTACTCGTGGTGGACTTACCGCTTCAAGGCGCGGGAGCGGAACATCGGCTGGCGCATCGACTACTTCTTTGTGAGCAGCGACCTGATCGAAAACGGCTGCGTTAAGGAGGCGTTTATCGACAACGACATTTTCGGTTCCGATCACTGCCCGATCGGACTGATCGTGGAAATCTGAACCGGTCAAAGGCGGCCCGATCATGCCAATGGCCTCAGCGACGTTAAAGGCTTTATGGACCCTCATCGGATTGTTGCGATCTACGGAAGCCCCCGTCGGCGGGGCAACACGGCGACGCTGCTGAAACAGGCGGTGGCCGGCGCGCAGGAGGCCGGCGCCCGGGTGGAGGAGATCGTGCTGCGGGACCTCAAGCTGTCCCCTTGTTTGGAGATCTACAGCTGCAAGCAGGACGGGGAGTGCCGCATCCATGACGATTTCCAGAAAGTCCGCGAGCGGGTCCTCTCCTCCGGCGGCCTGATGCTCGCCTCGCCGATTTTCTACTACGCCGTGAGCGCTCACACCAAGATCCTCATGGACCGGTTTCATTCGCTCTGGGTCAAGAAGCACTGGGTCCACCCGAGCCGGGACCTTGCACCGGCCGCGCGGCGAAAGGGGCTTTTCATCTCGGCAGGGGCCACCCGCGGCCAGCGGCTGTTCGAGGGCACGCTGCTCAGCATCCGCTATTTTTTCGACACGCTGGACATGGACCTCTGGAAGTCCCTGCTCTATCGAGGGTTGGAAAACGAGGGCGAGGTGCAGGAACATCCGGACTATTTGAAAGAAGCATACCAGACGGGCAGGCAGCTCGCTGAAACCCTCAACGCCGGGACCCCGGTCACGGCCATCGACTCATGAACGGAAGGCACCATGCCCCTCAGCTTTGAACCGATTTCACTCGACCGACAAAAGGACTATCTCGATCTTCTGGCCCGGTGCCCTCAGGTGGCATCGGACTACAGCTTCCTGAACATCTGGGCCTGGGCCGAGGACTACGGCCTGCGGTGGGCCTGGGATGGAGAACTGGCCTGGATCAAGCAGACCCGGCCGCATGAAGCCCTTTGGGCGCCGGTAGGCCCCTGGGACGCCGTTGACTGGGAGTCCCATCTGCCTCCGATCCAAAGCGGCGACGGGGCGTTCATCCGCGTGCCCGAACAGCTGTCGAAGATCTGGCAATCGCGCTTTGGCGAGCGCGTGGTCGTGGCGCCGGAGAGAGGCCACTGGGACTATCTCTACGCGGTGAGCGATCTCGTGGATCTGCCGGGAAACCGGTTCCACAACAAAAAAAACCTCTTGAACCAGTTCCTCAAGGGCTACGAATACAGCTACGTGGATTTCGGCCCCAAGGTGATCGAGCAGGCCATGGCCATGCAGGAGGACTGGTGCACCTGGCGCGACTGCGAAACCTCCGACCTGCTGGCCGCGGAGAACAGCGCCATCCTGCGGGTTCTCGACCATTGGGACGCGTTCGAGCGCATTCTGGGCGGGGCGCTCTTCGTTGAGAACATCATCGTGGCTTACACCCTCGCCGAGCCGCTGACCGCCGACAGCCTGGTCATTCATTTCGAAAAAGGCTGCCCGGCCTACAAGGGGGCCTACCAGGCCATCAACCAGATATTTCTCGCACGGTCGGCCTCCGCGTTCAAGTTCGTCAACCGCGAGCAGGACTTGGACAGCGAGGGCCTGCGCAAAGCCAAACTGTCCTACAACCCGGTCGACTTTCTGCGCAAATCGAAAGTGACCTTCACCGGCTGAGCGCACCGCGCATAAAACGGCTTTGACGTTCCTTCGGTACGGCGGCGCAATCTCCGGTTTCACAGGGAAGAAAAGAGAGGCACGCCATGGGCGCCGATTCAATCAAACAGGAAACCTGCAAACTGGGGGCTGAAGCCGTCTCGACCTACCGCACCCGGCTTCCGGAGGTGGCCGAAGCCATCATCGCAAGCTGCGCCGAGCACGAGTGCCACACCCATATCGACTATGAGCCGATTCCCTCCCGGCAGGTGGTCGTCGCGGTCATCGACCGGCTGCGGGAACTGCTCTTCCCCGGGTTTTTCAGCCGAGACAAAATCGACCCGGTCACCCTGCGCTACAGCCTGGGGCAATCCACCACCGAAACCTTCGACCTGCTCTCAGAGCAGATCTGCCGCAGCATCCGCCACGACTGCCTCCGTTACGAACAGCCCTGCACGGACTGCGAAAACCGCGGCCGCGACCTGGCCCTGAAGCTGCTGGAAGACATCCCCGCCCTGCGCCGGATCCTGGCAACCGACGTCCGCGCCACCTACGAGGGCGACCCCGCCGCCCGGAGCCACGACGAGATCATCTTCAGCTACCCCGGCATTTACGCCATGGCGGTCTACCGCGTTGCCCACCGCCTGTTCGAGCTGGGAGTCCCGCTGCTGCCGCGGATCATGACCGAGCACGCCCACAGCATCACCGGCATCGACATCCACCCGGGGGCGGAGATCGACGAGAGTTTCGTTATCGACCACGGCACCGGGGTGGTCATCGGCGAGACCACCTGGATCGGAAAACACGTGCGGATCTACCAGGGGGTGACCCTTGGGGCGCTGTCCCTTCCCAAAAACGCCGGCGACCAGTACCGGGGCAAGAAGCGCCACCCCACCATCGAGGACGACGTGATCATTTATTCCGGGGCCACCATCCTGGGCGGCGACACTGTCATCGGCGCGCGCTCGGTGATCGGTGGCAATGTCTGGATCACGGCATCCGTTCCGCCGGATACCATGGTCGTGATGGAGGCTCCCCGGTTGGTTTACAAGACACGCAACGGCAAGATGCCGGGCAAGGAGGGTATAAAGAAATGAAATACTACGCATCGATCGGCAGCACCATCGGCTCGACCCCCCTGGTCCGGCTGAACCGCCTGGCGGCGGGTCTGCCGGCGCAGATTTTCGCGAAACTGGAATTCTTCAACCCGCTCGGCAGCGTGAAGGACCGCATCGCCGCCTCTATGATTGCGGCGGCGGAACTCGAGGGCAAGCTCACGCCCGAGACACTCATCGTCGAGCCCACGAGCGGCAACACCGGCATTGCGCTGGCCTTCATCTGCGCCGCGAAGGGCTACCGCCTGTGCCTGACCATGCCCGAGAGCATGAGCGTCGAACGCCGCAAGCTGCTGACCCACCTGGGCGCCGAGCTCGTCCTGACGCCCGGCCCCCAGGGCATGCAGGGCGCCATCGACAAAGCGCGCGAGATCCTGGCCGCGGCCAAAACCGCTTACATGCCCGACCAGTTCGCCAACCCCGCCAACCCGCGAGCGCACCGTGAAACCACGGCCGAGGAGATCTGGCGCGACACCGAGGGCAAGGCCGACATCCTGGTCTCGGGGGTGGGAACGGGCGGCACCATCACGGGTATCTCGCAGGTGATCAAGGCGCGCAAACCGTCGTTTCACAGCGTGGCTGTGGAGCCGGCCGACTCGCCTGTGCTCTCCGGCGGCAAGAAGGGGCCGCACAAGATCCAGGGCATCGGCGCCGGCTTCGTGCCCGAGGTGCTGGACCGCTCCGTCATCGACGAGATCGTCACGGTGACAAACGACGATGCCTTCGAGACCGCCCGGCAGCTCGCAAAAACGGAAGGGCTTCTCTGCGGCATCTCCTCCGGCGCGGCGGCCTGGGCCGCCCTGCAGATCGCTCGCCGGCCGGAGTCCGCCGGCAAGATGATCGTGGCCATCCTCGCCAGCACCGGTGAGCGCTACATCTCAACGGAGCTGTTCAAGTCATGACCCGCTGGAAGCGATCGAAAACCAAACCGTTCTGGCCGCGTGAACGGCCGCCGGTGAGAGGCCTGGAGATCCCGCGCGGGACATCGCCAAAGAGCAGCAGGCTGCAGCGCTGGCGGGAGGAGGCGCAAAGGGTGTTGAAAAACCGCGCCTGAGGCCGTGATCCGGCGTTGTGCGGCTTTTGATAATGCTCAGATATGGCTGAATATGCCGCGCTTTCCAAAACGCCGCACGCCTTGGCTGACGGCCTGATGCTTGTTTTCAAGACCCTTTTTAAAAACCCGCCGCCTTCGTTGGCTTCAGCTTATCTGACGGTGGGTGCAGTCTGTTTGAGTTCATCCTCCACCGTCCAGAACCACCACTGCTGCCGCCTGGGGTTGAAAAACAGGGACGTGTCCTCATCGAACTCCGCCTGCCGCTTCAAGCTCGCCTCCATGGCGGCGTTAATCCTATCCTTGATCTGCCGGGCCAATTCCGCGCGCACCTCCTGCGGCGTCGGCTGTATCACCATAACGTCCGTTGCCCATTCTTGGCTGGCGCTGGTCAGCTGCCGTGCCGTAAGCTCCGTGAGCGCAAAGTGGATTTGTTCATGCTGCAGCACATAGCCCCGCATGTTGGCCTGAATTTTGGGGTTCCACCAGGACCGGTCGGGCAGCATGACCGCTTCAAACCCAAGACGCTCAATTCTGCCGAAGAAATAGCTCTGCCCGTACAAATCCCCGCTCGTGATTCTGAAGCTTGACTCGGCAGTCAACCGAATCTGGGTGGCCGCGTGCGCGTTGATCCGCTCCGCATGATCGGCCTTATGCTCCGACAAGGAGGCCGCCCGAAAATCCTCCGGGGTCAATTTCCGGTACGAAAAACCCGCCGCGCGCGGCTGCTGCAGGCCATCCGCCTGGACCATGCGCGGCCGGGCATATTCCGGCAACCGGACGCATGCGAGGATGAGAGCCAGCGCCAGGGATGGCACCGCGTATTTGAGGAAACATTTCATATGAGAAGCCAATTAAGATGTCGGGAAACTGTTGTTGGAAGGGTAGCGAAGGTCTGCTCGGCTTGTCAATTGGTTTGGGTAACCGCTTCTCTTTTTATAGAAAAACCAATTCTGCCCCACCTATCCCATTGGCAACCTGGGTCGTCTAAAGCAAAAATTCGATTTTCGAACCCAAAACAGCGGATTTCCCTATTCTCTTGACGCCCCTTTTTTACTGATATATGCTGTAAAAACAGCAACTCCTAATCACTCCTCCAATTCAAGCTCGGCCGGGAATCGTTCAAGTACATTCTAAAGCTCGGGCGCTTTCCAGACCCTACAGCATCCAAGGCACATTTCGCTTAGACGAACCTCTTTTTTGTCATTTCCCGGAGGCTGATTCATGCGCGGCGAATTCCAAGTCTTGATGTTGGAAGCTGCCCTCCCGGCGTTGTTATAAAGTATCTTTCAGCCTCCCCCCACAAGATCGTTGATGGCGATATAGGCGGCACGTCGACTTCGTCTCCGCATGCGCGCCCGGGAGGAACGCTGAATAACATTGTTGCCGACGCTGTAAATGGCAACGTGAACCTCGGTGTGCTGGTAAGCTGACTTTGCGCTTCAGCGGGACACCGATGACGGTCGATAAGATGGCTATTTAATGGAAATTCATTCAAAAAAGGGGTCCGCCTGAGAAAGGAGGTTTAATTTTATGGGTAAGCTCGTTGTCATGTGTTATTCGACAAGTCTGTTTGCGAACCTTGCTGACCACACCTATGTCAAGTGCGGCACGGGCGGGAGAGCCTGGGGCTGCTGGGGGGTCAAAACCGGCGGTACTGAGTTGCGGCGGGGAACGGGCAGTACCAAGCGGGCCGATGCCATCGCCGAAGCGGACGAGCGCGCCCGGATCAAGTGCTACCTCATCAACGGCGTGTGCCACCAGGCGGCCAACCGCATTCTTTTTCCTGCCGGCATTACGGTCAGAGGCGCTCGAGGTTATGACGTCTCGGAGGCCTTGTTCGGCACTTATGGCAGGCCCAGGGGTCCTTTCGGGACATGCCGCTCACCTTTCCATAAGCACGCCGGCATCACCGGCGACCTGCCGGAATGTGTGGAAACCCGTGCAACACGGCAGCAGGTGACTCGAAAGGCCCCGGCTCTATCGCCCGAGGAGCGCAAGCGGGAGCGCAAATATATTAAAGGCGTGCTGGCCATCTACAGCGAAGATGAACGCGCACTTAAATCCACCAGGGGACTGAGGGGCCCCGACCTTGCGGGCTTTCATCTCAGGCTCTTCATGTACAAAGCAGAATACAGCCTGGGACCCAAGCTGGACAAAACCCTGTCGGCCAAGCTGAAGGATATCCGCATGTCGGCCGAGTGGTCGCGCATGAAGGTCGAGGACTTGTTTACCAATAAGGAGATGAAAACCCGTGAGTTCGTGGATGCTCTTAACAATGAGACGATCCTGTTTCAGGAGGCAGCGGCCAACGCCCTCAAGCCCGGTCAGTACAAGCTGCTTTTTGGGCTGAAGCCCGGCGATACCGTGGTACTGGCCGACCCAAGCATCGTCAAGGAAGTCTATGGTGACAAATAGCTGGGGCGGCAGTATTTTCAAGTATTGACATTTCCCATTTCACGATTGCGGCGCTCAATAAGGCGGCTGGAACGTTGCTGCTTATCCGGAACGGCATTTCCGTCCGGATGTAACCTGGCTAACACACTGCGAGGAGGTCACCATGGCCGGCAAAGAAGCAAGGCGCTATATCATTCTTCCCACCCGTGGTTTCGTCGCCTCCGAAACCACGGGCAATGCGACGCAAAACATCCTTTTTGAACTGCAGCACGCAGGCATGGTCACGCTCCGGTATGCGGCCGTTCCGCAGCAGAATGTCAAGGTGCTGGCATCGCTCCACGAGAATGGGCCCAAGCTGGTCGAAATGAGTGCGGTCCAGGCCTTCGATCTGCGCAAGAACAACCCTGGCCTGCGCATCGTTCCGGAAGTCTTCTACAAGATTGCACGGTCACCGCATATCGAAGTTGCCTCCGGCAAGGCGGCGTTCCCGACCGCGAATCTGACCAGGCTCAAGCTCACCGTCGTCATGAAGAAAGGCGGCGCACCGGTGCCCGACGTGCACGTCGTTGCCTTCACCAACTTCGCCAAGCGGATCGGCGCCGAAGGCAACACCAACGCCAAGGGGCAGGTCTCGCTTGCGCTGCCGGCGACGACCAAAAAGCTGGAGAAGGTCTACCTGTATGCCGAGCACACCGCGTGGCCGATCATTGTAAAGAATCTGCAGGTCAGCGCCGGCCCTATCAAGCTGCCGGCCATCGATCTCGCCTTCGCCGACAGCCGGGTCAAGGCGTGCGCGCCCTTCAATGCCGCCGACGGCCGGGGCGTCAAAGTCGGCATACTCGACACCGGCTGCGGACCGCACGCTGCGATCACAGTCGCCAAGGGTGTCAGCACCGTATTCGGCGACACCGACCAGGATTTCACCGACACCATCGGCCACGGAACGCACGTGGCGGGCGTCATCGCGGCCCATCCGCCGGCCTTCACCGGCATCGCTCCGGCGGTGACACTGAACGTCTATCGCGTGTTCCCGCGCAGCGGCGGGGGCGCGTCCAATTTCGACATCGGCAACGCGATCGATCAGGCGGTCGCCGATGGCTGCGACCTGCTGAACTTGAGCTTGGGCGGCGGCCCGATGGATGCGGTCACCGACGAGGCGATCAAGGCGGCACGCGCCAAGGGCTCGATTTGCGTGATCGCGGCAGGCAACGACGCCGGCCCGGTCGCCAATCCCGGAGCCCATCCGCTCGCCGTGTGCGTTTCCGCAATGGGATACAAGGGCGCATGGCCGAAAGGCGCCGTGCAGAACGACGACGTCACGACGCCCGCCGGCAAGTTCAAGACCTATATCGCCGGATTTTCCAACACGGGCCCGGAAATCGACTTGACCGGCTCCGGTTGCGGGATAATATCCACGTACCCGAATGATCGCTTCGCGATAATGGATGGCACGTCGATGGCCTGTCCCTGCGCGACCGGCGCAATCGCGCGCCGTCTTGCCAACGCACCCGCAATCCTCAACGCCACGCGCGATGCAACGCGTGCCGACCAGATCGCGAAGCTGGCCCTGGCCGAGGCGAAGGATCTCGGCTTCCCGCCATCGAAACAAGGCGCCGGATTGCGGACCTGATACAAGGAGATCATATGCCCCGGTTCGTGTTTCGGCAAAAGAGCGGTGAACCAAATCTCCCCGTTGCCGAACTGGCCCAACAGGCTAAGAAGCTCGGCGCCAAGGTGCTGTCGCAAACCGCGTCCATGCTCTACGTCGAGGGCAGCGACGAGATGTTCAGCCAGCTGACCGCCGCCGCGCCCGATTACGTCAGCACGCCTGAAGTCGTTCGCGACCTGCCAAAGCCGCCGCGCGTGGGCATCAAGAAAGATGTGTAAACAGCATTAACCCGGGGCCCCCTCTCCCTCCGGGTGTATACACCGGAAAGGGGCAAGGGTGAGGGAACTGGCCGACCCGGTATCCTGAAGAACGTCTATGGTGACAACTATGTGAGTCCGAAATTTATCCAGGAAAAGCAAAGGAACATCTCTGCACGATGCCGGAAAAACTTAACCACGGCCCTCGTCTCACCGACGAGGAGTACGAAAAAAAGATGATCGAGCTTCACCGGGACCTGCCGCCGATGCCTTCTGAAGAGCAAGACAGGCAGGTGCGCCGCATGGCGCTGGACCTTGCCATTGACCACCGCCTGGGGCGCGACTTCCCTCCGGAGCGTCGCGAGTTGCTGTGGGCCATCCAGCAGCGGGTGGAAAAGAAACGGCTGTGGTTTGCCCTCAAGCATCCTTTTCGGAGGCTTTTCGCAAAGGATCTTGCCCGGGGTGCCCAGGGCCTCGCAGGCTACCTGGTGGACGAGTACGCTAAGGTATTGACCAAGTCCGAAGTCAATAGTTTTTTCAGCCTCGAGGAAGGGCAGCAGCCGGCACTGCCCATCGACATAGACCAGTTGAAGAGGCCTCAAAAAGGCAGATAGCGTGGTTGATTTCGGGTGCTTCGCAAGCCGAAAGAGGACATGGCGCTTAGGGATTACTGGACAGCTTTACCACTTGTTTGAGAGGGAACCGTTGAGGGCTTATTTTGATTGCGAAAGACCTTCTGTATCATTTGCTGGCTGAGAAAGCGGACGGCGCCGCTTTAGGGGGCGCCGCCCTTTTGCACTCATTCCAAACTGGAATGCATAAGGTTAAAATCAGTATAACCTCCCGCCATGGACTATGCACCTCACTGAGTTGCCGTGGATAAAAGTGAATTCTACCTTGGGGTGCTTATCCAGACCCTTTTGGATGTACTGTTTTAGCTCTTCGGGTTTTTCGACTGCGTCTTTGCCGTTTTTCCTTGCCTTCTTAAACACCCCATTTTCGTCGAACACGAGCTCG
>Ga0075350_1000116_pt1 | contig 10316 bp, 7 predicted proteins | sample RushSE_TuleC_D1_FD_120070 | JGI IMG/M metagenome (GOLD analysis project Ga0075350, IMG submission 120070) | Natural and restored wetland microbial communities from the San Francisco Bay, California, USA, that impact long-term carbon... | ecosystem: Environmental > Terrestrial > Soil > Wetlands ... | reverse complement strand
GGCCTCCTCGAGGTCGTAGATCGTCGCGCCCATCTGGATCGCCACGGCCAGGGCGCTGATGCGCTTGTCCACTGCCGGAGCATCCTCGCCCAGCGCCTGCGCTCCGAGAATCTGGCCGTCGGACTTGCGGAAGATGAACTTCAACGCGATCGACTTGGCGCTCGGGTAATAGCCGGCGTGCGCATTCGGGAACAGGTAGACCTTCTCGAAATCCTGGTCGCCGAGCTTCCTGAGCGTCTTCTCGCTGGCACCAGTCCACGCGGCGGCGCCGCCGAACAGGCCGATGATGGAAGTGCCCTGCGTGCCGCGATAGCGGGAGTCGCGCCCAGCGATCACGTCGGCGGCGATGCGGCCCTGTCGGTTCGCAGGCCCCGCCAGCGCGATGAGGCTCCACTGTCCGGTCACGAAGTCCTTGACCTCGACGGCATCGCCGACGGCGAAGATGTCGGGGTCGCTCGTGCGCAGGTGCTCGTCGACGCGGATGCCGCCACGCTCGCCAATCGCGAGGCCGGCAGACTTGGCCAGCGCCGTGTCCGGCCGCACGCCGAGGGCGAGGATCACTATGTCGGCCGGATACGTCTTGCCGGACTTGGTCTGGACCTCGAGTGCGCCACCGTCGAGCTGCCTGAATCCGGCCACGCCGTCATCGAGCGCCAGGTGGACGCCGTGCCGCTTCAGATGTTCCTCGACGAGGCGAGCGAACTCCCTGTCAAGCGGCGCCAGCACCTGGTCAAGCATCTCGACCAGCGTCACCTCGAACCCCGCATGAATCAGGTTCTCGGCCGTCTCCAGACCGATGAAGCCGCCGCCGATCACCACCGCGCGCCGCGTCGGCTTCACGAACTGGATGCCCGAATAGCTGTACATGCCGGCCAGGAATTCGGTGCCGCGCTCGATCCACTCGCGGATCGCCCGTGCATCCGGCACGGTGCGCACCTGGAAGATCCCGGGCAAGTCGATGCCGGGCAGCGGCGGGCGTACCGAAGGTGCGCCGGGCGAGAGCACGAGCTTGTCGTAAGTCTCGGTCGTCACCGCACCGCTCTCGACGTTGCGCAGCTCCACTGTCTTGTTCTTCGGCGAAATGGCGATCGCCTCGCAGTTGGTGCGCGCGTCGATCGCGAAGACGCCGCGGAACATCTGCTCGCTGCCGACCAGCAGGCTCGATTCCTTCGCGATCACGCCGGAGACGTGGTACGGAAGGCCGCAGTTCGCGTAAGACACATATGGCCCACGCTCGACCATCAGTATCTCGGCCCGCTCGTCCAGCCTGCGCAGACGCGCCGCACACGACGCGCCACCGGCCACGCCGCCAACAATGATGACCTTCATGACCTACCTCCTGTCCGTCAGTCCTCGGCGTGCGACACGCAGCGCGCCGAGGCGTTGTTCAAGCGCGAGCAGCGCCGCGAGCGCGAAGACCAACGGCCGGTGCATTCGATTCATGCCGGCGGCCCGGTGTCTCGCTTCCACCGGGTCATTGCGTCAGTTGATTGGTTGTTCAACACGATATGTTTCATTGCGTCACGTGGCTGCTGACCCATGCTGACGGTGCCAGTCCACGCAGATCTGCAGGGCGGCGGCGAACGACTGCGCCGTGTCGTCGGCGTTGCCGGGGGCCGGTGGCGGGGTCTCGGGTTGCGGCAAGATTCCGGGATGAAGAACCGTGACGACCATGGCATTGCCGTACCGGCGCCGCAAGTCGAGCACGACGGCGTCGACGGTGTTGCGGTCCTCGCCCGGAAAAGCGCTGACCAGATACACCATCGAAACGCTCTGCGCGGTCGTGCCGGCAGGCGCAGCGTTCGTCACCTCGTCGAGCGAACGGTGACAGGCGTCGACCTGCTGGTCGCGAAGGATTCTCACCAGCAATTCCGCGGCAATATCGTCCGCGATCGATCCCAGCCCGACGCAGACGACGATCGATCCGTCGGGCACTTTCAGCGGCCTCTGCCCTTTGCCGGCTTGCTGCTCCCGCTGCACGCGCAACCGCTGGCCCGCGTTGAGATCGTCGAGGACCGAGTTACCGCGACGTCGTCGCGGCACCTTGCGCGCATCGCCGCCCAGGACGGTGATAACGTCGACCGTGGTGGTACGAAGTCGCAGGAGCTGGCCGCGCGTGATCGCGCCGGAATCGAGGTCGAACGACGCCAGGTGCGTCGCCGGCATCACGACCTCGTCGCAATACGCGGCGAAGGAATTGCCCTTCAGGAATTCGCGCGCGCCGGCGAGGATCCCGTCGGCGTCCCCCGACAGCGCGCGTTGGTAGAAACGCTGCGGCAGCGTCAATGCCCGCGTATCGCCCAGCAGCACGTCGAGCACCCTCAGAGGCCTGAAATAGCGCCCCGCCACCAGGAGGCACATCGTCAGCGGCGTCGACACGACCAGGCCGACGGGACCCCAAAGCCAGCCCCAGAATATCGCCGCGACCACGACCGACAGCGGCGAGAGCCCGGTCGTGTGACCGTACAGCTGGGGTTCGACGATCTGTCCCGTGATCGTATCGACGACCGCGAACAGACCGAAGGTCATCAGCGCGACCCCCCACCCCGGATCGACCGCCGCCCCCATGGCCGAGGCGATCAGCGCCGCAATCCAGATGCCGACGTAGGGCACAAAACGCATGACGGCGGCCAGCGCGCCCCACAGGATCGCATGCGGCAGGCCGATGAGGAGCGCGCCGATCCCGATCAACACGCCGACACCCGCGTTCACGGCAAACTGCGAGACGAAGAATCTGGACAGCCTTGCGCCCGCATCGTTGAGCGCGACGGTCATCGTGCGGATGTCGGAGCCGCCGATGATGCGGATTAGGCGATCGCGAAGGTCATCGAGCTCCAGCAGCACGAACACGATCGTGACCAGCACGATACCGGTCGTCCCCAGCGGCCCCAATGCCCTCTCGATGAGTTGCACGGGTCCGGCCGGCGGCTCATGCACCGCGACGGCGATCGGGGCATTGCCGCCACCCTCAAGCGTCGGCCCCGGTTTCTTGTCCGTGATGTGACCGATGACGCGGTCGGCCGGACCCTTGACCTGGTTCACGTGCTGCACAGTCAGCTCGTTCAAGGTCGCCAATTTGCCGCGAAGCGTCGTCTCGTATTGCGGAAGCTCGCCGGCCAGGCGAGCGAGCTGCGACCCGATGACCGTCGCCCCCGCTGCGAACACGATGGCGAAGACCAGCACCGCCGCGACTACGGAGGAAGTGCGACCGAGCCCGAGGTGCCGCAACCGGCGGGCCGTCGGCGCGATCAACAGGCTCAGGAGGACGGCCAGGGTGATCGGAACGAGTACGTCCCGGCCCACGTACAGAATGCCGAGGACCGCGGTGGTGGCGAGAATGCCGAGTGCGCGATCGCGGGGCGCTGGCGCTGGCGTGATGGCCACGATTCAGTCTTCAGGAATCATGGCCTGCGTTCGGCGCTCATGGCGAGAGCTTCGTGATCTTGTTCCCTTGCAGGCCGAGGCCCGCCATCAACCCTTTCTGGCTGAAGATGAAGGCGTAGACATCCTGGTTCGCCGTCTTGGTCGTCAGCGACTTCGCCATTCCTTCGTCGACAACGACGATGCTGGGTCCAACCCCGATTTCGAACCCGTCCGCCGCGCTCAGCGCCGCGAGGGCGCGCTCACTCATGAAGAACATTGCGTAACCGTACTGCTGAGCCCCGGCCTGGAAGCCATACGACGCGCCCGAGGTGCTGTAATAACCGGCCGGCTTGCCGTGCTGCAGAAGAACGCCTTCGCCATACTGTCCGCCAACAACCAGACCCGCCTTGGTGATCTTCGGAAATACCAGGACGCCAACAGCGTCCTTTCCGAGTGCGTTCGCCGCTGGAACCGCGGCCACGAGCTTTCCATAGGCACGCTTGGCCTCTTTATCGAGGGCGGACCGGTCCGCGGCGAGTGCGACCGACGCAAGCGATAAGGCAAAGAAGACCAAGGCGGCGAACGCCTTCGTCAGCAAATGGCGGATCGAATACATTTCAAGACTCCTTGCTCGGTTCGTCTATCCGAACATCACTGTTCAAGCGGGCCCGACGCGAGGGCACAGGATTCATGAAGTGATGTTCCTGCGCATCCCGTTTGCCCTCAAAAATGCCAATTCGTCACCTCCGCTCGCTCTTGCTTGCCGCGCTGCTGGTTAACCGAGCCTTGCCGCAGAGGCGGCCGGAAGCTTGTCCCCGGTGACCTTCTCCCAGCTGAACTCGCTCGTGGCTTCTGCTTACGCGCGCCACCCGCGCTCTGCGCGGCCTGGCCAGCCCGTGCCTTCACAACCTTCTTTGCCCATTGCCCGACGACCAAGGGTGTCTCCTTTGCCTCGACCGTCTGAACTCGCTCGGATGACGGCACCGAGTGGATCGGGGGACCATTTGCACCTGACAATTTCGAGTCAGCGCTAGGCTGCCACGCGTCATAGCTGAAGGCTGCACAGATCGAGACGATGGCTATACGTTTTGCGACACGCGGATCCGAAAACAGTATGCTGATTGCGTGAGATCAAATCAGCGGACATTGCGTGATAGCCAGCCGCGCTCGCGGAGGAGTTCGGTTGCGGAGCGGACGCTGCGCATTGGTGCCACGTTAGGAGTGCCTGCGGTCCTTCGGAGCCTGGGCGCGAATCCGGCTGCGGTACTGGCGGAAATCGGTGTCGACGAGAAGCTCTTCGACGACCCCAGCAATCGAATCTCTTTCGCGGCGCGGGGCCGTTTGCTGGCTCACTGCGCGGCCCGAACTGCCTGCCCGCATTTCGGGCTACTCGTTGGCCAGCGGGCTGGCCTGCATTCGTTGGGATTCGTCGGGTTGCTTCTGAAAACCGAGCCGGACGTTGGCAGGGCGCTGGGCAGCCTCGTGCGATATTTTCCTCTGCACGTCCGTGGCGCGAGGATGGCCTTGGAGGTGGACGGCGACTTGGCGGTGCTCAGCTACGAGATCTATCAATCGCGAAGCGAGGGCGTCGAACAGGTCGGGGATGGCGCAGTCGCCGCCATGATCAACGTCATGCGTGAATTGGCTGGATCGGACTGGAAACCCATCGAGGCACGGTTTGCCCACCGCAAGCCGCCGGATGTTCGCCCATTCCGATCGTTCGTCGGAGCGCCGCTGCTATTCGAAGCGGAACAGTACGCGGTGCTGTTCTCCGCCAGCTGGTTGGCGCGTTGCCTGCCCGGAACCGATCCCCAGCTGCGTCGACTGCTGCAGGAGCATGTCGACAGTCTCGAAAGGCAACTCGGCGATGATTTTCCGGAACAGGTGCGCAGCATGCTGCGCCATGCGCTGGTGACCGGCCGTGCAAAGGAGGATCAGATTGCCGCAGTATTCTCGATAGAGCGACGCACGCTGGTTCGCCGCCTGCATGCCTCCGGTACCGGCTTTCGGGAAGTCGTGGACGAAGTGCGCTTCGAAATCGCCCGGCAGTTGCTTGAAGACTCGACGATGGACATGGCTCAGATCGCTTCGGTGCTCGGCTATTCCAACGTGAGCGCCTTCACGCGAGCGTTCCGTCGTTGGAGCGGTACGACACCCGCCCAGTGGCGGTCCGAAACTTGAGGTGCCGTTCAGCGCACGCGTCGAGACGGGACTTCGTTACCGGACTGCCGAGAGGCCTGCGCGTCGTGTGGCCGGTGCTCTCGTTCCTGCTCTGATTGATGGCCGTGCTCGGGGGTCGCGGTAGCGATCCTGGAGGGGTGGGCCTGAAGGGGGTGTACTTCGCTTTCGTGGCGGGCCTGACGATCGGGTACGGCGAGCTGGTGCCGAAGGCGCCCATGGCGCGCGTGCTGGCCATCGTGATCGGATTGACGGGTATTCTGTTCACCGGCTTGATCGTCGCGCTCGGTGTGATGGCGCGGCAGGCCGCCGTTCAACCTTCTCGAGATGAATTGGCTCCGGCCAACCGCCGCAGCGGAGCCGGAGACGTGACGGCACCAGCAACGCATACCGAGCCTGCACGCGTGGCCAATGCCGGGTTCCGTTTCGACCTCGTCGCAGGCCTCACCGCCGCGGCCGTCGTGCTGCCGAAGGCGACGGCCTATGCGACCGTCGCGGGCCTGCCGGTGGCCGTGGGTCTTTACACGGCCTTCATCCCGATGGTGGTCTACGCGCTGCTCGGCACGTCGCGCGTGCTCAACGTCAGGTCCACCACCACGCCCGCAATCCTCGCGGGAACGCAACTCGGGCTGTCGGTGCCGGACGGCGCGCCATGCCGGCCTCGATCAACACCTTGGACGCGAGCGGATGCTGTTCAACGCGCGCGCGGTAATCGAGCGTTACCAGTTCACTCGCCACAGCGACCACGCCGAGCCGGCCGGGTAGCCGGATTGGCGGACGGCACTCGCCTGCACGCGCCCGCGCGCGAGCGAGTTGAAGAAGGCGGAACCGTGAGCGGGCACGCGATCACGCAATCAACGGGCAGCAACCGGAGACGATCAATGCGAAGCGAACTGAATACTTTCGAACGACCAGTCACTGGTAGGGCGGTGGCAGCGGGAAGTCGACGCGCATGGCGCAAGCGACTCGACCGGAGCACTGCTTCCTGCCCGCGAAGGCAGGTAGCATGGCCCTATCATTGACGCTGTCCATCGGGGATTGATCATGGCGCCCTTCAAGTTGTGAGCCCGATAGCGATTGCCGGAATTGTTCGCTCAGGCGTCTTTGGAGGCAGCCTTGCAGGGCTGTTCCTGGGAGGCCGCTTGCCCTCGGAGCATCCTCAGGACGACTCGAAGGACATTGTGAAGCTTGGAATTGGTGTCGTCGCGACCATGGCGGCACTGGTGCTGGGCCTGCTCGTGTCCGCTGCCAAGGGTTCGTTCGACAAGTCCGATGACGAGGTCACACTGGCGGCTGCTCGAATCGTCCAAGTCGACAGGACACTCGCTCAGTACGGCGTTGAAGCGAAAGAGGTCCGCGGTGGACCCCGACGATACGTCCAAGACGCGGTTGACGCGCTCTCCTCTGGCGACAGGTTCCGCCTCATGCAACTCCGTACGTCCGCAGCAAAGAACAGGGCAGAGAGTGTCGAGGTTGCGATCCGCGCGCTTGTGCCTCGGAGCAATGCGCAGCGCGAATTGAGCTCGCAGGCATTGGTGCTCATGCAGGACGTGAGCGCCTTCCACCTTGGGGATTGATTGAGGGTATCGAGAGCCGTACGCGTTCAAGAACAATGATCGACGGGTGTGGTGCGCCCGGCATAGGCTGAGGTGAACAGGGCCGGATCAGGGCGGGTAGACGTGATGAAACTTTTGCAGCCAGGTCGGATGCGCCGCCTGCTCGTCGCCGCTGCGGTTATGCTGGCCGTCGGCGGCCTGTTTGTGGCCGTGGCACTGATAGACCCTCTGCCACCGCGAACGGTCGTCATGGCAACCGGGGCAGAAGGGGGCGCCTACGCGGCAGCCGCCCGCCGCTACCAGGGCGTGCTGGCCCGCAACGGTGTGCACCTTGAACTGCGGGCCACCAATGGCAGCGTGGACAACCTCAAGCTGCTGAACGATCCGAGATCCGGTGTCAGCGTCGCCTTCGTGCAGGGTGGCCTGACGAGCGCCACCGATTCGACCGATGTCGTGTCGCTCGGGACGGTGTTCTATGAGCCAATCTGGATCTTCGAGCGCGGGACGCGACCGTCTGAGGCCCGCTTCAATAGGTTCAGGGGCCGCATTGCCATCGGCGAGGCCGGAAGCGGCACGCGGGCGCTCGCCACCGAGTTGTTGGCTTCGATCGGGCAGGACTCGAGCCAGATCGAAACGGTGGAGATGTCCAATACCGACGCCGGAGAGGCCTTGCTGCGCGGCGACCTGGACATGGTGGTGATGGTCAGTGGCTGGGAGGCGCCGATCGTGCGCCGCCTGCTGGTTGCGCCCGGGATCACGACTTTGAGCGTGCCACGCCCGGATGCGCAGGTGGCGCTGCGCCCGTACTTGACCAAACTGATTCTGCCGCGTGGCGTGGCCGAGTTGGTCAGCGATCGTCCTCCGACGGACGTGCAGCTGATCGGGACCAAGGCTAGCCTGCTCGTGCGCAAGGACCTGCATCGGGCGATTCAGTACCTGCTGCTCGAGGCAGCTTCGGAGACGCATGGGGCGCCGGGCATCTTTAATCGCGCCGACCAGTTTCCCGCTGCCGAGACGGTGGATTTGCCGCTGTCGGAGGTCGCCCGCCAGTACCAGCGCAGTGGGGTGCCGTGGCTGCAGCGCAATCTGCCATTCTGGCTGGCTTCGCTCGCCGCTCAGGGGCTGTTGCTGCTGGTCCCCCTTATCGGTGTCGCCTATCCCCTCTTCCGGTTGGTGTCGGCGCTCTACGACTGGATCATGCGACGGCGCATCTCCCATCTTTACGGCCAACTCAAGCTCCTCGAAGTCGAACTCGAAGCGCGGGGCGTGGACAAAGCTGGGCCGGAGGTTTCCGCCAAGTTGGATGAACTGGAGGAGCGTGGCAACCACATGAACGTGCCGGAGGCTTTCACGCACATGTTGTATACGTTGCGCATGCACATCGAGATCGTGCGCAAGCGCATCGCCAGCGAAGGCACAGCGGAGCGAGTTCCTGTGCGCTCGGCAAATGGCATTCACAATTGAAGGCAGCGCTGAGGAGCCGGTTACGCGCGCTGTCCTGTTGAAGGCGCGAAGAAGCTACTCGACGAAGTGCTGGTCTACACGAAGAGCTGATCGACGCTTACGATGCACGCACGCGGCCGCGTCCGGAGTTCCGGGACCGGCCGCGCCGCAACCCGGCGAGGCCAGGCTGATCGGAGGATTTCCATGCTGATGTCTTTCGGCCTTGGTGCACTCGCGCAGCTGTCGCTGGTCCTGAGCGGCCTTGCGGTTTTCCTGTTCAAGGTTCCCCGGCGCACCGTCGGCAATCTTGCCGGCTTCGGTGCGGGCGCGCTGATTGCAGCCGTTGCCACTGACCTTCTGCCGACGGCCCAGGTGCTCGCGACGTGGCAGACCGCCCTGTGGGCCATGCTCGGTGCCGCAGTCTTCCTTCTCGGCGAGCGCTTCGTGAACTGGAAGTTCGGCGCCGAAGGCGCTGGCGGCCCGCTCGGGATCGTGGTTGGCTCGATCGTCGACGGCGTACCGGAATCCATCATTTTCGGCGTGCAGATAGGCCATGGCACGGAGGTCAGCCTGGCGTTTATCGCCGCGGTCTTCGTCTCGAACATTCCGCAGGCCCTGGCTCCCTCCGCCGACCTCGCGGAGACCGGCTGGAACTGGCGGCGCGTTGCGGGCCTGTGGTTATGGGTGCTGCTTGCCTGCGGTGCCGCCGCCGCGCTGGGCCACCTGCTGGCGACGAATCTCGCAGGCGCCAACGGCGCGCGCTCGGCCGCATTGGCGTCGGGCGGCATCCTGGCGATGCTGGCCAACTCACTGATCCCATTTGCCCATGAGCGCTCGGTGGGTGCGGGCATATGGACCGTGGTTGGCTTCTGCTCAGCCCTAGCCTTAGGTGGCTGAGGCCGCCTGCTGGTACCGCGCCCTGGTTCCGGCTCGGGCCGTGGCACTCGTCAGATTCGCTCGTTCCCGCGATCTGACGGCTGCTTCAATCGGGTTCGATGGCCGCTTCGGAGCACCCTGGCCGTCCGCGTAGGGTCGAGATGGCATGAACACCTCCCTTCGGGGATGAAGGTCCAGGCCGCGAGGAAGGGGCCCCCAGGACTGACCCGGACAAATAAAGTCCGTCGGAGTCGGCGACGCCAATTTCTTGATTCACCAAGTCGGCCGTCCCGAGAGAAAGTCCGTCGGACTCACTCGCTCGGCAGAAGTCGTTAAGGGTTGTGCGACATCTGCCCGGCGCGCGTTGAGGCGCGGCGAGCGAGGCCGGTCCGAGGGCAGGTGTTGCACAAGCCTCGAGGGAGGAAACCGCGGATTGCTGCGTGAGGCCGGCGCAGTGCTATGGGTTTTTGACGGCGGATAGCGTGGCGCGCAGCGTGTCAGTGCGGGCGATACCGCTTGGGTACTGCCAGGCGCAGGCGCTGGACAGGAGTGCTGTATCTGAATCGCGGCTGCCAAGCGTTGCAGTGGGCGGTCGAGCGGCTGGCGAAGTCAGCACGATCGCCCGGCGCGTCGCTGAGTGGTCGCCGTAAGAGACTGCAGGACGGTTGCCTTGCTTCATGGAGGTGGCGCGCGGATTGCGGGCGTGCGGGCAAGGATATCGACGATGCGCAGCGCGGCGCCGCAGTGGCGGCAGACGAACACGGGCGGGACGCTGGTCACCGCGGCTTTGTCCGCGTAGTCGGTCTGCGCGGCCGGGGTCGTCGTCGCCTGCAGCAGCCGCCGCGCCGTGGCGAGGTGGCGAACGCGGCCGGCGTTGGCGAGCAGCCCGACGTGGCGGAT
>Ga0075350_1000107_pt1 | contig 10580 bp, 9 predicted proteins | sample RushSE_TuleC_D1_FD_120070 | JGI IMG/M metagenome (GOLD analysis project Ga0075350, IMG submission 120070) | Natural and restored wetland microbial communities from the San Francisco Bay, California, USA, that impact long-term carbon... | ecosystem: Environmental > Terrestrial > Soil > Wetlands ... | reverse complement strand
GTGCTCGCCCAGGCGAATATCAACATCCGGGCCATCAAGATTTCGGACCTCGGCGAGCACGGGGTCGTGAAAATGCTGGTCGATGACCCGGGCACCGCTTACCGCGCCCTCACCCAGGCCGGTGTGCTGGTTTCGCAAAAAGAGATCATCGCCGTTGCGGTTGAAGACCGCCCCGGTGGATTGCACGAGGTGCTCAAGATCTTGACCCGGCAGCGGATCAACGTGGAAGACTCCTATGGATTCGTGCTGCACACGCGGGCGGTATTGGTGATTGAAGTCACGGATGTGGCGGAAACCATGGTGCTGCTGAAGGCAGCCGGTCTGCATCTACTGTCAAAAGAAGAGATTTATACATTGGGCTGAGGAAAAAGTTGCTTCGAAGGTGTTTGGTTTTTTCCTGTGGGAGCGGCATCTTGCCGCGATGGCAAGATAGCTGGAGGCCACTCCCACAAGAGAGACGCTTTATTCCAAATAAAACGGTGCAACGCGCGGCAACCCGCCTTTTACGAGGTTTCAAGGTTCAGGCCACCCGTCTCGCCGGTGTCCGCTGGCTGCCGTCGCTGTATTCGCGGGTTTTTCGAAACGAGATGTCCGGCCAGTCCTTGATTGCGTACCCGAGGCGAAATTCGTTGGCGCACAGATACGTGAGATATCCTTCGGCATCATAGGCCAAGTCGGAGCGCTGCATCCGTTCAAAACGTTCGAAGGTTTTCCTGTCCTCACCGTCGACCCACCGCGCGGTCGAATAATCCACCGGCTCATACACCGCGTCCACACCATATTCGGCCTCCAGGCGGGCCATCGTGACATCGAACTGCAAAAGCCCGACGGCTCCCAAAATAAGGTCGCCGCCCACAAGGGTCCGGAACACCTGGATGGCACCCTCTTCCGCGAGCTGGATGAGTCCCTTGTGAAGTTGTTTGGACTTCATCGGGTTTTTCAAGCGCACGCGGCGGAAATGCTCCGGGGCAAAATTGGGGATGCCGGTGAACTGCAGCGGTTCTTTTTCGGAGAAGGTGTCCCCGATGCGGATGGTGCCGTGGTTGTGAATGCCGATAATGTCGCCCGAAAAGGCTTCTTCAACGTTGGTGCGATCCTGGGCCATGAATATGGTGGCGTTGTTGAGGGCAACCTGTTTTCCGATCCGGTGGTGGATCACCCTCATCCCGCGCGTGAACTTGCCGGAACAAATCCGCAGAAACGCGATTCGGTCTCGGTGAGCGGGGTCCATGTTGGCCTGGATCTTGAAAACAAAGCCGGAAAAAGCCTCCTCGCAGGGCTCGACGGTGCGCGTCAGGGCATTGCGCGGCCGTGGCGGCGGGGCCAGCTCGACAAACGCCTCGAGCAACTCCTGCACACCGAAGTTGTTGAGGGCGCTGCCGAAAAACACCGGGGTTTGGCTTCCGTTGAGGAAGTGTTCCCGTTCAAACGGGTTGGCCGCCCCTTCCAGCAACTCCACCTGACCCCGCAGCTCACCCGCCTGACTGCCCAGCAGCTGGTCAAGCAGCGGATCGCCGAGATCGGTGATTCGGATCCCCTTCCGGTCCCGGGTCTCGAGCCCGGGGGTGAATAGATACAGCTCGCTGCGTTGAAGGTTGTAAACACCTTTGAAATTTTTACCCATGCCGACCGGCCACGAGAACGGCGTGCACTCGATCTGCAGCTTGTTCTCGATTTCATCGAGCAGCGCGATCGGATCCAGCCCTTCGCGGTCCAGCTTGTTGATGAAGGTGATGATGGGGGTATTGCGCATCCGGCAGACTTCCATCAGCTTTTCGGTCTGAAGCTCCACGCCTTTGGTGCTGTCGACAACCATCAGGGCGCTGTCCACCGCAGTCAGAACCCGGAAGGTATCTTCGGAAAAGTCCTGGTGGCCGGGAGTGTCCAGGAGATTGATTTCCAGATCCCGGTAGTTGAACTTCATCACCGAGGTGGTGACGGATATGCCCCGTTCACGCTCGATCGCCATCCAGTCGCTGGTGGCATGCCGGGCGGCTTTGCGCGCCTTGACCATGCCGGCCATGTGGATGGCCCCGCCGAAAAGCAGCAGCTTCTCGGTTAACGTGGTCTTGCCCGCATCGGGGTGGCTGATGATGCCGAACGTGCGGCGCCGGCCGATCTCATTATGAAATACGTGGTTCATTTTAGCTCTCGTTACGAATACATCTCGCGTGGCGAGGCGGCCCCGCCGGCGGCAGCATTCAACCGCGCAAAGCGCGGCGCAAATTTATCTTCATTCCAGCGTGGTAACGTGATTCCCCAGGAATCAGGGCGGGGGGGCAGTCGGCCGACGAGAAGCCGACCTGAAAACCGCGAGAGGGGTTTACCCTCACCATCTAACCGCTGACGCATCTAACTATACCGCAGCAGCTGACTCGGGTCAAACGGAATTGTGTAACTTTTTCGGTTGCTATGCGTTAAACTAACCGTGTGAACACGTTTAAGGACTTTTATAGCCGGCAGAGGCAGAAATTTTTCAGTTATCTCGTCCGGCGCTCGGGGGACTATCACCTGGCCTGCGACATCATGCAGGAGAGTTTTACCCGGCTTTATGAAAAATACTCGACTGAAAGCTTCACGCCTCAATTGTTGTACACCATCGGCCGAAATCTGGTCCACGATGCGCTGCGCCGGCAAAAACACAACCTGTTGCTTTCAGATGAAAAAGACCAGCCGACAATCGACCCTAACCACAATCTTATGGTGCGCGAAGAGTACCGCCGAGTGATGGCCGCCATGATGCTCCTGGAGGACGACGAAAGGGATCTTCTCTCGCTGGTCGTGAGCAGCGAACAGTCTTACCGCGAGATTGCCGAAATGACCGGCATGAGCGAGGTCAACGTCAAGGTGAAAATCCACCGTGCACGCAAAAAGCTAAGAATTTTTCTCAAAAGGGGTGAAACATGAACGACCACCTCATCAGTATGTACATTGACGATGAGCTCAGCTTGGACGACAAAATCGATTTCGTTGAAACCGTCCATGAGAATAAATATTTCAAGGATGATGCCCTGGACCTCCTCCGGCAGGAAAAACTCATCCGCTCGGAAGTCGTGGAAAGCATGCCGGCTCTCAGAATCAGGGATCAGATCACTCCTTGGCATCTAAAACTGTTCAAACCGGTTGCCGCCGTGGCTGCCGGGTTGGCCGCCGCGGCAGTCTTGCTTTTTATTTTTTTATCGCCCCAGGAACCAACACTGCGACCCTACCGGTTCGTGATCTACCAGCCGGAGGCGGAGCGAGTGGAACTCACCGGGAGTTTCAGCGGCTGGAAAAAGATTCCGCTGAAGCATGCCGGAAACAGCGGCTACTGGGAGATCACCCTTGAGCTTCCTGAAGGCGAGCACCGCTTCAGCTATATCATCGAGGGCAACCGGAAGCTGACCGACCCAACCATTGCGGTCCGCGAAAGCGACGACTTCGGCGGCGAGAACTCAATTTTGACGGTCAAGCTGTAACCGTGAAACACTTGGTGATCCCGATTCTGGCGGTCGTTTTTGCAGCAGAGGGTTGCGTCGCCCACTACCACACCATTCGCAATGGCTACGTCGACGTCTACCTGAAGGCGCCCCGGGCCCAGTCGGTATCACTGGTGGTGTCCGGCGACACCTTCGAAAAAGTCCCTGCAGTTCGGACCCAGCTCGGCATGTGGAAAGTCTCGTTGAACCGGGCAAATGAATTCAAGTATTTTTATTTGGTGGACGGAAAAGTCTACCTACCGGACTGCCCCTTGAGAGAAAGAGACGATTTTGGGGCTGACAATTGCGTCTTTTCACCCTAAGCGTATGAACGAGGTCGCAAGCGCCATGAGCCGCAAGAAATTGTTGTGGAACACCTTCGTGTTTCTGACCGGAGTTTTCTTCATCTTTGCCGCCACGGCCTCGGCAGACGAGGTGGAGCATAGCCTGTCCCAATTGCCCGCGCAGGTCCAGGAGCGCACCCGTGAGATGATTCGAGCAGGGGTCCGCACCGAGGACGCCGTTCAGTTGGCCCGGAGCATGCTAGCCAATCGTTTTCAAGTGGAACAGATGTTAAAAGCCCAGGCCATCGTTTTGGAGGCCCAGGACCAAGGCCTCCCGCCCATGCCTGTCATCAACAAGGCGCATGAGGGCATGGCCAAGCAAGTGCCTCCTGAAAAGACCTTGCAGGCCATGGAAACCGTGAGATCCCGTTACGCGTTTGCCTACAGCCAGGCCAGGTCGCTCACTCGCGAAAAAGATCATGCCGAACGCCTGGGGAACATGCTCGCCGAGAGTCTCGCCGCCGGTTTCAGCGAGCAGGACGCATCCCAGACGGTGAGACAGCTTCAGGAGCACTCCTTCAAGTGGAACCCGGAGCATTTGAACCAGATGGCAACTGCATGTCTGGCAATGGTGCGGGACATGTCGCGACTCGGCGTACCATCAAATTTATCTGCCCAGGTCATTTCCGGGGCTATTTCTAACGGCCTCAGCACCAACGACATCGCGAGCATGCACCAGTCCCTGCTCGCTCAGTCACAGACCCAGCCCGCCCAAAGCCTGGCCCAGGGATTCGCACAAGGCATGCAGCAAGGGCAGACGCCCCATGGCGTCGGCATCTCAGGGCAAAGCGGAGCAGCCAGCTCCGGAGGAGTTGGAGGTATGGGTGGAGCCGGAGGGACTGGAGGTGGCGGTGCCGGTGGGGGCGGCGGGCCGGGAGGTGGCGGTGCCGGTGGCAGCCGTTAAACCATTTGTGACGAATGAAGGGATTTCGGCCGGCTGTGGTGCCGGCCGAATATTTTTTAACCGGTTGTAACTTTATGGGAGGTCGCGCGTTAAGGCAGCAAAAGGGTTTGATTCGAGAGTCAGGAAATTGCGAAGGCTGTATTAAAACCACTTCAAGAAAGGAACGCGCGTATGAAAAAATTGATGATGATTGGATGCCTGCTGGTGTCTCTGGTGATGGCAACTTCTCCCGCATATTCGAAAGGTGCCGGAGGCGGCGGCGGTGCTGGTGGGGCTGGCGGTGCTGGAGCTGGGGCTGGCGGCGCGGGCAGCGGTGGGGGTGGAGCGGGAGCCGGCTCAGGTGCAGGAGGCGGCGTTGGAGCTGGGGCCGGAAGCGGTGCTGGCGGGGTGGGGAGTGTCGGCCTCGGTCCTAATGCGTCAATTGGCCCCGGGCCCAATGCCTCGATCGGCCCTGGTCCTAACGCGTCCGTCGGCCCCGGTTCGAATGCTGCAATCGGAACCGGAAAGGGGAATGCCTTCGGATATGGGCCCGGTAATGGCACGGGAAACCAGGGGGTCGGTCCACAGGACGGCACCGGTTACGGCCCAGGGCCCGGCATGGGCAATGCGTTAGGATTCGGCCCCGGCGACGGCACCGGAAACCAGGGGGTCGGCCCGCAAGACGGCACCGGTTTTGGAGCAGGGGTACAAAAGTAGAAAAAAGCGAACCTCGAGGCAGGGGCGATAAAACCCCTGCCTCAATTTATTGAGAGTCCAGCCCTTGAGAATCTTGAGTCCATCCTCTAAAACCGCTTCATGACCTCATCCGTTAAGTCCTGGGTTCCGGCTTTTCCTCCCAAATCCCGCGTCAACACCTTGCCTTCGCCCGTCACACCCTCGATGGCGGACATGAGTGCCTTGGCGGCAGCCGCCTCGCCCAGAAAATCCAGCATCATCCCAACAGACCAGAGGGCCGCGATGGGGTTGGCCACACCCTTGCCGGCGATGTCCGGCGCCGAGCCGTGCACCGGCTCGAACATGGAGGGGAACTTTCGTTCGGGGTTGAGGTTGGCCGAAGGCGCGATGCCGATGCCGCCGGCGCAGGCCGGGCCCAGGTCCGACAGAATGTCGCCGAAGAGGTTGCTCGCCACCACCACGTCGAACCAGTCCGGGTGCTGGACGAAGTGCGCCGTGAGGATGTCGATGTGGTACTGGCCGGTCTTGATGTCGGGGAAATCGGCCGCCACGGCCCGGAAGCGTTCGTCCCAGAAGGGCATGGTGTGGATGATGCCGTTGGACTTGGTGGCCGAGGTCAGGTGTTTCCTGGCTCTCTTGCGGGCAAGCTCGAAGGCAAAACGAAGAATTCGGTCCACGCCGATGCGGGTAAACACGGATTCCTGGATGACGACCTCGCGCTCCGTGCCTTGGTAGAGGCGCCCGCCGGCCTGAGAATATTCGCCCTCCGTGTTCTCCCGGATGATAACAAAGTCGATGTCCTTGGCCGTGCGACCGGCGAGCGGGGACATAATCCCCGGCAGCAGCCGCACCGGCCGCATGTTCACATACTGATCGAAGCTGCGTCGGATGGGGATGAGAAGCCCCCACAGCGAAACGTGGTCCGGGACCTTTGGCAAACCCACGGCCCCGAGCAGGATGGCGTCGAACGGCCGCAGTTTCTCGATCCCGTCCTCCGGCATCATGACACCGTGCTCGAAGTAGTACTGACAGGAATAGGGAAACTCGGTGAATTCCATTTTGAACGAAAATCGGCTCGAAAGCTCCTTGAGGACCCGCACTCCTTCGGGCACGACCTCAAGGCCGATGCCGTCCCCGGGGATCAATGCGACACGGTAAGTCATGACTCAGCGCTCCTTTTGCAATAGAAAAAATAGTTGTCCAATCGACAGGTAACCGGTACAAGGCACCCTGCACTTTCCGCTTTCGTATACCAGCTTAACACGAAAGTTCAAATCCAAATTTGACAATGCCTCGCAAGGGGTTAAAATCGTTGGAGCAACCGCTGAAAAGGAGTGCCATGCGGGATCAAATCGTCGCGATTCTCAGGGAATTGGTCGCTGTCAATTCCATCAATGCCACGCTTTCGGGCGGGCCGGGTGAGAAGGAAATCGCCGGCTTCATCAGAGACCGCTTGGGCCGATTGGGATTTGACGCGCAGGTTAAAAAAGTTTCCGGCGAGCGTGCGAACGTCGTCGCACTCGTCCGGGGAACGTCACCCGACCTTCCCGTGTTGTTGAACGGTCACATCGACACGGTCGGGGTCGAGGGAATGCCGTCGCCGTTCACCCTCCGGCAGGAGGGCGATCGTCTTTACGGCCGGGGCACATACGACATGAAAGGCAGCGTGGCGGTCATGCTGGCGCTGGCCAGTTTCTGGGCTCAGCATCCGCCCGAACGGGATGTGTGGCTCACCTTCTCCTGCGATGAGGAGGACCGCAGCCTGGGGACGGAATTTCTGGTGAACCAGTGGCTGCCGACGCTGCCGATGGTCCCCGTCGGCGCTATTTTTCTCGAGCCGACCGAGGAGGACCTCGGGGTGGCCCATAAGGGCTTCACTTGGTTTGAAGTCGGGGTCCTTGGCAAGGCGGCTCACGGCAGCCGGCCGGAGCAGGGCGTCGACGCCATTCTGCCATTGCGCGCAGCGTTGGGAGAGCTCGAACGCATCGGATCCGAGCTGCGCTCCCGGCCGCCGGACGCGCTCCTCGGGCATGCGTCGCTGCACAGCGGGAAAATCGAAGGCGGCACCGCGCTCAGTGTCGTTCCGGCCCACGCGCGGCTGCAATGGGAACGACGCACCCTGCCGGAGGAACAACCGGAGATGGTGGACGCCGAGCTTGGACGCGTTGCCCGGGCGGTTGAGCAGCTCCCGGGGTCCCATCAGGTGGAAAGCAGAAAAATCTTCATGCGTCCGCCATACCGGACACCGGTCGGGGCCGAGATCCTGAGGCGAGTTCAGGAAGCGTCTTTGGGATCGAAATTGGTTGGCCTGTCCTTCTGGGCCGACTCGGCCCTCATGGGGCTCGCCGGGGTCCCGTCGGTACTCTACGGCCCCGTCGGCCACGGCGCCCACGCCACCGATGAATGGGTAAGCTGCAAGAGCTTGCTCAATGTCTATCACGTGTTGAAAAAAGTTTTCAGCCCCGACAAATGAGAGAATTATGAAAGCACGTCAGGATTTGCGCAATCTGGCCATCATCGCCCACGTCGACCACGGCAAGACCACATTGGTGGATGCCATGCTCTGGCAGAGCGGGGTCTTCCGCGACAACGAGCAGGTTGCCGAGCGGGTCATGGACAGCATGGACCTCGAGCGGGAGAAGGGCATCACCATCATGGCCAAGAACACGGCCATTGTCTTCAAGGGCACGAAGATCAACATCGTGGATACCCCGGGCCACGCGGATTTCGGCGGCGAGGTCGAGCGCACCCTTAACATGGTGGACGGCGTCATGCTGCTGGTCGATGCCACCGAAGGCCCGCTGCCCCAGACGCGTTTTGTACTCGGCAAAGCGCTATCCCACGGTCTGCCGCCCATCGTGGTGATCAACAAGATCGACCGGCCCGACCGCCGCATCCAGGAAGTGCTGGACGAGGTCTACGACCTCTTCATCGACCTGGACGCCACCGAGGAGCAGCTGGATTTCCCCGTGCTCTACACCAACGCCAAGGCGGGCATCGCCCTGACCGATCCGGACGGCAAGGGCCGCGACCTGGGTCCGCTATTTGAAGCGATTATCGCCTCGATTCCCGCTCCGGCCTTCGACCCCGGGGCTCCGCTCCAGTTCCTGGTCACCAACCTGCAACACAGCGACTATGTCGGCCGGATAGCGGTCGGGAAGGTCGTCAACGGTACTCTGAAAAAAGGCCCGGGGGTGGTCCTGCTCAAACCGGACGGCACCAGCCGGGAAACATCTTTAAGCGTCGTCTACACCTACGAAGGTCTCAACCGGGTCGAGCGGGAAGAGATTGACGTCGGCGATATCGCCGCGGTGGCGGGGGTCGAGGATATCTTCATCGGCGACACGCTGGGCGACCCGGCAGACCCGCGGCCGCTGCCGGCCATCACCGTGGAGGAACCCACCATCTCCATGGTGTTCTCTGTCAACACATCTCCTCTGGCGGGCAAGGAGGGGCGGTATCTCACCTCGCGGCACATTAAGGACCGCCTGGACAAGGAGCTGCTTTACAACGTGAGCCTCCGGGTCGAGCAGGCCGAAAACCGGGACTCTTTCCGGGTGAGCGCCCGCGGCGAGCTGCAGCTGGCCGTGCTGGTGGAGACCATGCGGCGGGAAGGCTTCGAGCTCTCGCTTTCGAAACCCAGAGTCATCACCCGCAAGGTGGATGGGCAGACCATGGAGCCCAAAGAGCTGGCCGTTGTCGACATCCCGGAAAAATTCATCGGGATCGTCACCGAGATGATGAGCGCGCGGCGCGGCAAGATGGTCAAGATGGTCAACAACGGGTTCGGCCGCGTGCGCCTGGAGTTTGAAATCCCCTCCCGCGGCCTGATCGGCTTCCGCAGCCAGTTTTTGACCGACACCCACGGCACCGGGATCCTGAACACGCTCGTCGTCGGCCACCTGCCGTATGCCGGCGAGATCAGCGGCCGGCCCAACGGGGTGCTGGTCTCTGACCGCGATGGCAAGGCCGTGACCTACGCCATCTTCCACCTGCAACCGCGCGGCATCATTTTCGTCAGCCCCAACGACCCGGTCTACCCGGGCATGATCGTGGGCGAGAACTCCCGGCCCCAGGACCTCTGGGTCAACATGTGCAAAGAGAAAAAGCTCACCAACATCCGCGCCTCCGGCACCGACGAAGCCCTGCGCCTGATCCCGCCGCGGCAGTTCACCCTCGAGCAGGCCATGGAATACATCAGCGACGACGAGCTGGTGGAAGTGACGCCGAAGTCCATCCGTCTGCGAAAAATGAAGACCAAATGAGAGTAGTGGGCCATCGGAGGGTCCCCGGCGGCTATTTGATGATGATCAGTACATATGGGGTCAAATTATCTGCAGTGGCTAAAATTTGATCGGGCAATTTGATGGACATTGCTCGAATTTCATCGGACAGAGGAAATTTAATGTATAGTTCGACTATCTGTATTTCTTAGAAAAAATAGCGGGTTCAACTACGCTGTCATTGTTATAAATAGTAAGTCAAAATTTTTAATGCTCTAGTAGCGGTCTGGGCCGTCAAACTTACTGTCTCACTTCCCACCCGGTTTGAGGTTCTTCTATAGCTAAGCGGTATTGACTCGCATACGTTTCTCCTGACGTATTGGCTGTGGTGGCCCTCGGATCGTCGACAATGCAAATGCCTTCCTGTTTAGGCTGTTCAAAGAGCAGACAACTACTGGCATTCATCGCAAAAAGAGTTCCTTTCTATCCCGCCACTATAGGAAATAGTCCCGGTCTTAAGCATTTTCCCTATTGAAATGAGGCCGTCGTCCTATGGACAACCATATAAAATTATTTAATAAATAGCCATATCTGTGGATCAAGCAAAGCTTTTCGAGGAATGTTTTCCCTGGACCAGAGGGCTCACAAGCAAGGCGGCAGTGCACCCATATGCGATAGTAACGTCGGCCCACGAATATAGAGGGGCGGCACCGTGGTGAAAGATTTTTGTGATCTTGCCAGACTGATCCGCAGCCTTCAGCGGTTGGAGGGGAAAGCGGAGTGTTTCGGAACCGGTCAACCTTCCTGTGAGGGCATTTGCTGTGCATGGAGAGAGTACTGCCTGAAACCGGAAGGCGGAACCGTTTCTTACACAGAAGAGAAATACGATAAAATTTAAGAGTAGCAGCGGTTTCAAGAGGGTCTGATCATGGAGAAGAGAGCCACCCGACGGTACAGGATAAGCACCTCGATTGTC
>Ga0075350_1000099_pt1 | contig 10971 bp, 10 predicted proteins | sample RushSE_TuleC_D1_FD_120070 | JGI IMG/M metagenome (GOLD analysis project Ga0075350, IMG submission 120070) | Natural and restored wetland microbial communities from the San Francisco Bay, California, USA, that impact long-term carbon... | ecosystem: Environmental > Terrestrial > Soil > Wetlands ... | reverse complement strand
GCAGGCCACCGAAGGCATTCTCATAACGGAAAGCGATGGCGTCATCAGCTACGCCAACCCTGCTTTCTCGGAGATCAGCGGATCCAGCAACGAGGAGATAGTCGGCCGCAGCATTCGCTCGATGAAATGCGACCGACACGATGACAGTTTTTACCGAAACATCTGGAACACCGTCACGGCAGGCGATGTCTGGAAAGGGCGCATTTTCAGCCAAACCAAAGAGGGCAAGCTGAGAGAGTTCGAGTCCACGCTGTCTCCCATTCGCGACAGCTCCGGTGACATCATCAACCTTGTTTCCATCAACCGGGATGCCACCCAGGAGCGCTCCCTGGAAGCCCAGCTGCGTCAGGCGCAGAAACTGGAGGCCGTCGGCACCCTGGCCGGTGGGATCGCCCACGACTTCAACAACATCCTGAGCGCCATCATGGGCTACACCGAACTGGCCAAACTGGATGCAGCCGGCCAGCCCGGCCTTCAGTCCCAGCTTCAGGAGGTGTTAAGAGGCGCCAAGCGCGCACGTGATCTGGTAAAACAGATTCTCACCTTCAGCCGGCAGGGCCGGCAGGAGCGCAAGCCGATCGATGTGCGTCTCATCCTCAAGGAGGCGCTGCGGCTGCTGCGGGCCACCCTGCCCAGCTCGATCGAAATCCGCCAGAACATCCGCGTCGGATGCGGCCCGGTGGAAGCCGACCCGACCCAGATCCACCCAGTGTTGATGAACAAATGAGCATGACCTTTTGCCTTGGCCTGCATCGAGGACTGCCTTGATAGACGCAGCAGCCTACAAGGAAACCTTGAGGCTGAGGGACGGCAGCACGGTCCCCCTCAGATCCATGCGGCCCGACGACAAGGCCGGGGTTTTCAGAGCGTTATCTTGGGGGCTTTTATTCGTATTCTTGACATACTACTCCTCTTATTCCATATTCCACTCATACCAAGGCAAGTTTTTATCATCCTCATTCATTCATTCCGGCTCCTCGGAACCCACATCATCGGACCGCGAACGGAGGAGATGATTCTCGAAGCCGTGCTTGCTGTCGAGTTCGGCGTAAACCCGGAGGCCATCGCCGGCACTGCCCACAGCCACCCGACCTTTGCCGAGACCTTCATGGAAGCCGCTGCAGCCGTGCGACGTTTAGGGCGTTGGGTGGACCCAGCGGCAGCGGTGGCGTCTGCGGGGCGTAACGTTGGCGGGCAGGGGAAAAACTTACGTATAATACATCGAGCAATCCAGTAACATTGCTGGCGGACAGCCTCGGGAAGCGGATGGGGGGCACGGTATTGTTGGAGCTACCTTAATTCACTGCGAAAGGAGGGCATCATGAAAAAAAGGGGGTTCGCTGTTCTTTTGGCAATCGGTATCGGGCTGATGGTCGTTGGATCGGGGTTCGCAGCCGACAAGCCCGTCAAGATCGGCTTCGTCTACATCATGTCAGGCCCCTTTGCCACCTACGGGCAGTTTGCCAAGCAGGGAGCGGAGCTTGCCATCGATGAGATCAACAAGGCAGGCGGCATCAACGGCCGAAAAGTAGAAGCGCTGTTCGAGGACAGCACCGGCAAGCCGGATGTGGGCATTCGCGTGATCCGCAAGCTGGTGTACGAAAACGAGGTCGACGTGGTCATGGGCCTCGACTCGAGCGGTGTGGCCGCAGCCGTCGCACCGGTAATGCCCGAGCTCAAAACCCCCCTGATCATCACCCACGCCGCTACTCCGGATGTCACCGGGTCCAAGTGCAACCGGTACACTTTCCGTATTTCGCTCAACATCAACCAGAACCTGGCAATAGCAGCCGCCATAGCAACCGACCTCAAGGCCAAGACCTGGACGACGGCCGGCCCGGACTATTCCTTCGGGCACCAGTCATGGGAGTACTTCCAGAAATATCTCTCCAAGAAGAAGCCGGATGCGGTCTTCCTGCCGGCCTCGGATGTGGCGTTCTCGCCGGCGGCAACAACGGACTTCTCCGCCTTTATCACCAAGATCATGAATTCAAAAGCCGACGGGGTGCTGGTTTCGCTGTGGGGCGGCAATCTCATCGATTTCGTGCGGCAGGCCGGAGATATGGGTTTCTTCGACGGGAAGCGGGAAGTGCTCATGACCCTCGGCGCCGCGACCGAAGTGCTCTATGCGCTGAAAGAAAAGATGCCGGAAGGAATCTGGGTGGGCACCCGCTATTGGTTCCAGGCCAACGACACGCCGATCAACAAGGCCTTTGTCGACGCCTATCTCAAACGCTTCAACGTCTATCCGTCTTACAACGCCCACGGCGCCTACGGCTCGGTCAAAGCTTACGCCGCTGCCGCTGCCAAGGCCAAATCCGTGGACAAGGAAAAGATCGTCTCTGCGCTCGAGGGGCTTTCCATCGAACTGCCGGTCGGCAAAATCACCATCCGTCCGGAAGACCACCAGGCAGTGACCGACGGCGTATGGGGAAAGACGGCGGCCGACCCCAAGATGCCCATCCGCATCCTGAAACCCATCAAGGCCTTTGCCGGCAAAGATATCACCCCGCCGGCGTCGGAATCCGGGTGCACAATGAAGTAAGGAAGAAACCGGCTCGCGAGCGTTCAGTCGGCCACGCGGGCTGGAACGCCTGAAGCCCTGAAAGCTGGTCGGCACAATGAATTGGAGCCTTCCAGCTTTCGGACTTCAGCGAATTCAGGAGGTTCTTTGGAAGGTTTCCTATCCAACGTTCTAAACGGCCTTTCCTGGGGCATGCTTCTGTTCCTCATCTCGATGGGGCTCACCACCGTGTTCGGGGTAATGGGCGTGCTCAATTTCGCTCACGGTTCGCTCTTTATGCTGGGCGCCTATTTTTGCATGCAGTTCGTGCGCTGGGTCGGCTCGTTCTGGGTCGGGCTGCTGGTCGGCCCCCCAATCGTTGCCGTCCTCTCGATCCTGATTGAGCGCTATTTATTGAGACCGCTCTACGGCCGGGACGTCAGTTTTCAGTTGTTGCTCACCTTTGGGGTCATGCTTTTCCTGGACGACGGCGTGAGACTCATCTGGGGAGCGGCCTACCATTTGGTCAACCCTCCCGATATACTTTCGGGGGTGATTCCTTTCTTTTCCCAGACCTATCCCGTTTATCGCCTCTTTCTGGTGCTTCTCGGGCCACTATTAGGAATTGCGCTTTGGGCCTTCTTCACCTTTACGCGATGGGGCAAGATTTTGAGAGCCGCCGCAATGGACCGGCAGATGGCCGAGATCATCGGCGTGCGGGTGCCGGTCCTCTTCACGGCGGTTTTTGCTTTCGGCGCCTGGTTGGCCGCGCTGGGTGGCGCTCTGGCCGCCCCCCACCAGAGTGTCGGGCCGGCCATGGGCGAGAGGATCATCATCGAGAGCTTCATCGTGGTGGTGATTGGCGGGATGGGGAGCTTTCCCGGTGCTTTTGTGGGGGCACTTATCCTCGGGTTGATGAACTCCTTCGGCACGACCCTGGTCCCGGATTTGCAGATGGCACTGCCCTATATTCTGCTGGCCGTAGTCCTGCTGACCCGGCCCCGAGGCATCTTCGGGGGGGAAGCCTGAGATGAACACGCTCCTGCGCAGACAGCTGATCATGGGTGGGGTTATTCTTGCAGCCCTTTTAGCGGCCCCGTTCGTGCTGCCCATGTACTGGGTCATCGTCCTTACCGAGATCTTGACGATGAGCCTGTTCGCCCTGAGCTTCAACCTCTTGTTCGGTTACACCGGCCTGCTCTCTTTCGGCCAGGCTGGTTTCTTCGGTGCTGGCGGCTACTTCGCGGTCCTGACTCTGATCCACGGCCCCCAATCACTGTGGGCCGCACTGGCCGCCGGCCTCTTGGGCGCAGCGCTGCTGGCACTCGTAATCGGATGGTTCTGTGTGCGGCTGGATGAAATCTACTTTGCCATCCTCACCTTGGGATTCGGGATGATGCTTTTCACGGTGGCGCACAACTGGCGGGCCGTAACCGGCGGCAGCGACGGACTGGGCGGCTTCACCGTTCCCGAGATGAGCTTGCTGGGCTTTCAGGTGAACCTGTTCAATCCCAAGAACTTCTACTTGCTGGTGCTCTTCCTGGTAGTGCTGGGGGTGCTGCTCCTGCTGCGGGTCGTGCAGTCGCCCTTCGGACTGCTGCTCAAGGCCACCCGGGAAAACAGCAACCGGGTGTCGTTCGTCGGGGCCAACGTTCGTTCGGTCCGGCTTTTTGCCTTCGTGCTGGCCGGGGCTCTGGCCGGCATCGGAGGGGCGCTGTTTGCCCTTTTCAACCGCATCGCTTCGCCCGAGATGCTGCACTGGTCATTCTCCGGGAAAGCAGTGCTCATGACCATTCTAGGCGGATCCGGAGTGTTCCTCGGACCTGCGGCGGGAGCCGCCATTTTCTTCGTATTGGAGCATGTGATCACGGCTTACACCACCAATTGGATGCTCTTTCTCGGGGCGATCCTGGTCGTGCTGGTGCTGGCCTTCCCCAAAGGGGTCCTGGGCAGCTTGCTCGGACTCTATGCCCGTCGGTGGAAGGGGCCCAAACCATGACTGAACAGATCCTCCTCGAGGTACAAAAGGTGAGCCGGAGCTTCGGAAAGTTCCAAGCCCTCAGAAATGTGTCGCTCAGGATCCAACCCGGCCGGCTCTGCGCCCTCATCGGGCCAAACGGCGCCGGAAAGACAACTTTTTACAACGTGGTCTCCGGACGCTACCGCCCGACCTCCGGCCGGGTTTTTTTTGAAGGGCGCAACATCGCTCGAGCACCGGCTCACCGGTTGGTGGGAATGGGATTGCTGCGCTCGTTTCAGATCACCAACATTTTCCCGGCGCTCACGGTCCTCGAAAACGTGCTGGTTCCACTTGTGGTCCACCACGGCAGCAGCTTCGCTTGCTTTGGCTCGATCGGAAGGCGTCCGGACCTGGCCGAGGAGGCCGAGCAGATACTGTCCCGGGTGGGCCTGGCGGGGCAATCCCACCGGGTGGTTTCCACGCTGGCCTACGGGGACAAGCGGCTGATAGAGATCGCTATCGTGCTGGCGCGCCGGCCGCGGCTGGTCCTACTCGACGAGCCTACGGCCGGCATGAACCCCGAGGAAACTGACCGCATGATTCGACTGATCAGGGATCTGTCCGAACGCTCCGACACGACCTTTTTCATCACCGAGCACGACATGAAAGTGGTCTTTTCGGTCGCCGAAAAAATCTTCGTGCTGAACCAGGGGGAGATGTTGGCCGAGGGAACCCCCGAAGAGATCCGGGCCAACCCCGAAGTGAAACGAGCCTACCTGGGGGGCAGTCTCGATGCTGCAGGTATCTGATATCCAAGTGTATTACGGCGACAGCCACGTGCTCCAGGGGGTGTCCCTTAAGGTGCGGCCCGGGGAGATCGTCTGCCTTTTAGGCCGCAACGGGGCGGGCAAATCCACCACCATGCGCGGGATTCTTGGAGTGAACCCGCCGAAGTCCGGCCGGATTTTTTTCAAGGGGGATGACATTACCGACCTGCCGGTTTATGAAAAAGTCCGCAGGGGGATGGCCTTCGTTCCCGAGGACCGGCGTATTTTCCCGGGCCTCACGGTCCACGAGAATCTTGAAGTAGCAATCCTGCCGGCCCGCGAAGGGCAAACTCCGTGGGATCCAGGCCGGATCTACCAGACCTTCCCGCTTCTGGCGCGCCTGAGGACCCGCAAAGGCGGCAACCTCTCCGGCGGAGAGCAGCAGATGCTCGCCATCGCCCGGGCCTTGGCGGGCAATCCTCTGATGCTCCTGCTGGATGAACCGTGCGAGGGACTCGCACCGGTGATCGTGGAGGAGCTTGCAAGAGTTATCGCCGGGCTGAAATCGGGCATGCCGATTCTTCTCGCCGAGCAAAACGCCCGCTTTGCGCTTTCGATTGCCGACCGGGGATATGTCATCGACAAGGGGATTATCCGCTACGAGGGCAACCGGGCGGATCTGCTGTCCGACCAGGAAATCCAGTCTCGGTATCTTTCAGTGTAAAATGGGGTCGTTCTCATTGTCGACACAGAGAAGCCGGACGGCTCTTGTGAAAGACACCACGACCTAATTACCAATGGTTAGATCCCTTGGTCTGTGGCCGACATCACCATCGATTCTTGTAAAACCCATGGAAGCATCGCCTCGGTTTCTTATCTGCATCGTAATCCTTATGATGTCCGGCGGTGCATCGATTTCCGGGTGTGCGCCACAGCTGCGCTCCAGCGGTGAGCAGGCTCCGGCGGAACTACTGGGTTATCCCGGCGCCCCGCCGGTTCACGATGGGCGGGTGCGTTTCCGCCAGATGGTATGTGACCTCGCCGGCCGACTCTCGTCGGGAGCGAATACACATTTTGATTGCACGCCTCTTCTTTGGCGTATGGCGGATGAAAAAGAATCGCCGTTCTCTCCGCTCCCCCTTCCCCTCCATGACCTGCGCCTGCACCTTCTGATCGTGTCTGGTGCCTTCGCAGAGTGTTTCCCGGAGTTCGGCATGCCCTTTGAAGATGCTGCTTCATTGCTAAGGCAACGCGGCTACCGCATCGATTTCATCTCAGTCAGCGGCCGGTCGGGGGCCGACTACAATGCCGCCCAGATCGCCGCGGCAGTTGAACAGTTTCCCGACGATCCTGCCGACCGGATGGTATTGATCGGCCACTCGAAAGGCGTGGTGGACATCCTGCACTTTCTGGTGAACCACTCGCAGACGGCGCGGCGGGTTAGAGCGGTGGTCAGCGTGGCCGGCCCTGTGAACGGATCGCCGCTTGCGGACTATTTTGCGGGGATTTATGGAAACGTTTTTTCTCGAATGCCGTTTGTGTACTGCCGCCCGGGGGATCGGGACGTCGTGAACAGCTTGACACGATCCTACTGTATGACCTGGCTTGCATCCCATCATCTGCCGGAACATGTGAAATACTTCTCTCTATGTGGCTTCGCCCGGCGCGAGGACATCCACCCGATGATGCTGCTCACCTATGATCTGCTGTCCACGGTTGAACCGAGGAACGACGGTTACGTCGCCTTCTCCGACCAGGTGATTCCCGGGTCCACCCTGCTGGGTTATGCCAACCTTGACCACTGGGACATCGCCCTGCCCGTCCGCGAACGCCTGAACTTCGGGGGAATCAACAGCCGCGCTGTGGCGCGCGAAGTGCTTTTCGAAGCCATTGTGCTTACCGTGGCGGAATCATTGAACTAAGCTTCGATTCGCCCTGCGCATTATTGCTCCGGCAATCTACACCGCTGGTCATAATAATGTTCCGAATAAGAGGATGGCGGCATAAATGGTTGTAACAAAATAACGTCCGACAATCGGAACGTTATTTTGACAACCACTATAAAAACCCGGCCCTGCAAGTTTACCGGTCGCAAAAAAAACTGGGGCAGTGAGTTGATCCACTGCCCCAGTTACCTAAATCAAGACCGATCGTCGCCCGCCCGGGCTCACGCCAAAGGCGGCGGTGGGGGCGGCAACTCTCCACGCTCCAGAGCTTCCCGGGCTGCCTTTACAGGTATGCCGGCCTCACAAGGCACACCCACCTGGCACAATCCACAACCATACCCTTCAAATTTATAGGTCTTTTTCACATACTCTCTGGAGCGAGCCAAGTGCTTCCGACACTTCTCCTTGTCGTGGCCGGTCTTGGTAATCGCGCGGACCGGGCAGCGATCAATACATTTGCCGCAAGTTCCATTGGCAAAAAACAAACAATAGGCGCGGTGGTCGGAATATGGCCGGGAGGTGGGTTGAATCGATATCTTGGCCACTACCGACCCCACCCGCATGGCTTTGCCTTTGGCGGTGATAAGCCCGTCGCACAGACCGAACGTGCCTAAACCGGCCGCGTGCGCAGCATGGCGTTCCGACCAGGAAGATGCATAGGAGAATCGTTCTGATTTTACGATGGTCCAGTTGGAAACCAGCATCGGAGCGATGGCAGCATGGCCGGCTTGTTTGAGACCATTGGCCACATGACGGCGCAAGGCAACGTTGAACTCCTCGCCGTAGACCCTTATCCGGGCCCATTCTTCGGATGGATACCTCCTGGTCCTGCGGTTCGCCTTGCGGACCGCTTCCCGCTGGGGCAACACCCATGAAATGACGGTGAGCTCCGCGGCGCCTGCTGACTCCTTGAGGCAATGTTGGTTGAAGACCTCCCAGGGAGTCCAGTGGAAGGGTCCGACATATTCCTTGTACTGCTGCCAAATCGGGTCCGCGCCGGAGGCGAAGCCAACCAGGGCGTCGTCCCATGCAGGATCCTCAGTATTGTTTCTCATGGTGTTGTGGGGTGAAGTGGCAATGAAATCACCCACCAAACTTTTTATCCAGTCCCCTGAAATAGCGGTGCCGTTTTCCACTTAATACCTCCTATCGCTTATGAGTAACAAATCATAGCTTGCCTAAAACGAGCGGCTTTGTTCAGGCCCTGACACAAAACCTCCTACAGATAGGTCGTGCCCTCTTGTCGGATTTTCACCACTCTGCGGGGAACCCCATGGACAAGAACGAGCTTCCACCAGCGCGGGAAGCCTTGGCAGGGCATTGAACACCGGCGCCTAAAGCCGTGGAGCGGTGTTGTGCGGCTATTGGAAATTCTCACATATCGCCGAAGGATTATCAGGAGCCGCCCAACAGGGCGTCTTCCCAGTCGGCACCATCACCCCACAGGGGGTCGTTGCCCTGAGCGTCGTAAAGGTTGATGCGATGCTGCGACTGGTTTTCCTGCTGGATCTGGACCAATTGCTCATAATTTTCCCTGGTCCCCGCGTAATAGCAGCGGCATCCCGCCGCATCCGCCCAGACATAAACCTCCTGGCCCTTGACCATGCCCCGCACGACTTGCTTCTGGGGGATGCGGCGGATGCGTTCGACCTTCGCTTGAGTATCCGCCATCTTCAGTCGGAACCCGGCGGTTCCGAGCAGCTCCTCGGCTTGCAATGTCTTGTCAACGGGAGCCCCGGAACAACCTGCAAGTGCTAAGATCATTGCCGGCGATAATATCACCAAAATTCGCATGCGCTTAAGCCATTTCATCGATTGCCCCCCTTGGCGGCTCCGGCCGTCGCCCCGCGCGGCTGAATTTCTCGCGGGTCGGACGCGGGATATGAAAATTGTCAACCTGCAACATGGGTTGGTTGTTTTAGATAACAACCCGCCGCAAAAGAGTCAATCCACAGCTTTCTTTAATGCCTCATGATTTGAGTCGCCCACACGAAGGATAACATTTTGGTCATCCTGCGGTCATCTTTCGGCGAGCTGGCGGGGTTATCATTTCCCTGGCATCGACACCGGAGATCGCTGAGACACAGAGAAGGAAGCGGAAAAACGTGCATCGGAAATTCAACCTTGGTGGGTGCATGAAAGCGGGGCGCTGGTCGCCGATGCGGTTGCAGGAGATCCTGCGGACAAAGCCGACATCTCAAACTACCTGAGACGAGATACTTTCTCACTTAAAGGATTCAAAGCCAATGAAAAGCGTCGAAATCGAACACGTTTTCTACCAGTGTGGAATAATGAGAAGACGGGTGGTCATTACGTACCTGGCGACAGCGTTGCAACCACCTGGATCGGCGGAGGCATGCATACCGGATCTTACGGCCTTTGATTGCGACTTTAAAGAAAAATGCGGCGTTTGTGTTCGAGAGGGGCAGCGGGTTTCATGCTGCTGGGCCAGATGCGTTCACCCGGGACTTTCCAAGCAGGAGTCCTGGACGGAATAGACGGAGGGGGTTTTCAATTGAATGAGGGGACGCAAATGACTTCGTTCTTCTCAAAAGCCTGCATGCTGGTCGAGCGGTTTCGGTCCGGCGCCGGGGTTCTCGCACGCGAGATGCGTTGGAGTTACGTGCCGCCGCTGATGGTGTATTTTGCGGCCGGCGTGTCGGGCTTTACCGGCATCATCGAAGCCTTCTTCGTCAGGGAAAAGCTCGGGCTTTCAGCGGCCGTGCTTGCCAGCCTCGGCTTCTGGGCCGGCCTGCCGTGGGCCATGAAAATGCCGCTGGGCCATCTCGTGGATCGCTTCTGGCGTCAAAAGGCGCTGTTCGTCTATCTGGGGGCTGCGCTGATGGCCGCAAGCCTCCTGATCATGGTCGGGCTGACCGGCCATGCCAGCTGGATGGCGAGCATCCTTCCGCTGGACGCTTGGTACGCCGTGTCCGTGTTGCTGGCGCCGATCGGTTTCGTGCTCCAGGACGTGGTGGCCGACGCAATGACGGTTGAGGCTGTGCCCGTGCGGCGGGAGGACGGCTCTGAATACCCCGACGCCGAGCAGCAGCAGATGCACGTGACCATGCAGACTCTGGGCCGCATGGCCATTGTCGGCGGCGGCGCCCTGGTGGCCGGTGCAGGGGGGTGGCTTGCCAAAACGCTTTCCTATGAAACCATGTACTGGCTCTCTCTATCGATCCCGGTGATCTCCGTGCTGGGGGTGCTTCTCGCGGGAGCGATGCGTCGCCGCCTCCGGACAGTCGGCACCCATGCGGCGGCGACATCTCCGGCGGAAGCCCCGTCGCTGAACGCCCACATTCTGAGCGCCGGGGCGGCCTTCCTGGTCCTGTCCCTGCTGCTGGGCCTCGGTCATGTGCCCTACAACGAGGAGATCATTTTCTTCGGTTCGCTGGCGGTGATCCTCTTTCTAATGCACCGGCTTCTGGCCGACCTGGACCCGGCCCGGCGCAGTGCGATTCTCAGCATCGCCGTCATCATTTTTGTGTTTCGGGCCATGCCCGGCGCGGGCGCCGGCGCGAGCTGGTGGCAGATGGAACAGCTCGGGTTCGACGAGGCGTTCATGGGGACCCTGAGGCAGGTTTCTTCCCTATTGGCGATTGGGGGGATGCTCGCCCTGCGCGGCTGGATGGGCCGCCGGCCGGTGCCGTACCTGGTCGTCTTCCTATCTATCTACGGAACGCTGATGACGCTGCCGTTTCTTGGCATGTTCTACGGGCTGCACGCGTGGACCGAAGCACATTTCGGTTTCGGCGCACGCACCATCGCTCTCATCGACACCATGGCGGATTC
>Ga0075350_1000096_pt1 | contig 11013 bp, 9 predicted proteins | sample RushSE_TuleC_D1_FD_120070 | JGI IMG/M metagenome (GOLD analysis project Ga0075350, IMG submission 120070) | Natural and restored wetland microbial communities from the San Francisco Bay, California, USA, that impact long-term carbon... | ecosystem: Environmental > Terrestrial > Soil > Wetlands ... | reverse complement strand
GCACCGGCGAGCGGCGTCGCCCCGCGATCGGCCAGAACCCCCAGCTGACTGTTGATGTCGATCAACGATTCCACGCTGCTGTTGATCAAGCGCCCCAAATCTTCCATGCTCAACAATTTGTACTGGGTTCCGACGATCGGGATGCGGACGACGTCGATCAGGGGCAGGGTGGTTTTCCGGTCGCCGTAGGCCACCACGAGCCCGATGGCGCCCTTGCCGGCCGGGATCTTACCGTCGTTAGAGGCCGGCCATGAGAGCGCCAGCAGGTTGTTGGCTTTGGCGGTCTCCTCGAAGCGCTCGTCGGCCGGCGGCTCGCTGAACTGATACTCCAGCTTGCCGTAGGTCTTGGCGTTGAGGGCCTTGACGGTTTTTTCGATCTCGGCCGGCAGCTCCGGCATCTGCTTCAGGCCCATGAGGGGGGCGATCGAGCTCAACGCCGGGGACAGATACAGCTTCACCTGGATCTTGCCGGTCAGGCGCAGCAGGGCGCTGATCTTGTTGGTCATTTTCTGGACAGCCGTGGTGATCCGGTACTCCAGACCGTCGATCGATGTGATGGTGGGGATCTGCTCGATCAGGTCGCCGTGGATCAGAACCATGCCCATGTAAGCGCGCTGGAATTTTACTTCGTCTTTCTCGATTACCTGCACCTGGATCGGGTGGATGCCGTAGGTGCTGGCCAGCTTTTGGTTTTCCTTGGCATCGGCGGGGATGTCGCCCTCCTCGGCGCTGACGTCGTAGAACCGGTAATTGAAAAACCGGTTGCCCTGCACGGCGTATTCCTCGAGCAAGTCGCGCAGATACTGCTCGACGGTGTTGTAGGGCGCCGGCAGGTTGCGGCTGAAGAAAACGTTGATGGTCAGAGGCTCGGACAGCGACGATACCACCTTTCGGCTGACGTCGGACAGGGAATAGCTTCGGCCCTGGGTCAGATCGAGGCGCGCGAACAGGGTGATGCCGGCCACGTTGACCAGGACGACAACCAGCAGATAGAGACCGAACTTGAAATAGGCTGTGGATGGCTTGGGGTCAGACATATCGACTCCTGTCAATTCTTGGCCTTCAGGACGAGCAACGTGCCGTAGAGGCCGATGAAGCAGACGCTCAGAAAATAGATGACGTCCCGCGTGTCGATCACCCCCTTGGCGATGTTCTCGAAGTGGACGTCGGCCGCCAGATAGGCGAGGGTTTTCAGGAATGCGTGGGGGAGGAAGAAAACCATCTGGTCGACCAGCGTGAGGGCGAAACAGATCGCCAAGCCGGTGATGAAGGCGACGATCTGGTTGCGGGTGAGGGCCGAGGCAAAGAGCCCGACGGCTGAAAAGGCCGCCCCCAGCATCAGCGCGCCGAGGTAGCCGCCGATCACCGGGCCCCAGTCGAGCGCACCCAGAAACGCCACGATGACGGCATAGGCCAGGGTCGGGGCCAGCAGGGCCGCGACGAAGGCGACGCTGGCCATGAACTTGCCGAGCACGATGTCGGTGAAACGCAGCGGCATGGTGAGCAGGATCTCGTAGGAGCCGATGTTCAGCTCCTCGGCGAACTGGCGCATGGTGACGGCCGGCACCACGAAGGCAAAGACCACGGGCAGCAGTCTGAAAAAGTTGCGCAGGCTCGCCTGGTTGAAAATGAAAAAGGTCGAAAAGAAAAACCAGCCCGTTACGAGCAGGAAGATTGCAATCACGATGTAAGCGACGGGCGATGCGAAATAGACGTTGAGTTCCTTGCGGCAGATGCAGAGGGCTTGGCGCATGTCAGCTTTCCTTGGTCAATTCCCTGAAAATGGCTTCGAGCGACTGGGTTTCCTGGTGAAAATCAAGCAGCACCCAGCGGGTCTGCCGGATGCGGCGGTAGATTTCGGCGCGCGGGTCGGCGGACGGTTCGCAGTCGAGCAGGAACCGCAGCTGGCCTTCGGTTTGGTCCAAAACGTCCACTCGGGCCACGCCGGCGACGGATTCGATCTCCTGTTTGACGGCGTCCGCCTCGGCCTGCTCCAGCGTGAGGTGGATCTGGCTGCGGCTGCCGAGGGTCTCCTTCAGCCGGGCCGTGCTGCTGTCGGCCGCGATTTTCCCGCGATGGATAATGGCCACGCGGTCGCAGGTGGCTTCGGCCTCGCTCAGGATGTGGGTGGAAAAAATCACTGTCTTGGCCTTGCCGATGCGTTTGATGATCTCGCGGATTTCGACGATCTGGTTGGGGTCCAGGCCCGAGGTGGGCTCGTCCAGGACGAGCACCTCCGGGTCGTCCATCATGGCATGGGCCAGGCCGACGCGCTGCCGGTAGCCTTTGGACAGCTCCCCGATCGGTTGATGCATGACCTCGTCGATGCCGCACAGCCCGCCGATTTCACGGATGCGGGTCGTGCGGCGGCCGGTGTCCATGCCTCGGACGGCGGCAACGAACCGGAGGTAGTCATACACCAGCATGTCGTGGTACAAGGGGGCCGATTCCGGCAGGTAGCCCAGGATTTTTTTGATTTCCAGAAGCTGCCCGTCAATGCTATAGTCCCCCACGTGAATGCTGCCGGACGTGGGCTTCAAGAAACCGGTCAGCATGCGCAGGGTGGTCGTTTTCCCGGCCCCATTAGGCCCCAGGAGGCCCAGGATCTCCCCCTTCTGGACGTTGAAGGAAATCCGGTCCACCGCGCACAAGGCGTTGAAGTTTTTCGTCAGGTTCTCGACTCGGATCATGGTTTTTGCTCCTTGAGCGTGTTGGCCGAACCGGGTTACCCGAACATTTCGTGAAAATGTTCTATCCTCGACTCGTTAAATTTCCGGGTTAAGGGCTATAAAAAATTTAATCCGGTCTGTCAAGCCGTCGGCCGGCGGCGTGACGAACTCGGCCGGGGTGGCAAACGGCTGCATCAACGCTTATATTGCAACCATATTAATCTCTGCACTTACAGGAGGTCAACAACATGGGTGTCGGGCGAAATACCATAAGACGCTGGTGCGCGGTTTCCGCGGCGCTGGCGGTTATCCTGCTTTTTTCCATGACAGGTTTCCGCGGCGCTGGCGGCGTCAGCGTCTCCCCGGTCTGGGCTGCAGCGGTGGTGGAGCCGCCGATGGTCCCGGCGAGTTTCAGCGAGCTCGCCGAGGCGGTGGGGCCGGCCGTCGTGAACATCCGCACGGTCAAGACCCTCAAGGGTGGCGGCCCGGTGTTTCGCCACTTCCAGCGTGAGCCCGGCGGCCGGGAGAACCCGTTCAACGAGTTCTTCGATCGGTTTTTCGGGGACGAAATGCAGCGGGAGTTCAAACAGCCCAGCCTGGGATCGGGTTTCATCATCGACAAGGACGGCTACGTGGTGACCAACAACCACGTCATCGAGGACGCCGACCAGATCAAGGTCAAGCTGGGTGACGAGAAGGAGTTCGACGCCCAGGTGATCGGGCGCGACCCAAGCACGGACCTTGCCCTCCTGAAAGTCAAATCGAACAGTCACGATTTCCCGGTGGTCAAGCTGGGCGACTCGGGGCAATTGAAGGTCGGCCAGTGGGTGGTTGCGATCGGCAGCCCTTTCGGCCTTGAACGCACCGTGACCGCCGGCATCGTCAGCGCCAAGGGCCGGGTGATCGGCTCCGGGCCCTACGACGACTTCATCCAAACCGACGCCTCGATCAACCCCGGCAACAGCGGCGGCCCCCTGCTCAACCTGAAGGGCGAGGTCATTGGCATCAACACCGCCATCATCGCCAGTGGGCAGGGGATCGGCTTTGCCATCCCCATCAACCTTGCCAAGGGGGTCATCGAGCAGCTCAAATCAGGCGGCGAGGTGACCCGCGGCTGGTTGGGGGTGGCGATCCAGGACCTCAACCAGGAGATGGCAGAGTATTACGGGATTGAAAGCAAGAAAGGAGTCTTTGTCGCCGACGTGTTCAAGGGCGACCCGGCCGATGCCGCCGGCATCAAACCCAAGGACATCATCGTCGAGGTAAACGGCCAGAAAGTGGAGACCACCCGCCAACTCACGAGCCTGGTCGCCGGTATCCCCGTCGGCCAGACCGCCAAGATCAAGGTGATCCGCGACGGGCAGCCCAAAACCATCACGGTGAAGATCGCCAAGCGCGACGACACCAAGGTGGCGTCACGGGGCGAAACCCCCGAGAAACGCGACGATCAGCTGGGGCTGCGAGTCTCCGGCCTGACGCCCGAAATTGCGCAGCGCTTCAACATCCGTGAGGCGGCCGGCGTGATCGTGATCGATGTCCAGAGCGGCAGCCAGGCCGATGAGGCCGGGATGCGGGTGGGCGACATCATCAAGGAGATCAACCGCCAGAGCGTGGAATCGGTGAAGGACTACAACGAGGCGTTGAAGAAGGTCGCCAAGGACGGCAACGTCAACCTCTTTATCTGGCGTAAAAATGCAGGTTTCCTGGTCGTTAAGCTGAAGAAATAAGAGACCTTGTCAGGTCATTGCGGCGACCGCCTGCCTGCATTTTTAACCAGGGGAAAGAATTAAAACGCAAGCGCCCCCGGCTCCGCCGGGGGCGCTTGCGTTTTAATCGGTGATCGTTTTTTTCACGTCGGGTATGGTGTCCGGCTTGCCGCGCAGCATGTAGCGGCTGTCGCCGCTGCGGGCGGTGACGTTTTCGTAGACCCCGTCGTCGCGCCGGACGAGCTTGGTGAACCCCAGGTCCTTGAGTTCGCTGTTGGTTTTGGGCGTATTGATGTTGATGCGGGACACCCGCTTGGCGACCGGCCCGCCGCATTTCGGGCAGCGCTCCAGGGCCGGCTCCGCCATGGACTGGCGCTGTTCGAATATCGTCCCCAGATCACAGGGGGCGCCCACGTGCTCATATTCATAGATGGGCATAGATGGAGATTACCTCTTTTTGTATCCCTCGACTAATAGGGGTTTCTTCGTCTGCTCGGTTTTTCAATTTTACTCCGAACGGGTTCAAGGGGTGCAGAGGTCAAGCGAAAAAACAAGGGCCGCTGGAACCATTGACCTCTGTATTCGAAAACCCTGCATATGTTTACATCCTGCTATTATCATACCAATTTTTCCATCTTTTGAAAACCGCCTGACGGTTTTCAAAAGCCTAAAGTTAATTTCCAAAGGGCCGATAGGATTAATAAATTGTTTTCTGCTTGAACCATCTCGGAGCCCGGTGCGGCCCAGCCGTCGGGAGGGATGGCATTTTTCTGCGGAGACGGAACCCAGCGCGATGAGTCATGCTCAGACATCCGGCCGTTCGGAAATCGACCTCAGGATCAAAGAAGCGGAAACCTGCTATGGCATGGGGATGTTGGAGGAGGCCCTCAGCCTCTACGAGATCGTCATCGCCTCCGGCAAGCAACTCCCGGTGCAGATGCACCAGATGCTATCGGAGAAGGTCGTACGGCTGAAAAAGGAGATCCAGGATTCTCAGGAATCCGAAAAAAAGGGGCTTTCGGCCGAGGACATCTCCATCTTTAAAAAAACCCTTTCGGTTCAGGCGGACATTCCCACCTTGCTGGACGGAGCCGCCGCCCTGAAAGAGCTCGGCCTGATGGAGGAGGCGGCGGCTGAATACGAGAAGCTGCTCGAAATCGATCCCGCCACCTGCGACTTCTCCAAATCGGATTGCACGCCGGGCAAGATCATCTGCGACTATCTCAGTTGCATCCTGGAGACCCAGGAGGCGGCGGAGATCGTCAAGAAAGCCACCAAGACCATCTACAAGTTCAACCTGGGGGACAAGGAAACGGCCCGGATCAATTTCTGGCTCGGCCAGCAGTTGGAGAAGCGCGAGCTGCATGACCTGGCCTTCGAGCTCTACCGGACGGCGTCCGAAATGGACGCCTCCGACGGCGAGATCCTCGCCCGCCTCAACGCCCTCAAGGGAAAGTTGTCCAACAACTCCCGCTACGACTACCTGCTTCGCAACAAAATTTTGAGCACCCAACAGCTGCAGGAGGCGCTCGCCATCGCCAAGAAGATGAACAAGAGCGTCGACCACGTATTGGTGGACCGGTTCAACGTCGACATCCAGGAGCTGGGCAAATCGCTGTCGATGTACTACGGCTGCCCCTTCCGGATCTTCGATCCGGAGACGCCGGTCCCCTTCGAGCTGATCAACAATCTCAAGAAATCCTTTTTGCTGTTTTACGTGTGGGTGCCCCTGCGGTGGGACAAGAGCGGCATCGAGATCCTGGTGGACGACCCCAAGGATCTGCGCAAGACCGATCACATCCGCGCCCTGATGGGCAACCAGAAGATCGGCATTTCCGTCGCCATCAAGGAGCACGTCGAGAGATACATCCAGCACTTCTTCGATCCGCGGGCTGAAAAAATGGCCGAATCCCCGACCGAAGACCTGGATAATATCATTCCCGACGTCAGTTTCGAGGAAGAGGAGGATATCCACGACGACCGCAGCTCGCTGGACGAGTCCTCCAGCCAGGTGGTCAAATTCGTGGACCAGATTCTGGTGACCGCCTTTCGCAACAACGCATCGGACGTTCACATCGAGCCCTCGGTTGTTACCCGCAAGACCGCCATCCGGTTCCGCACCGACGGCGTCTGTCACGAGTACATTCAGGTCCCGAACGCCATGGCGCCGGCCATCATCTCGCGTTTGAAGATTATGGCCGAGTTGGATATCGCCGAAAAGCGACTGCCGCAGGACGGGAAGATCAAAATCCGGCGCAAAGGTATCCAGGAGTTCGAGCTGCGCCTGTCCACCATGCCGACGGCAGGGAAATTCGAGGACGCCGTGCTGCGCATCCTGACCCGTACCAGCTCGCTCAAAATCGACGAGATCGGCCTAAATGAGCGCAACCTCACGGTGTTGAGGAAGCTGGTCGCGCGGCCCTACGGCATGATCCTCTGCGTGGGCCCCACCGGTTCCGGCAAGACCACGACGCTGCACGCCATCCTGGGGCACATCAACCTGCCGGGGGTGAAGATCTGGACGGCCGAAGACCCGGTTGAGATCACCCAGGCGGGCCTGCGCCAGGTGCAGGTGCGGCCGAAAATCGGCCTTGATTTTGCGCGGATCATGCGCGGGTTTTTGCGGCTCGACCCGGACATCATTATGATCGGCGAAATGCGCGACAAGGAAACCGCCACCATCGCCCTGCAGGCGGCCCTCACCGGCCACTTGGTGCTTTCGACCCTGCACACGAACAACGCCCCCGAAACCCTCACCCGGTTGCTCGAGATGGGCATGAACCCCCTGAACATCTCCGACGCTTTTCTCGGGGTGCTCGGCCAGCGTCTGGTCCGGCGGCTTTGCCCCAACTGCACCGAAAGCTATCACCCCGCGACGGAGGAGTTCGAGGATCTGCGGATGGACTATGGAGCAGAGGGCTTCGATCAACGCGGGTACGTTTACGGCACCGGCTTCAACCTCAAACGATCGGCGGGTTGCGAAAAATGCAACGGATCCGGCTTCAAGGGCCGGATCGGGATTCATGAATTGATGGAGGCGACTCCCGCCGCCAAGATCCTGATCAAGAAGAACGCGACCTCCCAGGAGCTGGCGCGGCAGGCCGTCGCGGACGGCATGAGTACCTTGAAGCAGGACGGGATTCAGAAAATCATCAACGGCATCACCACCATCCGCGAAGTGCGGCGGGTGTGCGTGGATTAAATCGCCTGCGGAGATTTAATTTTAGGCACTAAGGAAGGTAATTATGCCCAGGAAAGCCTTGGTCGTCGACAGCGATTTCTTCTTCGTCGAGTTTCTGAGCGGCCTATTGGAGAAGCGCGGCTACGCGGTCTGCAAGGCCTATGACGGCAAGCAGGGCATCGCCGGTTTGGAAGAAGGCCCTTACGACATTCTCTTCGCGGACCTGGTGATGCCCAAGGTCAACGGGCGGCGGTTTTTTGAATTCGTGCGCAGAAAATACAACGGCCACTGTTTTCCGATCGTGGCTGTTTCCGGCACGGTCATCGAGCAGATGGACGACCTGGAGGTTATCGGTGCGGATTATTTCATCGCCAAGGGCCCCATCGACAAGCTGGAGATCCGGTTGAACGAGTTCATCACGGTGCTCGAAAACCAACCCGGTCTGCCGCCGGCCGAGAAAAAAATACTCCAGACCGGCGGCGTGTTCCCCCGCCGCGACGCCATGGAGTTGCTGGTTTCCCTGGATTTCCTGCACACCATCATCGAATCCCTGGGCGTGGGGGTCATCATCATCGACAAGGACACCCGCGTCATCAATGCCAACCCCTCGGCACTGAACGTCATGCAGACATCGATGGTGGAGATCCTCAATCGCACGGTGCTGGACATTTTCCCGCCCAACCGTTCCGCCGAGCTGATTGCGGTTCTGAAACAAACCGGTCGCGATCCGGACGGGACTCCCAGCGCATTTTTTGTGGGGTTCGGCAGCCGGATGCTCCGCGTCGTGGTCACACCCCTGCGGATTCAAAACGTCCCATCGGGCTGGGCGCTTGCACTGGAAGGCGCGCGCGGTTGAGGTCATTTGATTGCAAGTTGTTATTATTCCCCCGGTAATTGCCAGATCCAATTGCAGCATCTCATGCGGCGGCTCCGCCTGACACCGGCTAAAGGTGCGCCCGGTTATTTGCCGGAGGAATATTGTTCCGGCTTCCCAGTCACCCTCCCCACGAACACGGGCCGGCACATTGCTGGCGTAATATCTTGAACTTCACACCGGCCTCTGCTAAGTAAACCTGCCATAAGCGCATTCCCATTTCACCCTGGAGGCCAGCAATGATTCGAGCCGCGGTCGCGGGCGGAACCGGGTATGCCGGTGCCGAGCTCATCCGCATTCTCACCGGCCACCCCGGCGTCAAACTCACCATGATCACCTCCCGGCAGTCTGCCGGCCAGCGCTTCGACCGGGTGTTCCCCGCCATGGCCGGTCGCGTGGACCTGGTCTGCGAGGAGCTGAACGACGACCGCATCTGCGAGGCCGCCGACGTCGTTTTCACGGCGCTGCCCCACAAACTGCCCATGAAGATTGTCCCGGAGGTTCTCAAGCGCGGCCGACGGGTGATCGATCTGTCGGCCGATTTTCGGTTCAGCGACGTGTCCGTCTACGAGAAGGCCTACCAGCCGCATGCCGCCGGCCACCTGCTGAAAGAGGCCGTCTACGGTTTGGCGGAAGTTTGCACGCCGGAGATCAGAAGCGCCCGTTTGGTGGGCAACCCGGGGTGCTACCCCACCAGCGTACTGCTGCCCCTGGTTCCGCTGGTCAAGGCCGGATTGCTGGATCTGGAAAGCATCGTGGCTGACTCGAAATCCGGGGTGAGCGGTGCCGGCCGGTCGCCCTCGCTGACGGTGCACTACTGCGAGGTGGCTGAATCGTTCAAGGCCTACAAGGTGGCGGCCCATCGGCACACCCCGGAGATGGAGGCGGTGCTGAGCCGGGAGGCGGGCAAACCGGTCGCGATCACCTTCGTGCCGCACCTGGTGCCGATGAGCCGGGGAATGCTCACCACGCTGTATGCGCGACCCTCCGGCACGCTGACCGTTCAGACGGTGCAGGACTGTCTGGCCGCTTTTTACCGAGGCCGGCCGTTTGTCCGGCTGCGGCCGCCGGGAATGCCGCCCGACACCCTGCATGTGCGCGGGACCAATTGCTGCGATATCGGATTTGTTCTCGACGATCGCAACCGCCGCTTGATTCTCATGTCGGCCATCGACAACCTGGGCAAGGGTGCCGCCGGCCAGGCGGTCCAGAACATGAACCTGATGTTCGGGCTCGATGAGACTGCCGGCTTGAACCAGATACCGTTTGCACTTTGATAAAAGGTTTAAGGTTGAACGTCTAACGGTCAACGGGAAACAGCTTCGGTTTTGACCCAACCTTAGACCTTCCACCTTCAGCCCGCGAACCTTAACCACGTGAAAAGGAGGAACAACGCATGACAGCCAAGCTGATTATGGGAACAGAGATCCGCGAAACCATTCTGAATGAACTTGCCGCCGAGGTCCAGGCGATCAAGGCCAAGCACGGGGTGGTCCCCGGGCTGGTGACGATCCTGGTCGGCGAAAACCCGGCCTCGATTTCCTATGTCACGCTCAAGATCAAGACCGCCCACCGGTTGGGGTTCAAGGAGATCCAGGACAACCAGCCGGTCACCCTTTCGGAAAAAGATCTTCTGGCCCTCATCGACAAGTATAATAAGGATGATTCGATTCACGGGATCCTGGTGCAGCTGCCCCTGCCCAAGCAGGTCAACGAGAAAAAAGTGCTGAACGCCATCGACCCGGACAAGGACGTGGACGGCTTTCACCCGGTCAATGTCGGCCGCCTCATGATCGGGGGCTCCGAGATCAAATTTCCGCCCTGCACACCGGCCGGCATCCAGGAGCTCATCGTGCGGTCGGGAGTCCCCACCGACGGCGCCGAAGTCGTGGTGGTGGGCCGGTCCAACATCGTCGGCAAACCCATCGCCAACATGATGCTGCAGAAAGCCCGCGGCGCCAATTCAACCGTGACGGTGGTGCACACGGCCACCAAGGACATGGCCTTCCACTGCAAGCGGGCCGACATCCTGATCGTGGCCGCCGGCGTGCCCGGACTGGTGAAACCGGAATGGATCAAGCAGGGGGCCTGCGTGATCGACGTGGGTGTCAACCGGGTCGGGGAGAAAGTCAGCGAGAAGACCGGCCAGAAAATCGCCATCCTCAAAGGCGATGTCGATTTCGATGCCGCCAAGCAGGTCGCCGGCTGGATCACCCCGGTCCCCGGCGGCGTCGGCCCGATGACGATCACCATGCTGATGCAAAACACCCTAAAGTCCCTGAAGTTCAAGCTGGGGATTGCCTGATCTTCGACGGCCGCCGCTATCGTCTGATTCGGTAAACGATGGGGCGGACGCCCCCGTCTGAGCCGCTGCGCCGGGTGCCGTCGGAACCCGGCGCAGCGGCCCAATATGAGATAGAAGCGCCGGGCAAAAATTTTTTATAATAATAATTTCGGACCGTTAAATATCGCATAGCCTCGAATTGACTAAAGTCTTGACAAGCTAGTGACGATATTCCTATAAAATGTCCTCATTTGCGGATCGAAAGGGCAAAGTCACCGAAAGATGGCGGCGCAAAACCG
>Ga0075350_1000095_pt1 | contig 11019 bp, 7 predicted proteins | sample RushSE_TuleC_D1_FD_120070 | JGI IMG/M metagenome (GOLD analysis project Ga0075350, IMG submission 120070) | Natural and restored wetland microbial communities from the San Francisco Bay, California, USA, that impact long-term carbon... | ecosystem: Environmental > Terrestrial > Soil > Wetlands ... | reverse complement strand
TACTACCCCACCGGCGGGGCGATCGCCAAGATCGTGAACACCAAGAAGGACCAGTACAACATCCGCTGCACCGTGGAGTCCACCGGCGGGTCGGTCTTCAACGTCAACGCCATCATGAAGGGCGATCTGGAGTTCGGGGTCGTGCAGTCCGACCGCCAGTTCCAGGCCATCAACGGTCTGGCGGAGTGGAAGGAAAGCGGTCCGCAGAAAAACCTCCGGGCGATGTTCTCCATCCATCCGGAGACGTTTTTCATCGTGGCCTCCGAAGCGAGCGGCATCAAGAAGTTCACCGATCTCAAGGGCAAGAGAGTCGCCGTGGGGAACCCGGGCTCCGGCCAGCGCCAGAACTTCATCGACATCCTGGCCGAATACGGCATGAGCCATGCCGACTTCGCCAAGGCCGAGGATCTCAAGCCGGCCGAAAGCCCCAAGATGCTCCAGGACGGCCGCATCGACGCCTTCATCTACACGGTGGGAAACCCCGCCGGCATGATCAAGGAAGCCACCGCCGGCCGGGAGAAGGTGCGCTTCATCCCGATCGACGATGCGCAGCTCGCATCCCTGGCGAAGAAATTCCCCTACTACGTCAAGGCCAAGATCCCCATGGCCTTCTATGAGCAGGCCGTCAACAAGGAAGACGTGCCCACCTTCGCCGTCAAGGCGACCTTCGTGACACGGGCCGACATGCCCGACAACGTGGTCTACGCCATCACCAAGGAGGTGTTCGACAACCTGGAGGATTTCAAGAAACTGCACGAGGCCTTCTCCGGTCTGAACAAGCAGGAAATGGTCCAGGGCTTGAGCGCCCCCATTCATCCCGGCGCTATTAAATATTTCAAGGAGGTCGGGCTGATGAAGTAGAAGCCACCTGCTTTCGCCGATGGCTTTCAGTGTTCGATGGGTCAAAGGAATGAGGGGTCAAGCGGCCGGGAGGATGATGGGTCGAGTGCCATGGTCTCTTGACCTCTCGAACACACCAACGCCAATTTTCCACGAGTCGAGCCGATCGCTGACGCATCGCAGCGAATGCTCCCGGATCGGCTTGCCCGCAGGGCAAAAAATTTTCATGAAACATTCGGACTGAAACAACCCTCGGGCAATGAGATGAAACCAGGCCCTGGCCGTGCGAGGTGACACATGTCCAGCGAGCAGAGCAAAGAGCCCACAGGAGTCCCGGCGCCGGAGGAAGCGGACGGAGCCTCCCAGGCGCAGCGGATCGTTGAGGAGGCCGAGGTCGGGGGGCGCGATCCCGAAGGCTGGCAGCGCTGGATCATACCGGGGGTGGCCTTCACCTGGTCCTTCTTCCAGTTTCTCCTGCCCAAGGTGATTCTTCTGGAAACCGTCTATGTGCGGGCCATCCACCTGGCCTTCGCCATAGCGCTGGTGTACCTCAGCTGCCCGTTGCTTCGCGCGCGCCAGCTCAAAGGCCCGCTGCGGTTTCTCACCCGCCGCCGCAAGATCAGCTGGTTCGACTTTGTGCTGGCAGGGGCCGCCGCCCTTTCCGCGCTCTACATCGTCATCGACTACGAGGGGCTGGCCGAGCGTCAGGGGTCGCCCCTGGCGCGGGACATGGTTTTCGGCATTGTGCTCATCGTGCTTCTGCTGGAGGCCGCCAGACGCTCGCTGGGTCCGGCGCTGGCCTGCCTGGCGACCGTCTTCATCCTCTATTCGTTCCTGGGGCCCTACATGCCCGACGTGATCGCGTTCAAGGGTGTATCCCTCAGCCGGTTCATCGGCCAGGAAACCATTTCCACCGAAGGCATCTACGGCATTCCGCTGGATGTCTCTTCGACCATTGTCTTCATGTTCGTTCTTTTCGGGTCGATCATGGACAAGGCCGGTGGCGGAGAATATTTCGTAAAATTGGCCTTCAGCCTGCTGGGTTCTTTCCGGGGCGGCCCCGCCAAGGCGGCGGTAGTGGCATCCGGCTTGAGCGGCATGGTGTCCGGGTCCTCGGTGGCCAACGTGGTCACCACGGGCACGTTCACCATCCCGCTGATGAAGTCGGTGGGCTACCCGGCGACCAAGGCCGCCGCGGTGGAGGTCGCCGCCTCAACCAACGGCCAGCTGATGCCGCCGATCATGGGGGCCGCGGCCTTCATTATCGCGGAGTACTGCAACCTCGCCTATATCGATGTCGTCAAAGCCGCGTTCGTGCCGGCCGTCATCAGCTACTGCGCCCTCTTCTACATCACCCACCTCGAAGCCGGCAAGCTCGGTCTGCGCGGAGTTCCCCGCGCGCAGCTTCCGCTTTTCTGGTCCACCCTGATTTCGGGGGTGCATTTCCTCATCCCGCTTGCCGTCATCATCTGGCAGTTGATGGTCCTCCGGCACAGCCCGGAGCTTTCGGCGTTCAACTCGATCCTGGTGCTGATAGCGCTCATCCTGATACGGGAGCCGATTCTGGCGCGACGGCGGGGGGAGAGCGCGGCCGCCGGGCTGAAGAAGGGCTTGATCCTTCTGTGGCAGTCGTTCGTCGCCGGCGGCCGCAACATGATGGGCATCGGCGTGGCGGTCGCCGCAGCCGGCATCATCGTCGGAGTCGTGACCATGGGGCTCGGCGGCCTCATCACCGAGGTGGTGGCCATCATTTCGGGCGGGAACCTCATGGTGCTTCTGATCATCACGGCCGTTGCCTGCCTGCTGCTCGGCATGGGGCTGCCCACCACGGCCAACTACATCGTCATGGCTTCCCTGACCGCCCCCATCATCGTGAAGCTCGCCCCCGCCATCGGCCTGGAGGTCCACCTGATCACAGCCCACTTGTTCGTCTTTTTTTTCGGCATCCTGGCGGACGACACCCCGCCGGTGGGGCTGGCCGCCTTCGCGGCCTCGGCCATCGCCAAGAGCCCGCCCATCGCCACAGGGGTGCAGGGCTTCATGTACGACATCCGCACCGCCATCCTGCCGTTCATGTTCATCTTCAACGAGCGCCTGCTGCTGATCGGGGTCGACTCGTGGACGCTGGGCGCCTGGATCTTCGTGACCGGGTGCATCGCGATGTTTGCCTTCGCATGCGCCACCCAGAACTTTTTCATCGCCCGCAACAAGTGGTACGAGGGGTTCATCTTCCTGGGGATCACCTTCATCATCCTGAGGCCCTTCGCCGTCGGCGATTTGCTGCACATCGACAACCCGGAGATCGTAAAAGTGATCGGAATGGCCGTGTTCGGAGGGATGTGGTTTTTGCAGCGCCCCCGGCAACGGGCAGCCGCGGCGGCGCGGGTTTCTACAGGGTGTTGAAAAACAGCGGCATCAGTCGTCGATTTTCTGGACGTCGGCCCCCGGCGGGATGTCGAAGCTGAACAGCGATGGCTCCAGGTTGACGTTGAACTGAGGCTGGATGATGTCGATGCGCGTGTCGTCGCCGAGGTCGTTCAGCGTAACGATGCGCGCAATGTTGTAGGACCGCGGGGTGATGTACAGCCGGATCTCCGAAACGTTCATCGTGCGTTCGATCGGCGTCATTCTGAGTTCGTAGAGGTATTCCCCTTCCGCCCGCGCCAGGGCGATCTTGAACTTCTTGCGCACCAGGCTGATGTCCGACAGAAAGCTCGCTCCCTTGCCGTCCCGGAAGAAGACCGGGGCGTTGCCTGTCATCACCAGGTTGTCCTGGGGCCGGAAGATCCAGAGTTTCTTGCCGTCGGTAATGATGACCTGGCGCTCCGGCTTCTCGTATTCCCACCGCATCATCCCGGGGTAGCGCACATACAGTCGTCCCGAGGCGAAGTCGGTGATCTCCATGGTCTTGATCGTGGATTCCTGGAGGAACTCCGCCGCGAACTGGGACCCGGTGTAGCGTTTCTCCACCTCTTTCAGGATGTAGTCCAGCGGCGGCAGATTGTCGCCGGCCGACGCCAAGGCCGGCCCGAACGCAACCGCCGCGGCAGCGCAGATCCAGAACAGGTACCATACTTTTTGAATACGGTTCATGGGGCGTGTCGTCCTCTGTTGGGAAGTTGCCATGGGTCGCTGCAAGCAGGCCGTGAAGTTAAATGTTTCCGAAAGAGATGTCAAACGGAATCCCCGGAAGGCTCATGTGAGGCGGCGCATGATATCACCGATGTCCGGCAGGCAGCTGAACGCAGCGGTTTCCTCCGAACCGTAAGGGTCGAGGAGTACGATGCGGCCGAAGGCGGCCAGGCAGACCCGGTCGATGCAAACCAGCTGGTGCAGGGTGGCAGTCTCGTCCACCCAGGTCAGGCGCTGGCCCCGGCTCAGCAGCGTCTCGATGTTGGCGGTTGCCAACTGCTCGCGCAGCTGCCGGCCGTGGTGCAGGGCTTTCAGGAGCAGTTTCTTCCGTTCTTCGAGGGCATGGCAGATGTCCGCCGCGGGATCCACCTCAGCCAGCATTTCCAGGGCGAATGCCAAAGACTCCCAGCCGCCATCGTCTGCAAAGCCGAGCGGTCCGATCAAGCGGCACAGAAAGTCGATTTTGGCGGGACTGAAATCAAACCGGGCGCCGCGGAGCAGGACCCGCAGGCGCAGGCGGGCCCGACCGGTCAGCCGAGAGTCGACGACCGCCGCAACCGGCGCAGGGATCTGCCGATCGATGTTGAGCGGGTGCACGAACCTCCGGGCGAGCTGAGGCGTCACAGCGACGTTTACCATCCCCCCGTCCCCCGGCAGATGAAAGGCCACCGAGAGCGCCGGCCGGCAGAGGAGATCAACCACCCGCTCTTCATTCAGTCCGAGGTGCCCCATCGTCGCCAGGAGATCCTCTATCTCGAGTTGAACCGACTCATCCGGCGAGAACAGCAACTCGAGCAGACTTTCCCGTTCGCTGTCGGCATCCGTGCCGAGGATGGCGGCGAGCGCAGCGGCCGAGGGATCCGAAAAGGTGGAGTCGATGAAGCGCATCACCTCCGGCGAAAGGTTCACCCCGCGCGCAAGGATCTCCCGGATCCTGAGAGCGATGGCGTTTTCGGCCGGAGCGGATGGCATGACGGTCAGCGTCCTTGCGGTGTGCTTCAAGCCGTCAGACGTAGGGAGCCAGTTTCAGCATGAGCTCGTGTTTCTGGAGTGCGCCGGGCGAACTTTCCTTCAACTCGCCGTTGTCGAAAATAAACAGAAAAGGCACGCTCATGATGCTGAAACGGTTGGCCAGCTGAGGGTTGGCGTCCACGTTGACCTTGCCGACCCGGACCTTCCCCTTGGCGTCGGCGGCGAACTGGTCGATGATCGGGGCAGCCGCTCCGCAGCTTGGGCACCAAGGGGCCCAGGCGAACAGCAATACGGGCAGCGGGGATTTAAGAACCTGGGCCTCGAAATTGCCGTCCGTCACCATGACGGGCTGGGGGGCAAACAATGCTTCGGTGTGGAGGGGCACGCCGCACTTGCCGCACTTGGGGGTGGCCCTGAGTTTTGCCCCGGGAACACGGTTGCGCGCGCCGCACTGAGTGCAGCGCATCTTGTAGGATTCGCCCGCATGCCCGGTGGGCGTTTCAGGGAAAAGAGACGCCTTGCACTTGCCGCATTTCGCGGTGCTCGAACCGATTCGGTCCAGCGGCAGCCTGTTCCCGGCGCTGCACGCAGGGCAGCGCACTATTTCGGTGGTCGTCTGTTCCATGATCTCCACCTTAACATAATCCCATGGGGATGTAAGTAAAGATGAGGAGGGGGATTTGCCGCGCCTCATTTCATGACACCGTACGCTTTGAGCTTCTTGTGAAGGGTGCGGCGGGTGATCCCCAGGCGGCGGGCCGTTTCGCTTTTGTTCCCGCCGGCGGCCTCGAGGGTCTGAAGGATGGTCGCCTTTTCGATTGCCCCCAAGGGCAAACTGCCCGCTTCGGGCTCCGCCGGCGGGAGGCCCTCCGGTGGAGCCGGACCGGCGCCTGCCGGCATAGGGAAATCCCCCTCGCCGAGATAGTCGGCCCGTGCGAGCACCACCGCGCGTTCCACGGCGTTCATGAGCTCCCGGACGTTGCCCGGCCAGCCATACCGTATGAGACGGTCCATGGCCTGGGGGGTGAAGCCCTTGAGGGGCTTGCGGTTTCGCTGGGCGAAGGTCTCAAGGAAGTGCTGAGCCAGCAGCGGGATGTCCTCCCTTCGTTCGCGCAGGGGCGGGATCTCAAGACCGACGACGTTCAGGCGGTAATAGAGGTCTTCCCGGAACTTGCCCTCGGCGACAAGATCCGGGAGGTGCCGGTTGGTGGCGACGATCACGCGGACGTCCACCCGCTCCACGGCATCACCGCCCACGCGAGTGATCTCCCGCTCCTGCAGCACCCGCAGCAGCTTGACCTGCATGGACAGGGGCATTTCGCTGACTTCGTCCAGGAACAGGCTGCCGCCGTCGGCCTGCCGGAAGCGGCCCTCCCGGCGGCGTTCGGCGCCCGTGAAGGCGCCTTTTTCATGCCCGAAAAGCTCGGATTCCAGCAGCGTTTCGGTGATGGCCGCGCAGTTCAGGCGCACGAAAGGGCCCTGGCTGCGGGGGCTGTTGAAGTGAATCGCACCGGCGATGATTTCCTTGCCGGTGCCGGACTCCCCGCTGATCAGCACGGTTGCCTCGGAGGACGCCACCTGGGCCGCCGTGTCCAGCAACTTGAGCATGGCCGGGCTTCGGGCGATGATCCGGCTGCGGTCGAATTGCAGGCCCAGGCTTTCGCGCAGGCGGCGGTTTTCCTCTTTCAGCCGCGTGTGCTCCATGGCGCGCTCGATGGTGATGCGGAGTTTGTCGAAATCCAGCGGTTTCGTGAGGTAATCGTGAGCCCCCTGCTTCAGGGCGGCCACCGCCGTTTCCACCGAAGAGAAGGCGGTCATGATGACCACCGGGATGGCGGGGTTGATGGCCTTGATGGCGGATAGCGCCTCCAGCCCGGAGACCTTGAGCATGCGAACGTCCATGAGGACCAGGTCATACGGCTGCTGCCGGACCATGCCGATTGCGGACGCGCCGTCGTCCGCCTCGGCAATCGCATAGCCCCAGCCGCCCACGAGGGTTTTTAGCATGGTGCGATGAGCCGTGTCGTCATCCACCACCAGGATCGAGTTGTGTGTCGACATGTCGCTGTTCTTTTCCAAAACCAGGTTGCAGCGGATCACTTGAGGCAGCGCCGGTAATGACAACACTCGAAGCACAAAATTCGAAATCCGAACTATCCTGTTTTCACCAACGGCAGCCTCAGGGTGAATGTGGCTCCGGAGCCGGGCCGGCTGACCACGCCAAGGTCGCCGCCCATCGCCTCCACGACATTGTGGGCAATGGCGAGCCCGAGCCCGGTGCCGCTCGGCTTGGTGGTGAAGTAGGGCTCGAACACCTGCGGCAGGTCCTCGGGCCGGATGCCGCACCCGGTGTCGGAGACCCGGATCTCGAGGCTGCGGCCGTCTGCTGTTTCACCCGCGCTTATGGCGAGCACGCCGCCGGGAGCCATGGCTTCCACGCCGTTCAGGAGCAGGTTCAGCAGGATCTGGCTCAGTCGGTCGGGGTCGAGACGCACGTGCTCGGCACCGGCATGGACGTCGGTTTGGACCGTGACGGCTTTCTCACCCGCCTGGGGTTCGATCAATTTGACGGTATCGCCGATCAGCCGCGACAGGCGGACGGGCCGGGGCAGAATGCTGATGGGCCGCGAGAACTCCAGCAATTGGCCCACCACGCGGTTGAGGCGATCCACCTCCTGGATCAGAATGGAAGCAATTTTGTTATCCTGGGCGTTTTCGCGGTAGCGCTCCTGGAAATACGTGGCAAAGCCCTTGATGGAGCTGAGCGGGTTGCGAATTTCGTGCGCCACGCCCGCGGCCAGGCGGCCCACGGTGGCCAGGCGCTGGTTGCGCGCGATTTCGTTGCGCAGGGTCCGGATTTCCCGGAGGTCCCTGAAGAGCAAAATACTGCCCAGGTGCCGGCCGGTTTCGTCGGTGAGCCTTCCGGCGCCGATCTCCAGCGGGACGAGCGTGCCGTCACCCAGGGCGCAGTCGACTTCCCTTTCGATGACGGTCCGCCCCGCCGCGCTTTCTCTGAGCTGAGTCCAGAGACTCGGCGGCAGGGTCTGCTCAGCCGGCGCTCCTTGCACGGCGGAGGCCGGAAGGTGCAGCACGGACTCGGCCACTTGGTTGAAGGCGGCGATTCTCTGGCTGCTGTCGGTGGCCACCAGGCCGATCGGCATGTTCGCGACCACGTGGTCTGAGAATGCCGTGATGCGGGAGAGACGGGTGCGGGCTGCGCGGTAGCTTTGAGCCAGCAGCAGCAGCGTGATGCCGGCAAAGCCTGCCAGCAGGAGAATCGTCCCCGTCAGGATGGCCTGCCGCACATCCGAGCGGCGGGCTTCGTCGATGGAGGTCGTGTCAAGCCCCACGAAAATCACCCGCGGCGGGTCGGCTGGAAACTCAAACCCGTCGGGCGGCCGACGCATCCTCTGCCCCCGCATCATTCCCGCGGGCGGTCCGACGGGCTCGAATTTGCGGAAGACCTCAAACACCTGGCCTCCGCCAGGGCCCTTTACCACCCGCCACTCGAGTTTCTTGGACTGGGAAGCGCCCTCAATGTCAACCCCTTCTCCAACCCGCGATCCGACCCGGTCCAGGTCACTGTGGGCGATCACGTTGCCGTCGGCGTCGGTCACCATCAGGTAGGCGATGTCGGGCACCTGCGCGGTTTCGGTCAGCAGGCGCTGGAGCTGGAAACCGCCGCGCTGCATGCCCATCATGCCGGTCCGGGTGCCGGCTTCAAACGACCGGATCAGGGCGGCACCCTTTTCGAGGAGCAGGCGGGTCGTGAACTCCTTTTCGCGGTCTATGTTCTGGACGGTCATGAAGACGAATATCGGCAGCAACACCGCCACCGCGCCGAGCAGGACCCACGGCGGAATACCGGTCCAGGATTTGTTTTTTTTGAATCGCGCAAACATCATCGTATGGATGCCAGCAAATATCGTGCAAGACTGAATCAACCCGGGAGATCAGCATTCAATCCCCTGGTTTTCAAGCAGACTCGTTATGCTCCTGGCTTCGATGAGTTGCCCGGCCCGGATTGATTCAGCCATTTGAAATGGATACTAAGTATCCAATGTATCCATGTAAACTAGGCCGGTCTGGATACTTATTATCCGTTTTTTCAAAGCTATGGCATCATAGGATGGTTTCGTGATACCGTGAATAGAAATAATATCATTTTTTTCAAATGGTTGTAATAAAATGGCGCGCCATCGCCATTTTATGGCACAAGCCTTGCTCAATACGTAATCAACCAACGCATTCAGCGTTTAATCCAATGGAGGTCTACAAATGAAAGCAAAGCATGTCGGAATGATCCTGATGGTTCTGGTGATGGTCGGTTTCATCGGTTTTTCCGCCACCTCGTATGCGGGGTGGGGGCGGGGCGGCGGTTATTGCGCCGGCCAGGGTGCAGGGAACTGCCCGCGCGGAGGCTTCGGCGGCCAGGGTTTTGGCGGCAACCTGACGGATGAGGAAATCGGCATCATGCAGAAGGAACGCAACGCTTTCCTCGAGAGCACCCGCGAGCTGCGCGAAAAGCATTACCAGAAGGAGTTGGAGTTGCGCGCCGAGCTGGCCAAGCAGAGCCCGGACGCCAAGAAGGCGGCCGAGCTGCAGAAGGAAGTTTCCGGATTTGAGAGCGAGCTGGACCAGAAGCGGCTGGATCACCGGCTCAAGATGAAGAAAGACTACCCCCAGATTTACGGCAAGGGTTTCGGCGGCGGATTCGGCCCCCGCGGCGGCATGGGGCCCGGCTATGGCAGAGGCCCCGGCCGCGGAGCCTGCCCCGGCGGCGGCCCTTGCTCGCAGTAAGAATAAAACAGGGTGCAGGGGTGCGACCCCCTGCACCCTGTTTTATTTCAACAGAAATGAAACGACAGCGTCATCCCCTTTTTAGTCCTTCCCCTTGATGTCCCCTGACAAAGGTTTCTGCTCTCCCTTTTATTGCCTCCGACAGGTATTTAATGTTAGTATTTTCAGTGATAGCTGCTTTCGTGCGGTAGGGCTATTTTCATCGTCGCTTGAGTTTTTCGTGCTGTTCGGAGGAGCGGTCCTTTGGAAACGCAGGTGTTGATCATCGGTGGCGGGATTACGGGGGTCGGGCTGGCCCGAGACCTTGCGTTGCGCGGGGTGGAGAGCGTTCTGGTCGAACGGCGGGACATTAACGCCGGGGCCTCCGGAGCCAACCACGGCCTGCTGCACAGCGGGGCGCGCTATGTGCGCAGCGACCCGGCGGCAGCGGTTGAGTGCCGTGAGGAGAGCGCGCTGCTCAAACGCCTGGCGCCCCATTGTATCGAGGACACGGGCGGGCTCTTCGTGGCGGTGGAGGGAGACGATGAAACCTATGCCGCCGAGTTTCCCGCCTTCTGCGAGCGCAGCGGAATTGCCTGCCATCCGATCAGCCTCGGTGAAGCCAGGGAACTGGAACCGGTGCTCTCCGACCGGCTGATGGCCGCCTATCAGGTCGAGGATGCCTCCGTCGACCCGTTCCACTTGTCCCTGGACAACATTTCCGAAGCGCTGGAGCTCGGCAGCCGGGTGATGCTGCACACGCGCGTGGTCGGCTTTAACCGGGAAAACGGCCGCATCCGCCGCACCCGGCTGGTCAACGACGAGACCGGCGAGGAAATGGTGATCGAAGCCGAGCAGGTGGTAAACGCCGCCGGCGCCTGGGCCAAAGGCGTGGCCGCCCTCGCAGGGGTGGAGGTCGATCTGTTCTACTCGAAGGGCAGCTTGCTCATCACCGACCAGCGCCTGACCCGCAGGGTCATCAACCGCCTGCGGCCGGCCTCGGACGCCGACATCCTGGTCCCCGGCGGAACCGTGTCCATTCTGGGCACCACTTCCATCCGCATGGACACCCTCGATCGGATCGTCCCCACCGTCGAGGAAAGCGATTACATCATCAATGCGGCGGCGGCCATGGTGCCGTCGCTGGAAACCACACGTTACATCCGCGCCTACGCCGGCGTTCGGCCGCTGGTGGCAGGGAAGATCCCGGGAGATGACCGGTCGGTCAGCCGCGGCTTCGCACTCTTGGATCATGCGACGGATGGGGTCCCCAATTTTGTTTCGATCATCGGCGGC
>Ga0075350_1000093_pt1 | contig 11148 bp, 9 predicted proteins | sample RushSE_TuleC_D1_FD_120070 | JGI IMG/M metagenome (GOLD analysis project Ga0075350, IMG submission 120070) | Natural and restored wetland microbial communities from the San Francisco Bay, California, USA, that impact long-term carbon... | ecosystem: Environmental > Terrestrial > Soil > Wetlands ... | reverse complement strand
TTGGCTTTATCTTTTGGATGCGATACCCATTCTTCTTGCAAAAATAATGCCTTATCATTATATATTATGAATTCAAAGAGTTAAATATTTTTCAATTTAAGCCACCTTTTAAATTGGGAAATGAATGCCACAATATTTATTATATTTTTTTCACATTTTTATAGACGCCCCCCCGGATCGCACACCCTATTCGGACATGATGCCTGAGGACTCAACAGGTCCATCAATAATAGTGATTTCAAGGTCTTTTTTTATTTGTCTCTCTTCCGGCTTTTTGATAAAGGTTCAGGGCGAACAGAGAATGAAGCATTCTTTTCTGAAAACGATCTTCTAAAGGAATAGGTTATGAAGGAATTTGATGTAGAGGAACTCGCCCGGTACAACGGTGAAAACGGAAATCCCGTCTACGTTGCATATCAAGGTAATGTATATGATGTCAGCGAGAGCAAACTCTGGCGCACCGGTATGCACATGAAGCGTCATCATGCAGGAAGGGATCTGACAACCGACATCCAGTCAGCCCCCCATGAACCGGATGTGCTGGAAAGATATCCCAAGGTCGGGATCATTAAACAAGAGGCTGAGGAACGACCACTGCCTCCTGTTATTGCCGGACTGTTAAAGAAATATCCCATGCTGCAACGCCATCCCCATCCGATGACGGTTCACTTTCCAATCGTTTTTGCATTCTCCGCACCGGTATTTACCTTCCTTTATCTGCTTACCGGCATCAAATCCTTTGAAGTTACGGCATTCCACTGTCTGGCAGGTGGCATTTTATTTACAATGGTAGGTATTGCGACCGGTTTCTATACCTGGTGGCTGAATTATCTGGCCAGGCCGATGCGGGCATTAAAAATAAAAATACCCCTCGCATTTGCGATGCTGATCACCGAATTCATCCTTTTTATATGGCGATTCCGGATGCCGGATGTCATCGATCCCGTGAGCGGTTCAGGATTTATTTATCTGCTGCTCGTCTTCTCATTGATTCCAATGGTAACCATAGTCGGCTGGTTCGGGGCGTCCATAACGTTTCCGGTAGAAAAATAGCGTTCCGAACATACATGTTCACGGAATGTACTTCCTTATTCGAGCATGTGCTCCTCTGTGACCTCCTGGATGGGTTTCAGCTCGGGATGTTTTATCAAAATCCGGGCACAGGCGTTCCATCTGAGAATCGCCTCTTCGTTGCCGGCCGTTCGGATCTCTATAGCCTTTTCGTAGGCTTCCATGGCCTGTCGAAACCAATCGTAGGCCAGTGCGTCCGATCCGGGCCCTCCACGGGACAAATGGGCCTTTGCACGGCGCTCGAAAATAATTCCTGCATAATAGGATTTACAATAGCCGTCGCAAATGCGGTTGAGAAGTTCTCGTGCGTTGCCGAAAGCCGGATTCAATTCCAATTCGAACTGATCCGTGAGGGCAAGCAGCATGACTATCAGTGCCTGCTGATTATCGGGTTCGACCTCGAGGATATCCAGGCAGATACTTTCGGCTTCTGCGGATTCTTTCAACAGCCGATATTGCCTGGCTTTATCGAGGGCGGCGGGAATGGCTTCTTTGGAAATGCTCTTGAGTTTAATATTCATAACGCCTCCTTGATTGATCAGTATAAACTAAAATTAGGGGCCTCGCCCCAATTGGAATGATGTGATGCAGTCTACCTTCAAATATCGAATGGAATGATGGAATAGTGGAAAAATGGAATATTGGGTACGAAAATCGGAAAATATTTTATTTTTAAATATCTGTATTGCAATATGCTTATAAAAAAGTATCCTTTCACAAAACCCATTATTCCAACATTCCATTATTCCAACCCCGCGGGGGACAACCAGGATCTCAATTTTAAATTAAACTTATGACCGATCGACATAAAGTCAAGCATGAGGGGCGATGGGTCAGGTCTTGGTCTTTTCCTTTTCCTTAACCAACCGTTTGATCTGCCCCAGACACTTGGTCACCGGGATCCCTTTGGGACAGACATCCGTACACCACCACATGGTCCTGCATCCCCAAATACCGTCCGGGGAATCGATTTGGGCCAAACGACTTCCCGTAGCCGTGTCCCGGGAGTCGAACAGATATCGAAAGGACCGCAACAGGGCTGCCGGGCCGAAATAATCCGGATTGGCTCGGCTGATAGGACAAGCTGCAGTGCACGAAGCACACAGAATACATCTCAAGGCCGGTTCGAAAAAGCTCTGGTTGTCCGATTCCTGAAGCCGCTCACGTTCGGGAGCCTCGGTATCACTGATCAGATAGGGTCGAACATGCCGATGTTTTTCGAAAAACGGATTCAAATCAACGACCAGATCCTTGATGACGTTAAATAACGGCAAGGGTTCAATAACAAAGTTGTTCGCCGTTCGAAAATCGCGGATGAGTTTCTGACAGGCCAATTCGATGCGTCCGTTAATCACGAGGGCATCCGATCCGCAGATACCGTGCGCGCAGGAAAAGCGATAAGCCAAAGTGGGATCTTGTTCCCAGCGGATGCGGTTGAGACAGTCCAGAATCTTATCTGTAGGTTCGGTTTCCAGGGTATATTCCTGGTAGTGGGCCTCGGTATCGACGGCGGGATCATATCGATAAATGATAAATGTACTTTTCATTTTAGTATTTCCTCTCTTGGGGTTCGAAGTCAGTAATGTTGACCGGCTTGGTGAGGAAATGCGGAGGTTTGAGCCCAGCATAGCGGAACAGTGAATGGACCAGCCAGTGTTTGTCGTCTCTGTCAGGGTAGTCTTCGCGAAAATGGGCGCCGCGGCTTTCGGTACGATTCAAAGCGCCCAGGGTTATTGTTTCGGCCAGGTCCAGCATATACCCGACTTCCATGGCATCCAGCAAGTCGCGATTGAAACATCGGCCCTTGTCTTTGATGCTGATGTACCGACAACGCTCCTTGAGCCGGCGGAGTTTGTCCATAACCTTGAACAGGGCATCCCCATGGCGAAAAACAGACACGTTATCCATCATGATTTCCTGCATTTCGGTTCGAATGGTGCTGGACCGTTCTTCGCCGGTGCTGTCCATCAGGCAGGCGATCTGTTCGGCGGTCTCGCCGGTTGGATCATCTCCGGATATAGAAGGAAAACCGATGGTGTGTATGTAACGGCGAATGGACCGGCCGGCGCGGCGGCCGAAAACCAGTACATCAAGCAGAGAATTACATCCCAGACGGTTGGCTCCGTGAACCGACACACATGCACATTCTCCTGCGGCATACAGTCCGGCAATGGTTTGATCCTGATCATCAATCATTACCCGGCCGTCCGTATCAGTAGCGATTCCTCCCATCATGTAATGGCAGGTCGGTTGCACCGGAATGGGATCTTTGGTAACATCCACACCGGCATAAGTGCGTGCGAATCCCGATATCTCCGATAGTTTGCCGGATATCACTTCTTCTCCGAGATGGGTGAGGTCCAGAAAAACGTAATCCTTCCCGTCTATTCCCCTCCCGGATTGAATTTCTCTGAGAATACATCTAGAGACCATGTCACGAGGCGCCAGATCCTTGATTACCGGAGCGTAACGCTCCATGAACCGTTCACCCTCGTTGTTGTGCAGCACACCCCCCTCCCCTCGTGCGGCCTCGCTGATCAGGATTCCCAGTTTGTAGATACCTGTGGGATGAAACTGCACGAATTCCATGTCCTCCAATGCCGCACCGGCACGAAACGCAATGGCCATTCCATCACCGGTGGAAGCAAATGCGTTGGAGGATGTTCGGTAAATTTTGCCGGCCCCTCCTGTGGCCAGGAGCACCGCCTTGCTGTGAAAATGATGAAGCGTGCCGTTGGCCAACTCGTAGGCGGTAACACCACAGCACTGCCCGTCCCGGACCGTCAAATTCATGATCTGAAATTCGTTGAAAAAATCGATGCCCCGCTGAAGGCATTTCTCCCATAGGGTATCAAGAATGACCCGGCCGGTACGGTCGGCCGCATAACAGGTTCGCTTAATGGGCGCCTTTCCGAAATTGCTGGTGTGACCGCCAAAGGCGCGCTGCGCAATCCTGCCGTCACTGGTCCGGTTAAAGGGAACCCCCATGTGTTCAAGTTCATAAATTGTCCGTGGTGCATCGCGGGTGAAAATCTCAATGGCATCCTGATCGCCCAGATAATCACTTCCTTTTACCGTATCGAACATGTGCCATTTCCAGTGATCCTCTTCCTCGTTACCCAGGGCAGCTCCGATCCCTCCCTGGGCTGCACCGGAGTGGGAGCGTGTTGCAAAAACCTTGCTGATAACTGCTGTTCGTGTGTCTTCTCCCAGTTCTATGGCCGCGCGCAGCCCGGCCAGACCGGCTCCCACGATGACGACATCGTATTGGTGGTTCATGGTTCACCTCAATATCTATTAAAGTCAGGTTAAAAGGTTCTGGGTTGAGGTTGGTACAAACGATAAATTTGTTTTGTGTGTTGTAATCTGATCAATTAATGAGACGTAACAGTAATCCCTTAACCAATTACAATTATAAATAAAATATCGAAAGAAAGATGGGTTGTCAATTATCGAATTCTGGTTTCCTGTTATCTTGCACCTGTATAAAAGATGATTAACTTGAAAATAGACAATTTTTGAATTGTCCGAATCCATTCGAAAGGAGGATTGAACGATGAAAGAAAGAAAAATCACCAGCCAGGAGCAAAACTGTATCAGCCAGTGCATCAATAAATACTGGGGACATTCCCATGTGAATATTGAAGACGATGATGATCGGGACAGAGAATACGAACAATGCCTGTCATCCTGCAAAATCTGCTGATAAGAGAATTGTTCACTTGTAAAGCGATACAGGGACATGTATTCAGGGGGCAGTCAGTTCCCCTTCATTTCGGTGTCTTCGTAACTGGTATTTTCAGTGGCTTAGCGGTTGGGGGATTCCTGCCCCTCCCTGAATAGTTACATTCGGCACAGGTCGAGAATTAAGTATTTCCTCGATTCGGAGAGCGGAATGGATCATCTTTTTTTTAAAAGCGTCTACTGTTTGAGTGGTTTAGGGATTGTTGGAAAGAACAGATGAATACCGAAACATTTCAACAGCACGAAAATGCCCGTTCCAACTCGAACCCATTGTTATCATTTTTAACCCTGTTCTTTCTTTACGATCCGTTAACCAAGAGTTTACACGGTTTGAAAAAAAAGATGATCCATGGAGCGATTAAATAAAAACAAACATTCCGATCCCGTCAACCAATCACGAGAAGAACCTTAAATTATCACTTTTATCTCTTTCCGAGAAGTTGATTGATTACGGCTTTCATGTCCGTCGACGAATCGGTACACGAACCATCCCGGCACAGGTGAGCCGTTGTTTCCCCCCGGATCACCTGCAGACCGTCCGTGAAACCGGCAAACCGGGTTAAACGGTCGGCATTTTGGTCTGATTTGACCAGCGTCACCTTGTTGGGCGTAAAGTGAAGATTCAGCGTGGAAAGTAATTTATGAACGTCCGCCTTGTCGGGTTCTCCGGCAATGACGATTTCCTGGCCCGGACGCAATGCAAAATCCAGCCCGGTTAAAAAGAAGGTATATGCGGTGGGTTGGGCCTTAATGGTGCCCGAAAATGCGCGTAAAAGAGCCTGGGCCTTTTCTTCCCATTTCGGATTCCCGGTTAATCTCGACAGGCAGAGCAAATTGTAAAAAGCAACCGAATTTGCCGACGGAACTGCCCCATCGTAAAGATCCTTGGGGCGCACCGGAAGTTCATCGTTTCTGTCACCGGTTGTGAAAAATCCATCGTTTTCATCATCCCAGAATTCATCGATCATCAATTTTTGAAGATCCACGGCATCTTCTGCAAATGCCAAATCGAAAGTGGCCTGATACAGAGAAATAAGACCGTAAATTAGAAAGGCATAATCGGCTGCCTGGGCATCAATGGCCAGTTCGCCATCCCGGAATCGATGAAAAAGCCGTCCATTCCCGTCTTTCATTTTCGAAAGAATAAATTGAACCGCTTTGCAGGCCGCCTCGGTATATTGAGGTTTGTCCAGCACCCTGGCGCCGAATGCCAGTGCAGCAATCATCAGTCCGTTCCAATCCATAAGAATTTTATCATCCTTCAACGGGTGGACCCGTTTTTCGCGGGCGTGAAAGAGCTGGTTCCGTATTTTTTCCCAGTCCTCTTCGAGTTTCCCGGGTTTGACATCCAATCGATCCGACCATTTATCCAGGGGAACGGTGAGGTGCAAAATATTGGCCCCGGTTTTTTGGCCGGTGGCCTCATCTTTAAAGTTTCCCTCCGGGCTCAGGCGAAAGATCCTTTCCCATTTATCGGGCCGGCCGTCATGGATCTTTTCACGAAATTCATCCACGGTCCACACATAAAATTTTCCTTCCTCACCTTCGCTGTCCGCATCTTCAGCCGAAAAAAAGGCGCCCTCGGAAGATGTCAGGTCCCGCAGCACATAAGTAAAAATTTCATCGGCAGTCCGGGCATATAAAGGATTTTTGGTGATCTGGTAAGTTTCCAGATAGGCCATGGCAATCAACGCCTGGTCGTAAAGCATTTTTTCAAAATGCGGCAGAAGCCAATTTTTATCGGTGGAATAGCGGTGAAAACCGAATCCCACATGATCCCATATTCCCCCCAGTCGCATGGCGGTCAATGTGTTTTCCACCATATCCAGAGTTTTTGCGTTTTCGGTGCGATGATAACAGCGCAACAAAAACAGCAACCGGTGGGGCATGGGAAACTTGGGTGCCGGTTCAAAACCGCCTGCCTGGGCGTCATAGCTTTTTTTTATTTGATCATGGGCAAGATCGAGAAGGGATTCATCCGGTTCTTCCGCCGACGTATATGAAAAAACCCGGTGTAAACTGTCCGCGATGGCCTTGGCGGACTCTGTGACCTTAACAGTTTGAGACGACCAAACATTCTTGACCTGCTGGCAGAGTTCGATCAGCCCGGTACGTCCGAAACGGCTTTGCTTGGGCAAATAGGTAGCGGCAAAGAAAGGCTTTTTATCCGGCGTCAAAAAGAGGTTCAACGGCCATCCGCCCCTGCCGGTAAGCATCTGGCAGGCCGCCATATATACGGCATCGATATCCGGCCGTTCTTCCCGATCGACCTTGATGCAGATAAATGCATCGTTAAGATATCCGGCGACTTCTTCATCTTCGAATGACTCTTTTTCCATGACATGACACCAGTGGCAAGTGGAGTAACCGATGGAAAGAAAAATCGGTTTATTTTCCGACCTGGCCCTGGCAAAGGTTTCTTCCGACCATGGATGCCAGTCCACCGGATTATGAGCATGCTGGAGTAAATACGGACTTTTTTCATTGACGAGACGGTTGGTAAACACGGTTTTCTCCTCTTTTTTGGATATTATGAACTTCAATGCCATTCTGTTTCATTAAAGGTATCCTGTTTGAAATTATGACGTCATCACTTTTTTAGTTTCATAATCTTTAATCGCCAGGGCCAGTGCATCCGCCCCCAGACTGGAACAGTGCATTTTTTCTTTTGGAAGTCCGTCAAGGGATTCGGCAACAGATTGTCTGGTAATCTTTTTCGCTTCTTCCAATGTCTTACCATGGGCCATTTCGGTCACCATACTGGAAACTGCAATTGCCGCCACACAACCGAATGTCCTGAATTTGATGTCTTCGATGATGTTATCCCTGACTTTAATAGGTTCTTCTCCAAATTAGTTGGAGAAAAGGAACCAGGATTCAAGGGTTCCAGGGGTCAAGTGGTGGTAGACGCTTTGATCCAGATGACGTTAAGATTGGCATTTTTTTCTGCCCTATTCGTCGATCTTTTCAAAAGGATGTTCTTATAAGAAAATGCTTCCGGGCATCAAGATATTATCTTTGTTTATTTGTTTGAGAGACTTTTCACTCGAACCCTTGAATCCTTGGACCCTTGGCTCCTTATCGATCGACCGACTCTTTGGGAAAAGATTCACAAATGTTATTGAGAAATGGCCAGCATCTCGGGTTCGCAAAGCAGTTCGGGATTTATAGCGGTCAGCCCGCAATTTCGGCACTGATACCTGTCGTTATTTTCCATGTTATGACAGTGTTTCGGAGGCATTGATCCTTCGATACCACACCAGTCCGATTTTGTTCCTCTACCTTCAACTTTACAGATATTATTGGCATCCAATGAGACAGCGCCACAGTTTGAACAAATATATGCTCTCGTGTCTTTTGGAACAGGAATATGTTTTTTTTCAGTCATTGCTGTAAACTCCTTATTATTGAGATAGGTTCAAATCAAATTTAACCCAGTCTTTATCCGGTAAAAAGGGTCATTTTGCAAAGGTCTCAGATATTGAGCGCGGCTGCCGTGGCGCTTCTGAGTGCGGCACCCAGGTTTCCCGGGAATTGGGCATCGCCGACAGCCATCACCTGTTTCACTCTGCCTTTCAGATCGTTAACCAGGTGGTTTTCCGGCACAGCGTCAATGGCAAAAATAATCCGGTCGGCCTCCAATGCAAACGTGCTGCCGTCTGCTTTTTGGAGCAACACGCGGTTGTTTTCGATGGCGATAATTCGAGTTTCAGTAAAAATGGCAACGCCTTTTTTGGCAAGTCGTTCCAGAAGACGCTGCTTTGGAATTTTTTTCATCCGGTTTAGCACATCAGGCCGTACTTCCACTACGGTGACCTGTTTTTCAGGACCGGCCAGCCAGTCGGCGGTTTCACAGCCGATATCGCCACCGCCGATAATAACGATTTTTTGTCCGTCGATCGAACGGTTTTCATAGACGCTTCGAACGTCTGTGACCTTTTCGGAATCGGCGCCCGGAATCGACAATACCCCCGGCCGGGAACCGGTGGCCACAATCACCACATCCGGAGCCTGTTCAAGAATATCGGATGCCCTTGCAGGACGTCCGATACGAACCCGAACACGGCTGCCTTCCAACACGTGTTTGAGGTAACGCAGGATATCCGCGGTGTCCTCCTTAAAGGGCGCAATGGACGACAGTCTGGCCTGGCCGCCAAGGTTCTCCTGTTCCCACAACTCCACATCATGTCCCCTCCGGCTGGCGATGATGGCGGCCTGGATACCGCTGGGTCCGCCGCCGACGACCAGCACCTTCTTTATGTCTTGGGCCGGTAAAACCTCCCAGGCATACTCGTTGCCGGCAAACGGATTCACGCCGCAACATCTTCCGATGCCCGTAACACCTTTTTCCGCGCAGTCCTGGAGGCAGTAATTACAGTGCCGGATGTCATCGACCAGACCGGCCGAGGCTTTTTGCGGAAGCTCAGGATCAGCAACCAGAGCCCGGGCCATACCGATAAAGTCGGCCTTTCCTTGAGCAATGGCCGCATCGGCAATTTTAGGGCCGTTAATTTTACCGATGGCAACAACCGGTATGGTAACGGAGGCTTTGATCCGGGCCGCCAAATCGATTAAAGGCCCTGGAGGACTGTCATTGGGAGGTATGGTGATAAATTTGGTTGATTTATTGCCTGCGTTGGCCACGATGGCGTCGGCACCTGCATCTTCAACAAGGCCGGCGATTTCAGCGCCTTCTTCAATCCCCAGCCCGCCCGGCACAAACTCATCGCACACCAGTTTTACCATTACCGGGAAATCATTCCCCGTCCTTTTCTTTATCTCTTGAATCAATCGCACCAAAAAACGGGCCCGATTTTCCAGAGTCCCGCCCAACTCATCGGTTCGCTTATTCAGCAGGGGAGAAAGCAGCTCGGCGATCAGATCACCGTAGCTCGCCTGAATTTCCACGCCGTCATAACCGATCTCCTTTGCCCTCCGGGCGCCGTTGGCCATGATAGCCACTATATCATCAGTTTCGTCAATCGACATGGAATTCGCCAGTGGAACAATCCAGACGTCCCCTTTTTTCTTGGCACCGGGTACGTTTTCCTTGAAAGTTCTTTCCCTGGGATAGTTCAGGTGCATAAAGGCCTTTGCGCCTTCTTTGTGAATAACGTCAATAAGTACCGTCAGACCCCCGGCATATTCTTCGACATCAAAGCGGAGCTCGTTGGGTCCTTTATAGGCTCCGGGATAATCCAGACACGGACACTCCAGAACGATCAAAGCAACGCCGCCTTTGGCCCTGGCCCGGTAAAATTCCAGCATCTTTGGGTTTACCTTGCTTTCAGTGGCGTATTTCGTGGGGAATAGCGGCATTATGATTCGGTTTTTAAGATGGCACTTGCCGATATGTCCGGGTGAGAAAAGATTTGGAAAACGCATGGTTTCCTCCCTGTCTATTTGAAAAAACACCTCGATGGATTGAAAGTGACGCCTCTCCGCCCTGGAGAGCGGTTGGCCTGCTTTACCATACTTCATCCATTCGTCGTTAACAAGTTCGAAGATCCCAGGGATTACCCAATGATTCGGTTTTCATGGAAGATCGAATTGAGACAATGCTGCCAGTGCGGCCTCGTAATTCGGCTCCAGCGCAATTTCCGGAACCTGTTCCGTGTAGATGACCTTTCCGGATTCGTCAATAATCACAATGGCTCTGGACAGCAAACCGGTCAGCGGCCCGCTCGTTATTTTTACCCCATAATCCTTTCCGAAAGCCTCGGAACGAAAACACGATAACGACAAAACATCATTAATACCTTCGGCCCCGCAAAACCTTTCGTGCGCAAAAGGCAGATCCGCGGAAACGCAAAGTACAACGCTGTTTTCAAGCTTGCTGGCTTCCACGTTAAACCTGCGAACCGAAGTCGCGCATACCTGGGTGTCAATACTTGGAAAAATATTTAAAACGATCCGTTTTCCTGCAAAATCGCCGAGGCTTGTCTCAGAAAGGTCCCTTTTGGTTAGCGTAAAGCCCGGGGCCTTTTCGCCAACATTTGGTAAATCGCCAATGGTTTCAATCGGTGTGCCTTTCAATGTAATTTTCGCCATAACCTTTCTCCTTTTTTTAATGACCTTAGGGTTTGGGGAACTTAATCAGTTTTTGAGTTTATCCGAAAGGAATTCCTGAAAACGCTTCCATGATTTTTTGTCTGCTTCTTCTTGATAGCGGTCTTCACCAAAAACGGTAAAAGCATGATGTGCACCACCGTAGGTTATCATTTCGTGTGCAATGCCGGCCGATTCCAGTTCTTTAGCCAAACCGGCAAACTGATCCATGGTAATGCTCGAGTCCGCCGAACCGTGCATGATCAAAATTTCCCCCCGGGTCTT
>Ga0075350_1000090_pt1 | contig 11239 bp, 20 predicted proteins | sample RushSE_TuleC_D1_FD_120070 | JGI IMG/M metagenome (GOLD analysis project Ga0075350, IMG submission 120070) | Natural and restored wetland microbial communities from the San Francisco Bay, California, USA, that impact long-term carbon... | ecosystem: Environmental > Terrestrial > Soil > Wetlands ... | reverse complement strand
TGCTCGGGCGGTCGAAGCAAAGCGCGTCAGGCTCCAGCACGGGACGCAGCACGTCCACATCCGCCACGAGGCCCGCCCCGAGCCACCACGGGCCGGGAGCACCCGTCAGACCGTCGCCCTCGGGGAGTCGCACCCGGTAGTAAATCTGTCTGATCTGCATCGCCACGCTGCGCCACCTTTCCGCCCGGACTTGGAACCGGGCCGCCGCTTACCGGGGAGCACCGCGCCCCCCGTCCCTCGCGTGGGACGCTAGGACGCGTCGCGGGAGGCTTGGAACTCCGCGAGCATCCATGCCTTGAGCCGCTTGGCGTCCGCTCCGTCGCCCTCGACGGAGCGGATGAAGTCGAAGAACCGCCGCCCGTTGCCGGTGCCAAAGGCACGGCTCGGGAAGGTGACGTAGACCTCGCCCTCCGGCAAGCGCCAGAGGGAGAAGCCGACGAGCTTCATCCCGGCCAGCGCCCCGCACTCGGGGCCGAAGTGCAATTCGGCTTCGCACACCAGACGCTCAGGAGCGGACTCCCGCACGACGAACTGAACCGAAACGCTCATGCTTTGCCTCTTTCTGGTTCTAGGAACCGTGCCACGTCCTCGACAGCCATCAGCCTGTGCAGCCCGCCCGGCACGCTCAACTCGTGGACTCCGGTCGCTTGGACGAGCCGCAACAGGTCGCCCACCAGCGCCCGCTCGAAGTCGCCCCGGGCCGTCCGAACGCCAAGGGTTGCGTCCCCCTGCCGATCGCACACCGCCGCGCGGGCGGGCCGGGCGCTCATCGACGCCACCCCTGGTCGAACGCGGGCCGGATGAAGAAGGGGCCGAACGCGTGCAACACCCTCTCGGCCCAAGCAACCGCCTCCATGTGCGTAGGCTGTCGCACGGTCGCCAGTAGAGTCCGCTCGCCGCGCTCGTCGCGCTCGACCCGGTAGACCTCGTAGAGTGTCGTCATCGTGCGCCGCCTCTCTTGAGCCGCGCCACGCTGCGCCGCAGGGCCGCCTCCGCGTCATCCGCTCGCCGTGCCGCCACGCGCTCGGAGCGCCTCGCGTTGCCCCTGTCGCGCCAGTCGCGGTCGATCCGCTCCCACGCGAGAGAGGCCAACCGCTCGACCGTGCTCGCCTGCCGTGTGCCGTTGCTCATGACCACAAGCTACGCGCCGCGCCGAGCGTTGTCTGTGATCTTGCGCACAGTGAAGTAGAATCTGAGGTTTGGGTAGGAAGGTAACAGGCCCCGCAGAGCTTGAGAGCACCCCACTCCGGCCCGCCCCCGCCCGTCTCGCCACACCCGAGTGCCAGGGCTGGCCTACCGACACCGTGGCCGACCGGGGCCGAAGCCGATGCGGCTACCCCATCGAGGCCCTGCCTGGCCGTCCTCACTCATGGGTCGATCGCTCATCCTCTCTCGTTGCCTCGGCTTGCGAGCTTGGCCCTCAGTCGATAAGCCTGATTAGCGGAAGCTGACCGCCGATCCTCTCTCCCTCGCGGCCCGCCCGCCCGCCCCGCCCCGCCCGCCCAGGCCGGCCCCGTCAGTTCCTCGGCCACCCCCGGCAGTCGTCGACGGTGGGTCCCCCCACCCAAGCACACCCCATTTTTCGCGACAGTCCGTATCCCGGACGATCCGTTATCCACTCTCTGGTGTCGCCGCTTATCCGGCGAAGTGGTCCAGAACACGGCTTGGTACTCCCCGCACCTCGAGCGGGGGCGCTGCGCCGCCGGAAGTATCCGAAAAAGTGGGTAGCTGGTATGCGGTGTTACGAAAGGTAACAGGGTGGCCGGAGAAAAAAGTCGCGTTACGTGGGGTGGCGGGCGTGGTAGGGTGTGCGTGCGTCTCGTGAGGCGTGAGGGAGGTAGGGCGTGATGGGTGGCGAGGTGGTGTACTTCGCGATGGCGGCGGGCGCCTGGAAGGCGGCGGACAGGAGTCCGATGGAGCGGGCGACCGTCAGGGGGCCGGGGCTCGACGGGACGCTGGTGGGGCCGAACGCGGTCGCTGAAGCGAGGGCTCGGGCGCAGCAGTTGAACGTGGCGTACCAGGCCGGGGTTCTGTCGGTTTCCAGGGGGGCGAACGCGGCGGACTTGAACGCGGCGTTCAAGCGCGGGCTCAGGGCGGGGAAGAGGGAGGCCGCAAAGATCGGCGCGCGCCGCAAGCGCCGGTAGGGCTCCCTGGGTCCTCCCGGGGGATCGAGAAGAACGGGGGAGTGTAGGAGTCGTAGGCGGCCGACCGATGCGGGCGCCGAGGCTCTCGGGACGCCGAGCTCCTGTCCGTCGACATCGGGCCTGGGGGGCGGTTGCCGAACCGAGAGGGAGGGAGGAGCGGAGACTCCGACCCTCCCGAGGCCCTGTAGCCGAAAGTGGGCACCGTGGTATCCTGACCACGCCGGGGATCGTGGGCTCGGGGCCCTCTGCTGGTGCCCGCTGGTGGGGAAGGCCCCTCCCCGGCTACTTCGCCGCTACGGCACGTAGAAGGGTGGCGGCTCGAGGTGCCACTCGACCGCAGCTTCGATCTCGTCGCGGATGACGGCCGGTTTGCCGGCCGCGAGCAACAGGCTGGTGATCGCCAGGACCGAGGTGCGGCCGTACTGGTCCTCGATCTTGACCTCAACGTGGTCGCCGACGTCGAGCCAGCGGAGCCGGATGCCCAGGTGGCGGTAGACGTCCTCCGGGTAGCAGTGCGTCAGGGCGCTCGCGAGGGAGGATTTCTGCCTGGGCGAGAGGCGGTCGATCGTCACGGCTTACCGAGGCCCAGGCCGAGCACGATACTGCGGGCCTGTGCGTGCTGGCGCTTCCAATCCTCCACCTCCAGGCGCAGGCGCTCGATCTCGGTCGCCGCCTCCTCGCTCGTCATGCGGTGCAGCAGATTCTCCACGTGATCCTTCAGCCACTCCACCTCGGCCTCTAGCGCCCTGATCCGCGCCGCAGCCGGATCTGCTGCACGGGTCAGGCGGTCGAGTTCGGCACCAAGCCAAGCAAGTTCCGTCTCTGTGATCCACGCCGCTCCGGTTTCCAAGATGTCTTTGATGCCCCGACTCATGCTCCCTCCTTCTCGCGGGCTGGCTTGTGGGCGCTCTCGGGCTGGCCGCAGATGGCGCACTCCAAACTGAGCCGATAGCTGTTCATGTACTCGTGCCCGAGCGGGAGGGCGGGAGACTCGGGCTTGCCCGGCTCTGCGGCCTCGCGGGCGTCCTGCACCTTGATTTCGTCGGCCACGAGCACCACGTTCACGGACATGGCGTCGTCGCTCATGATCTGGATATAGTCGCGCTCTCCGTCGCGGGCTCGTGCAATCGTGACGTGCAGCCTCAACGGCTCCCCCGGGTCGCTCATCGTTCCTCCTTCGCGGCGGCGAGCAGCGCGTCGAGCTTCATCCACGATCCGCCTCGCGGATGGTGCGGGCCTCGGCCAGCAGTGAGTCTGGATCGCCAGCCCGCTCTTCAGACCACGCCACGATCAGCCCCCGCAGCCGCTCCACCTCCAGGCGCAGGCGCTCGACAAGACACGGCCATTTCTCCCGACAGATGCCGCAGCGGTCGCCTGTCAGACCGTGCAGAGTCGGCTGGTGCTCCTTCGCCTCCACCACCTTCGAAGTGTCGGGCGAACCGCGGGCGTTGTCACGCGGAAATCCGCTGGACTGTCAAGGTGGCTCTCGCTATCCTCCGTGCCTGGAGGTGGACGATGGGAGAGGGCGAGATGACGCCGCTGCAGAACGCAAAGTACGAGCTCGCGAAGATCCTGCACGAGAGCGGCCGCAAGGCCGTCGAGCAGGGCAAGGTGTTCATGAAGGGGCCCGACATCACGCCGCGGCCGTTCGCGGAGTGGCTCGACCTGCCGGAGGACGCGCTCGTCGGCCGGTTCATGATGGCCGACTTCCTCGTGGAGCACGCGAGCGAGGTGATCGCGCTCCTCGAGGCCACGCTGCCCGTCTCCGTCGACACGACGGAGGCTCCCGCGGTCGAGGCCCACGAGGTCGCGAACAAGGGGCACGTCGAGGGGGCGGTATGAAGGCCCCCTACACCATCGAGCTCACGCAGCTCGACGACCGCTCGATCCTCGTGCGCGTCGGGTGCAAGACGCTCTCGTACCAGGCGGGCGACCCGCAGATGCTCGATGACCTGGTGTCGTACTTCGCCGACCCGGAGGGGGCAATCAGGCGATTCTCGGCGGGGTTCGGCTGGAAGCTGGAGCCTACGGATGCTCCATACGATCCGAGGAGGTCCGCGATCGCCACGCTCGCCGGCATCGAGGGAGGAGGCGGAATCGAGCCGCCCCGGAACATCGGGTCGGAAGCCGTCCGCGACCGCGCATGAGGCGCATCGCGGAGTGCCGCCGCTGCCACGCCCCGATGATCTGGTGCCGCACCGGCCGCGGCAAGAAGATGCCTGTCGACGCCGAGCCAACGCGCGAGGGCCTCTTCGTGCTCGAGGGCGACGACTTCAGCCCCACGGTGCGGCGCCTGCCGAACGACGCGGCCGCGACGTACACTGGCGAGAAGTACACGAGCCACTTCGCCACCTGCCCGAACGCCGAGGAGTTTCGCAAGCGAGACGACGATGCCTGAGCTGCCGAACTACCTCGCGGTCGTTCAGGCGCTACGCAGGACTCCGCTGCCGAGCAACGTGGCGATCTTCAAGCTGGTGGATGACCTCTCGCTCTACAAGCTCACGCTGGCTCCAACCGCTTCCGGAACGGCTTGGCGGGGGGAGTTCTACCTGATTCGCAAGAACGGGCTGCCGCTGTTCATGCCGCCGTCGAAGAAGCGTCGCCATTTCACCAGGTTCACGGCCACCTTCATCGCGGACACGGACCCGCTCGTCAACATGCTGCGCATCAGGACCGAAGCCGAGAAGCTGACCCTCTGCGCGAAGAAGCGACTGGAGCGCAGGAGACGGAAGCTCAAGGGCTTGGCGACAGAGATGCGCACCAGAGGCTACATCAAGCCGGGCCCTGGGCGCCCGAAGGGGATCTCCTGGGCGATGGAGAAGAAGGGCCCGCGGCGCGAGCTCGCGCTGAAGAAAGCTGCTGGCGTAACTGGTCCGACGACCTGATTCTCTTGGCGCGCGCCGCGCTGGCGCATGGAGGAGAGAGCATGGCGAAGAAGGCAAAAACGCAACCCAGCAAGTGGCTGACCGTGGAAGCCACCGTCCACATCGGTCGGCGCAGAATCGCGAAGCTCCTGCCGCTCCGCATCGAGCCTGGCCGCAAGTTCGTGCCGGGGGCCAAGACGCTCGTGCGGAAGGTCCCGTTCTCCGTCCGCGGCTTCGGCTACGAGGACGGAAGGCCCACAGTCCACCTGGAGAAGCTCTCGTGAACGAGACGCTCTCGAGACGCATCGAGACGTGCCTGGACCGCTGGAACAAGCTGCCTCGCCAGCAGCGGCACGAGCTCTCCGGCATCGTCACGTCGACATCGCTCGGCCTGGGTGAGCTCGGGAAGCTGACGCGAGAGCTCGGCGTCAGGGTCGCAGAGCTCGAGGACAAGCTCAGGAGCGCCGAGGAAAACGTCGAGCCGGACCCCGACGAGTACAACGAGAACTGACGTGGTGGACCGCGGCATCCGCGCTCTATCGGCAAGCGTGATCGCGGATGCCGTCCATCTAGCCATCAGCCCGCTGAAGCTCGGCCACCCGCAGCGTGACCAGGCGATCTCGTGGCTGATGGACCCGGAGAGCAAGCTGGAGTGGTTCGCCGGAGCCATCGGGGCGAGCCCGGACTACTACCGCAGGAAGGTGGCCGCGGCCCTCAGTTCCATAGGGCGCGCTCGCCAACCTCTGCGTGGCGAAGCAGCTCGAGAACCATCCAGGCGCGCCGTTCGACACGTTCGGGCCCGTCGTCGTCAGTGAAGTAGACCCCGCCCTTCAGAATCCGCCCGCCGGAGATCGGCTTCGCAAGCCAGATCACCCACCCCGCAGGAAACGGTGGGACGGCCTCGCTCACGATCAGGCTCGGGATGCCATCGTCGCCCTGGACCGCCAGGAAGCCCCACCCGTCAGACAGCTCTGCCTGGAAGCCGACTGCGAACTCGAGTGCATCCTCTGGAGACACAGCGATCCCTTCTTGACACGGAGTATGCATACCCGCGACACTCTAGGCCAGCAGGTTTTGTCCCCCTGGGAGGACAGCGAGTGAGCACGCCAACAGCTACTCCGTACAACCCCCTCGCGAAGTACACGACACCTGACGGGCTCAAGAGATTCACGAACGCGAAGCTGCAGAGTGCCATCGACACCGCGATCGCATCTGCCGGAGACGCACCGGTCGTGGTGGTGGCGCATCACCTCTACGAGCAGAACGGCTCCGCGGTCGAGAACGTCACGAAGGCGTCGATCCTAGTGCGCCTGCCGCACGGCTTCTCGCTGATGGCTGGCGGCTACAAGGACTGGAGCAAGGGCGACCTCGGGGCCGAAGCGAAGCTGGTCTGGAAGCCGTTCTAGGAGGATTCTCGATGAAGCGAACACTCGTCGTCCTGGCGGCGCTCCTCGCGTTCGCTCGCCCATCACTCGCGCAGGTGGGGCAGCAGCCCGGCGTGAGCCAGCCGCCGACGCCGCCGTTCACCGGAGGCGCGATCACGACCGGCCTCAGTGCTCCGACAGGGTGCTCGTCCGGGGCGATGGGGTACGGCTTCTCAGTCAACCCGACCGCTGGCGTGTGCGCGGTGTCGTCTACCTCGTTCCGCTTCACGACCGGCAACGTAACCGCGACCGACCGCGCCTACGTCACGCTGTCGAACTCCGTGGCGAACACGCCCGAGTCGGCCCTCAACGCTGCGGACCAGTCGGACAACGTCAGCATCCTCACCACTGGCCTGTCGAGCGGACTCGGGTACTTCAACTTCAACGGAAACGGTGGCGTCCGCTTCCTCGTTGACTCGGACAGCCTGCTCACCAGCTTCCGCACCACGAACACGCAGACGGCGGTATTCAGCCTCGACACCGAGGTTGCGAGCGGAAACGTATTCCAATGGACGGATGTCTCCGCGCCTACGAAGCTCGCAAGGGTGTCGCAGGCAACAGACACGGTGGCCCTCGCCCTCTTCGCTCGCAATGGAGTGAACGACACCGACTCTACCGTAAGGGCCGACGAGAATTACGTCCAGCTCAGGTCGGATTCCTCGGACGGCTCCGTCAATGTGGAGATGTTTCTCAACTCGGACGGAACGGTGACGCTCGACAGCGAAATCGGTGCGATCAGCACCGCAGTCGACATTGGCTCCACGACCACAGTCATAGCGACTTCTGGCGCCGACAGCGCCACGCTCTCGCTGAATCCATCGACCACCGAAGCGTACCTTGCCGGGCAGTCAGCCACCGGGTATTCGGCTGCTGTGGCACTTGCCGACACGGGAGTCAAGGACATCACGAACGGCACGAAGCCGACCTGCGGCGCCTCGTATCGCGGCTACAGGTGGCTCATCATCGGTGGAGGCGGCGTCGGGGACAACTACGAAGTGTGCCTGAAGGGCAAGGACGGCGTTTATACGTGGTCGGCCCTTGCCCAGACCGAAGACCCGCGCACCATTGACGACAACGCTGGTGGCACCCCGGCTACGCTCTCCCTGACGCCAGACCCCGGCGCGAAGGTCGTGTCTCTTACGTGCAGCGATGCTGACGGCTGCGAGGTCACGCTGACGGAGACCGATGCGGTCGCCGGCAGAGAGCTGACGATCATCCAGATCGTCGCCGGCTCCGGCAACGTCACTCTCATCCACAGCGCTGGTGTTGCGAACCTCGACGCGGGCGCCAACGTGGTGTTCACCGGGGCCGGGGACGTGGTGCGGCTGATGTACGTCGGCTCTGCGTGGCAGCAGATCGCCCCGCTGTACGACGCTTCGTAAAGGAGGTCGCGTGATCGAGATGCTGCGACGGCTGTTCGTGGGACTGGCGCTCGCGGGCGTCACGGCCTGCACCGGAAACCGACCGCCAGTCGTCACCCCCACGCCGCCCCCTCCGCAGCCGCAGTGCGCCGAGGGCCAGACGACCTGCTGCTGGCACCAGCCGCCCGGGAACGAGTGGCTCTACGCCTGTCCCGCGCCGGAGGTCCCTGGTGGCGTCCTGAACGTCGCCGGAGGTCCCGCGCAGTGCCCCGCGCAGCGCTGTGGCGGCGCCGAGCCGGCCCCACCCGGCCAGGTGCAGTTCAAGGAGCTCGAGCTTCGGCAGCCGGCACCGCCCAGGCTCACCCGCGGCGGCCAGCCCTTCGAGCCGTTCGGCGCGGTGCAGTGCTGCATGGCATTCAAGCTCGGAGGCGTCGAGCAAAACAGCCGATGGCCTCTCGCCTCCGAGAGCTGGATGGACTACACCAGGGCCAACTTCTTCCACTTCCGCCTCGGCCCCTTCTACGGTGACGCTGACCACGAGTCCGAATGGGCAGACACGGGCGGGCCCTACATCGGAGACGGCCCCGACTTCAACCCGGCGTTTTGGAGCAAGGTGGTCGACCTAACGCGAGGTGCAGGCACGCGCAAGGCGAACGTCGAGGCCAACGTCATCGACACCTGGTACTGCAAGCGGGCGTCGACGAAGCAGGGGTTTCGAGACCAGCAGATGCCGTGGCCTCAGGCCGACATCGACGCCTGCGGGATCTCTCCGAGTCCGGAGCAGGAGCGCTACATCCGCAAGGTCGTGAGTGAGCTCGGGTGCTTCGCCAACGTCGTGTGGATCACCGACAACGAGGGCGGCGAGATCCGAGGCACAAAGCGCGAGTGGTACGAGTGGGTCAGGAACATCATCCGCGACGAGGAGCAGAAGAGCGGGTGCGGCCTGGTCCACATGGTTGGGACCAACAACACCGACTTCTGCGACGGCCCCTTCGACTACTGCGCCACGCACGCGCGCGAGGCGCTGACCACCCCCATCGCCGGGAAGCACACCGAGAACAACGAGCGCAACCCGGAGTTCAGCGTCGAGCAGGAGCACTCCAACTTCGTCACCGCACGCGCCGCCGGCCTGCATTACTGGTACTGGCGCGCCGAGCAGAGCGACTCCGAGATGGAGCGCACGCTCGCGCTGTTCAGGGGAGAGTCCGGCGCGCCAGCCGGGTGCTTCGCTCCGCAGCAGGAGCCCGAGGAGATGTGGCAGACGCTCGGGCCGGGGCCCGGAGATCGCGTCGAGGAGATCCGCGCCGGGCAGGCGAACCTGGGGAGTCTGTGCAAGGAGCCGAAGGTCCACTCCAACGGGGACGACGCGATCGAGGCGCTCGCCGCGGAGATGCGCCGACTCGGGTACTGCGCGAGCAAGCATTCGGACAGCGTGACGATCCAGAGCGAGAACGACCCGACGATCTGGGAGGAGTACCACGCCGTCGCCCCCTACGATACGGGCTGCTGGTCGCAGCGGCCGCAGGACTACCCCCACAACCGCCACAAGTACCTCGGGGCCGTCACCCATCCGCCGCCCGCCGGGGACTGCCCGCTCGAGCCGGTGCCGACCGTGGACGAGGTGCTGTGCAAGATCCACCAGCCCGGGCAGGGATTGTGGGACTGCACCCCGAAGGCGAACGGACGGCCGATCTTGCCGGAAGGCGTCCCGGGCCGGGAGGCGTGCGAGCTGAAGGCGATGGGCGGCGCGTGGCCGTCGTACACGCTGAGCGCAGCGAACGGGATCTCGCTAGAGCCAGTCGAGAACCCGATGCAGTTCAGGATCGTCGGCTCTGGTAGCGGGGTGGTGACGTGCGTCGTGCCGGCCAGCTCCGGCAAGAACATCTGCAAGGGTGGCGACACGACGGTCGACCAAGGCGTCCCGGTGACGAGATGAGCAAGCTGAAGTTCCTGCGGATGAAGCTCCACGAAATCCTCGGGCTTCACGACTTCGCTCTCGTTCGGCACGGTGACTGGTACACGGCCCGATGCTCCTGTGGGGCCTTTCTGAAGCGCTGGAGGTAGTCGATGCTGAAGAAGCTGATGATGCTCGTGGTCGTGCTGCTCCTGGCCGTCGCGGCCTTTGCCCAGGACGCGCCGCCGCTGCCGGTTGGCGAAACCGAGCTCGAGAAGCTCGTGATCGCCCTCTTCGCCACCGTGCTCCCGTTCGTCACTGGCTGGCTCCGCAAGGCGATGCCCTCGATGCCGCGCCTGCTCGTCTGGTCAATCCCGCCCGTGTTGGGGCTGGCGATCGGCTGGACCGCTTCCTACTTCGGCGCCGGCGACGTGAACGCCTGGCGCGGCCTGGCCGGCGGGCTCATCGCGATCGCGCTCCACGAGTTCCGCACCACCGTCCAGAAGCACGGAGTCAACGGCTAGATGCTGCCGATCGAGCGCAGCGAGGCTTCGCTCGCGAACCTCCAGCCGGGAGGCGAGAAGGACGAGAAGGGCCGCTTCACCAGCTCGCGCGCCGAGATGGGCCGCGAGCACGCCCTCTCGATCCTCAACAGCCCGAAGTACCGGGACCAGCTCGCCCGTCGCATGGAGGCCGGAGAGGGCGGCGCGATCGAGGTCTGGATCTGGCGCATCGGCTACGGCGACCCCCCGAAGGCGAAGGAGGACAGCGGGGAGGACGAGGCCAGGTTCGTTCGGATGCGCAACCGCCTCCGCGCGTTCATGCAGGAAAACCCAGAGGAGGCGCGCGTAATGGCCGCGATGCTGGCACGCCAGCCGCGGCCGCTCCCGCCACCGCCCGATGCTGATCCCGCGCCGGAGTCCTGAGGACGAGTTCGCGCATCTCCTGTCGCCGCTGACCCTCGCGGTCACGGCCACCCAGGAGCTCCCGGAGCCGTACTGCTACGCGGAGCACCTCAACTATATCTCCGAGCGCCTGGTGCGCCTCCATCAGCGCCGAGGCAAAAAGCGGCTGCTCATCACGGCCCCGCCGCGCCACGGCAAGAGCGAGCTCGCGACCCACTGGTTTCCGACCTACGCGCTCGCCCACGATCCGACGACGAAGATCATCGCGACGTCGCACTCGCTGGAGCTCGCTGCGAAGTTCGGGCGCGCGGCCCGCCGCTCGGTGCTCGAGAACTATCAGTTCATCGGCGCGCGTCTGGTCGAGGACTCGCGCGCCGCGCACCGCTGGGAGACGGTCCACGGCGGCGGCATGATCTCGGCCGGCGTGGGCGGGCCGATCACCGGCAAGGGCGCGCACATCGCGATCTGCGACGACCCGATCAAGAACGCCGAAGAGGCGAACAGCCAGACCATCCGAGAGGCCGTGTGGGACTGGTGGACGACGACGTTCCTGACCCGTCTCGAGCCCAACCGCCACGGCGAGGATCCGATCGTCATCCTGATCCTGACTCGCTGGCACGAGGACGACCTGGCCGGCCGCGTCATGG
>Ga0075350_1000083_pt1 | contig 11453 bp, 7 predicted proteins | sample RushSE_TuleC_D1_FD_120070 | JGI IMG/M metagenome (GOLD analysis project Ga0075350, IMG submission 120070) | Natural and restored wetland microbial communities from the San Francisco Bay, California, USA, that impact long-term carbon... | ecosystem: Environmental > Terrestrial > Soil > Wetlands ... | reverse complement strand
GCCACTGATATAACAATTAACAAAAACAAGAGGATACAAGTTTTAATTTATAACCAACCATGAAAGTCAGACTAGAAAACGAAGGATTATTGACGATGAATGCCAAAATTATGACTGTCCTGCCGTTTATGTTGACGGCACCAAAGGAGTCAACATTTTGATATCATTGCAATGTAGCGCCAAAATTCTATAATTTTATCCTGTCGAAATCCCACGATACAATATTTAACTGGCTTTATTAAATAATCTTTTTTTCTTTCATATTTTGGCATAGTTCCTGCTAAACAAAAATTCCGGTTGGCAGTTTTCAAAAATGAGAAGCCCCGAAATCAATCTTTAAATGAAAAATCAACTTAAACACTCATGTGGAGATATTGGGTTTAAACAGGTGAGACGGGGAAAATAAATATCCGGGTCCAGAGGGCCCGGCTTTGGGTTACCCCTGAAAGGGGATATTTTACTCAAAACCGTACAAGTTAAAAGTGCCTAAAGTGATCTAAAGTGCCTATTTGTCCCGTGTTTATCGGGGAAGTTATGGTGTCGCTCCGCTCCGATGTTTTTATATCATTGACAGAATTCCTTAACTTTAGCTCACTTTAAACTTTAGTTCACTTCAAATTTTATTCATGTTCCGAGAGATCGATCCGATGCTTTTCAATCTGAGATAAATAAATGTACAAAACCACACCGCATACCATCATCAAGCCGCACAGCAGCTGGCCCATGGAAAATGACATAAAGACAAAACCGATTTGGGAATCCGGCTGGCGATAATATTCTATGAAAAATCTGACAAAACCATATCCGATGAGATAAAAGGCCAACATGGCCCCTTTGGGCCATTGTTGTTTCCGCAAATTCCACAAAACAATAAACAGAACGATTCCCTCAAAAAAAGCTTCGTAAAGCTGTGAAGGGTGCCTGAGATTTCTTCCGGGTGCAAAGGGGAAATACATGCCTATGGATGCCGATGTCACCCTTCCGTACAATTCGCCGTTAATAAAATTTCCGATCCGTCCGAATGTATATCCCAGCGGGACGGCTGGCCCGAATAAATCGGTCATTTCCCAGAAATTCAAACCGGTCTTGCGTGTATAAATCAGGGCCAAAATAAGAATACCGATGAGTCCACCGTGAAAAGACATTCCAGAAATGCCAGTAAAGGTTATACCGTTTGAAAAGTTAAACGGAAGGACAATTTCAAGGGGGTTTTTTAGATAATAGGGAAGATTGTAAACCAGCACATAGCCAATGCGTGCGCCGACGATTAAACCTATGATCATAAACATCATTAAATTTTGAATCTGTTCAACGGACACACGAAATCTTTTTTCGTACTTAATTCGGTGCAGCACCAGAAAGTAACAGATGGCAAAAGCGGTAATATACATCAGTCCGTAATACTGAAGTTTGAACCCTCCGATTTCAAATATGACAGGGTTCATTTTTTCGGGCAAGTGCTGCCACCAAATCAAGAATTCGTTCATCAGGACCAACCGGTTCGTTTCACCATTTTCTATGATGTGCTGTTATTTTTTTATCTTAATGACAATAAATCCTTGATTCATTCGCTGGACAAACAGGTTGATGGTTTCACCTTCCGGGATTGCGCTGATTGTTTCGTTAAAATCACTGACCGATGTTATGTTCTGATGATTGATTTCCTTGATAATGTCCTGGACTTGTAATCCGGATTCCTCGGCCCGACTTCCCTGATCTACACCGACAACAATAACGCCTTTGACGTCTTTAAGATTAAATCGACGTGCAGTTTCAGGCGTAATTTGAGCAACACGAATTCCGAGCTGGGCCTGGCCTTCCTGTGGCATGCTCCTGCTGGAAATTTTGGTTTCCTCTCTTTTTGCGATTTTAACTTTAAACGACAGGGTTTTGCCGGCACGAATGACGTTGATGTTAATTGTATCCCCGACCTCGATATCTGCAATCTTACCAGTGAGCTGACGGGCGTTATCGACGGGCGCTCCATTAACCGAGAAGATGATGTCTTTGGGCTTGATTCCTGCTAAGTCAGCGGGATCACCCGGAAATACTTCTGTAACCAGGACGCCTTTCTTTTCCTTTATTCCGTAATACTCGGCGACTTCCTCGCTGATGTCCTGGATACCCACACCGAGCCAGCCACGTGTAACTTCACCGGAACTTTTTAGCTGGGCAATGATATTTTTTGCAAGATTTACCGGAATGGCAAATCCGATTCCCTGCCCACCGGCGACAATGGCCGTGTTTATACCAACAACTTCTCCATTCATGTTGAGCAGGGGGCCGCCACTGTTTCCTGGATTGATGGACGCATCGGTTTGTATAAAATCATCATAGGGCCCCGATCCGATGACACGTCCCTTGGCGCTGACAATTCCTGCCGTGACGGTTTGCTCAAGGCCAAAGGGATTCCCGATGGCCACCACCCACTGACCGACTTTAAGTGAATCGGAATCTCCGAATCCCAAAACAGGGAGATTATGATTCGACTTGATCTTGATCAGCGCAAGATCCGTATTTTTATCGCGGCCGATAATCTGGGCTTCGAATTCTTTTTCGTCATTTAATATTACGACAATTTTATCTGCATTATCTATAACATGATTGTTGGTTACGATATAACCGTCCTTGTCGATAATAAATCCGGAACCAAGACTCCTTTGCTTAAAATCCCGTTTCTGGTCTTCATCGAAAAAACGGTCAAAAAAGTCCTGCATGGGATCATCATCCCCAAATGGGCCTTTCTTAAAGTGACGAAATACACGCCCGCCGCCCTTAATGGTTTTGACGGTTCTGATGTTGACCACGGCCGGACTGGCCGATTCAGCAAGTTGAGAGAAACTTTCGGGAGGTGAAAAGACTTCGTTGGACGTTGCCGCAACACCGGCATCCGGATAAAAACCTGAAAGCGCCAGAATTGCAGCTGCCAGAAACATCACCAGGACGAAGGTTTTTCCTCTTTTCACATATTGTCTGTTTGCTATAAATTCCATTAATAAACTCCTTTGTTATTTTTTCCCTGATCAGATAGCGTTGCAAATAAATTTATCACGAAATCGGTAAAACACTAAGAAATGAAAATCTAATTTTACCCCCGTGTGTTAGATTATCTTAAATTTTTTGTCATAAAAAGATCCTCTAATGGTTAAAGCATCTTTGGCCGGACCAAGTGTGCATCAAAATGTTTTGCCCAATATAGTTTATTTTTTAGCAAGTTGCGTGCCAAATTAATTAATACTCAAGTTTCGCATAAAAACTTTTACGTGAATTCATCATTTGGTGAAGGCCTTATCCAATCCTGGAATGGCTGCAGGATACCCTTCGATTCCAGAGCCAATGTTCGCACTGCCTAACCCATCGATGGATAAAAAGTATACAGTTTGAATGCAACGGGCAAAATGAGTGTATAGAAAGTATCCATTCTCCGTTTTTTAAAGGCGCTATTGGCGCTTATTTCAGAGAACGGTCCATCCTGATTCTTACTGAATTTGCATGGGCGGCAAGTCCTTCGATTTCAGCAAGTCGAATGACATCCGCGGCTTCACGCTCAAAGGCAGCCTTAGAATAGCGGATCAGACTGGTCCTTTTTAAAAAAGTGTCCACTGAAAGCGCGGAAGAGAATCTTGCCGTGCCTGCAGTGGGAAGCACGTGATTCGGCCCGGCAATGTAATCACCCACCGGTTCCGGCGTGTAGTCGCCCAAAAATACGGCGCCGGCATTTTGTATCTGACCCACATAGGAAATAGGATCTTTGATTTGAAGTTCAAGGTGCTCGGGCGCAATTTGGTTGGAGAGTTCGATTGCCGTATCGAGATCAGGCACAACCATTATGGCGCCGAACTTGGAAATGGATTTCTCGGCAATCTCTTTGCGTGAAAGATTTTGGAGCTGCACGTTTACGGAAAATGCAACTGCTTTGGCGATGTCTTCGGAATCCGTTACCAGGATTGCGGATGCAAGTTGGTCATGTTCAGCCTGTGAAAGGAGATCCGCCGCAATATATTCAGGGGTTGCCGCATTATCTGCAATGATCAGGATTTCGCTTGGCCCTGCGACCATATCAATGCCTACGGTTCCTGCTACGATCTTCTTGGCAATGGTAACATAATTATTTCCCGGACCCACGATACCATCCACTTTTGGTAATGTCTCGGTACCGTAAGTTAAGGCAGCGATGGCCCAGGCGCTTCCGACTTTGTAAACAGCATCCACTCCGACCTTTTTAGCGGCGACCAGAAGATGGGGATTAATAACGCCGCTTTTTGTCGGAGGCGATACCATGGCGATGTTATTAACACCTGCAACCTTTGCAGGAATGGCGCCCATCAGAACCGAGGAAACCAGCGGTGTCTCACCCCCCATTCCTCCGGGGACATAAATCCCGGCCGTCCCCACAGGGTTTACCAGCTGTCCCAAAAGTGTACCGGGTCTTTTGGTATTGATCCATGATTTGCGAACCTGTTCTTTGTGGAAAGACTCGATTTGATCAACGGCTCGATTTAACGTTCGTATAAAGGATCGGTCGACACGTTTCATCGCATCATCAATTTCCCGGCGTGAAACCCTGATTGACCCTATGGTCAGCTCCGGAGAGTCGTAGCGGTTTGTATATTTAATGAGCGCTTTGTCTCCATTTTTCCTTACGTCCTCAATAATGCGGGTGACCGAAAGCAAGTCTTTCTTTTTAAAGCCCATACCCCGGTTAACAATTGATGCAATCTTTTTTTCTGCCTCTTTTGATGGATAATTAAAGATCTTCATGGCAAAAGTTTTCACCTATTGATTTTTCATGATCATCGAAAAATAATATTCAGTGCTTTCAATAGCTAAGAGATCGTTGTTTGTCAACACCGTGTAACAAAGCGGATGGTACTTTCTCAGCATTAAAATGATGAAACTTTTTGTGAATTCATCAAAATAGCGATTGACATATTTAATGCTATCTGTACAAATAAATATTTTTTTAAAAGTAGAAAGTCATTATAACATAAATTGAACGGAGGAGACCAATGAAGGAAAATAGAATTTATAACTTTAACGCAGGTCCTGCTGCGCTGCCCCTTGAGGTGCTTGAAGAAATAAAGGATTCTTTCTTAAATTTCGGCGGTTCCGGCATGTCGATCACAGAGATCAGCCACCGGTCAACGTTGTTTGACAATGTTATAAACGATGCCATTGCCAGAACAAGGCGGTTATTGAAGCTTGATGACAGGTTTCACGTATTGTTTATCCAGGGTGGTGCCAGTTTGCAGTTCTGTATGATACCCTTGAACCTTCTCAAAGAAGGGGATTCTGCGGATTATGTGAACACAGGCACCTGGGCCACAAAGGCCATCAAGGAAGCTGAAATTTTGGGCAAAACCATAAATGTTGTGGCATCTTCCGAAGACAAAAATTTTTCCTACATTCCAAAAAAAATGTCGTTTAACAGGGATGCGGTCTATACACACATTACGTCCAACAATACCATTAAAGGGACCCAGTGGCCGTTTTATCCGGAGACAGGCGGTATTCCCCTTGTCGCCGATATGTCGTCCGATTTTATGTCGAGACCTTTTGATGTCGATAAATTCGGCCTGATTTATGCCGGAGCTCAAAAAAATATCGGCCCAGCCGGCGTATGTATGGTCATCATTCGGGATGATATGCTGGAAAGGGTGCCGGATACGCTGCCGTCCATGCTAAAGTATACCACTTATGCTTCCAAAAACTCGATGTTCAATACGCCGCCCTGCTTTGCGATCTATATGGTTCAACTGGTCATGAAGTGGCTGGAGGAAAGCGTCGGCGGCCTTGAGAAAATGGCAAGGATGAATCAGACAAAGGCCCGGACACTTTATGAAGCCATAGACTCCAGCGATTTTTATCAAGGAACGGCTGAAACAGACAGTCGTTCTTTGATGAATGTCACGTTTCGTCTTCCGGATGAAACACTTGAAAAACAATTTTTTGAACAGGCGCTTAAAAACGGAATGGGCGGTCTTAAAGGTCATCGATCCGTAGGCGGGTGCCGTGCATCGATTTATAATGCAACGCAACTTGCGGCAATCGAAGCCCTGGTTGATTTTATGAAGCACTTTGAGCAAAAAAACGGGTGATTGGGGGCCCAAATAAATGAGGAGTCGGGGAGGTTTTTCCTTATAAGAAGCTTTACATGTAGCCTCTTTTATTAAACCGCGTGAACTCGTGGCAAGGGGGCGCCTCAGGCATGATTAAAATTTTTCTGAAAGATCACGCCAATAATTTTCAGGGATTTAGAAGAAAAACTCCCCGACTCCTCGAAAAATCCGTTCAAAAAAAGACATTCATCATGAGAAATTCGGGCTATTCGCACAGCTCGAAAAGTGCGGCTGCACCCATTCCTCCACCGATACACATCGATTCGATGCCGTATTTCACGCCGCGTTCCTTCATATTGGCAAGAAGGGTTGCGCACAGTTTGGCGCCTGTACAGCCCAGCGGATGCCCCAATGCAATGGCACCGCCATGAATATTTACCCTGTCCATGTCGATACCGAGCTCACGGATACAATACACCGCCTGGGATGCAAAGGCTTCGTTGATCTCGAAAAGACCGATATCTTCAAGATTCATGCCGGCCATATCCAACAGTTTGGGAATGGCGTATCGGGGCCCTACCCCCATTTCCTCGGCTTTGCAGCCCACGGTCGTATAGTATTTAAGCTTCGCAATCGGCTTTAGCCCAAGTGCTTCAACCTTTTGGGCGCTCATGATAATACTTGCGGCTGCACCGTCGGTGGTCTGAGAAGAATTACCCGCAGTAACCGATCCGCCGGAGGCGAACACCGGATCCAAATTTGCCAGCCCCTCCGGGGTTGTAGAAGGCCGAATGCCGTCATCATTTCTGACCAAAAAGGTCTCTTTCCTGTAAATGCCCTTTTCATCTTGAACAAACTTGTTTGCCGGCGTGGGAACGATTTCGGTAAAAAGCCCTTTATTCATGGCCGCTGCGGCCTTCATTTGAGAGCGGTAAGCGAATTCATCCTGTTCTTTTCTGGAAATGTTGTACCGGTCTGCAACGATTTCTGCTGTGATTCCCATTGAAACGTAAAGATCCGCGTGTTTTTTAGAATATTCGGGATGGGGTCTGGGGAGATTCCCGCCCATGGGAACAAAAGTCATTGATTCCAGGCCTCCGCCTATGGCAACTTCCGACCAGCCAGCCATGACACGCAACGAGGCCTGAACAATCGCCTCGAGTCCGGAAGCACAGAACCGGTTCACCGTGGCCCCGGAAACTTCCACTGGAAACCCTGCGATTTGGGATGCAATTCGTCCGATATTCAGCCCCTGTTCAGCTTCGGGAAAGGCGCAGCCGATCATGATGTCATCCACATCTTTCATCTCAAGATTCGGGGTTTTCTCGACAACTGATTTCAGGATAAAGGACAGCAGGTCCTCCGGTCGGGTATCCTTAAAAGCCCCTTTGCTTTTTTTGCATCCCGGGGTTCTGATGGATTGGACGATATAGGCGTCTCTCATTTTTACTCCCTCCTATGCTTCCCGTTCAATAATGGCCGGCAATCTTTTTGTAATCGTTTAGTCCCTCGAAATAGTTTGTTTTCCATTGGTCTTCGCTATCGGGTTCGCCCAACAAGGAAGAGCTTCAGGTGTAATTAAATTTTTTACTGGAAGCTGTCTGAGTGAATTAGAGATCGTTTTGAAAGAACCATATGAGATTTAACTTTGTAGATGACAGCCTTTGTTATAGCAAAAAACCTTTATGAATGGCCCGGTCAGGTTCTTTCATTACGAGCCCTTATTCGCGAGTTCTTTCAGCAAAAAATTTAATTATACCTGAAGCGGCAATGATTTCAAAAAACGAAACAATTACTCCTTTTCTAGTTTCTCAAGGGTTTTCCGGTTTTTAACATATGCTCAACTCTGGCCATGGTCTTTTTTTCTTTCCAGAAATCGATAAAAGCCTCTCTTTCGAGTTTGAGTATGACATCCTCTTCAACGGTGCTGTTATCTCTTACTTCTCCTCCACTAATGACGTAGGCGATTCTTCTGGCCAGAAACGCATCGTACTCTGTGATAAATTTCCCTTTTAACATATTGAAAATTTCCACCTCAATCATGCCCTGGGCGGCCTGGCCCAAAACCTTTATGGGTTGTTTGAGCGGCGGTGCATAGCCTTCATCCACAATCTTTAAAACTTCCTTTTTGGCCTCGCCGATCAGATAGTCCCTGTTAAAAACAATTCTGTCTGAAGGGCCCAAAAAGCCGCTGGCTCTGGCTTCGGCAGCAGACGTTGAAACCTGGGCCAGCGCGATAGACATGAAGACCGGTACGAAAAACTTGCCGAGATCGATATCGGTAACCGCTTCAGGAATCGTCTGGACGAACTTTTTCCACAAATTCAAGCATCCGCCTCCCGACGGGATCAGGCCGACTCCGATCTCAACGAGGCCCATGTAAAGTTCTGCATGGGCCACAATCCTGTCGGCGCCCAGACACAGCTCGCATCCGCCCCCAAGGGTCATTCCGTAAGGGGCCGCTACAACAGGGAAGCTTGAATATTTTTCTTTCTGGATACTGTCTTGCGCCAAGCGTAAAAATGCATCGATCTCCGAAAATTTTCCTTTCATTGCCAAACCCGCCATAAAAAAAAGATCACCGCCCGCCGAAAAGGCTCCCGGTATTCCGCCGGCCTGGTTCCCGATGACAAGGCCCATACCGTTGGCATCCACATACTCCATGGCGTGTTGCTGGAATTCGACGATTTCTTTGTTCAAGGCATTCATCTTGGTATGAAATTCCAAGCAGAATACACCGTCGTCAAGATCTATTAATGAGGCAGACGCACAGGATTGAACCACTTTATCCGCCCCTTTCAAGGTATTTAGAGAAATAATTGCTTCACTGGCAATAACTTCTGTGTAGTTTTCGGCAACAAAATCATATACGAAGCGTTTGCCGTTATCGGTTGTGTAAAATGACGTATGACCTGCCGCAATCATGCGCTTTACTTTTTCAGGCACTTCAAACCCGTCTTTTTCCATCTTTTCAACAGAAGCTTCAAGGCCGATGGCATCCCAGGTCTCAAAGGGGCCCATCTCAAAGTTGAAGCCCCACTTCATGGCGTTGTCGATTTCAACGATGGATTCTGAAATTTCGGGTATCCTGTTGACCGCGTAAATGAGGCCGTTTGCCACAACTTTCCAGGCAAACCTGGCTCCTTTATCCCGCCCATAAAGAATGGCTTTCATTTTTTCGGGAAGTGTTTTTGCCTTTTTGGCCTCCCCAAGGCACGGAAAGTCGGCAGGTTTATATTCCGAATATTCTAAGGTTTTGGGATCGATGACCTTTCGGATTTTTTTCCATTCGGGGGTTAACTCGGTCTTATAGAATCCGCTTTGGGTTTTTTTCCCCAGTATTTTTTTTTCAATCATTCTGTCCACAAATTCAGGCAGGACAAAACTGTGTCTCTCTTCGTCGTCGACAATCAATTCATATGTGTTCCTGGCCACGTGTCCCATCGTGTCAAGGCCGACAATGTCACATGTCTTGAACATGGCGGTCTTGGGCCTGCCCATGGCGGTTCCGAAAAGCGCATCCACCTCTGGAATCGACAGATCATCTTCAAGCATCAACTGCATGGCCTTTACCATCCCTTGGACACCGATCCTGTTTCCGACAAAATTGGGGGTGTCCTTGGCCCGAACAATGCCCTTGCCAAGAATTCGCTCTCCAAAATCAGATATAAATTCAATTAGTTCAGGCAGCGTTTCTTCTCCCGGAATGATTTCCAGAAGATGCATATACCTCACCGGATTAAAAAAATGTGTACCTAAAAAATGCTGCTTGAAATCGAGGCCGAGCCCCTGGGACATGGCTTTTAGCGGAAGGCCCGAAGTGTTGGAAGAAACAATGGCGCCGGACTTTCTTTTTGTTTCGATGCGCTTAAAGAGATTCTGTTTGATTTTCAAGTTTTCCACAACCACTTCCACAATCCAGTCGCACGCTGAAATTCTGTCGAAATCATCTTCCAAATTTCCGATGGTGATACGGTGGACATCTTTTTTCTGCATCAAAAGGGATGGGCTCGACATCAAGACCGTATCCAGACCGGCTTTTACGATCCGATTCCTGGCAGCCGGATCGTCTTTTTCATCTTCCGTTAGATCAAACGGAACAATGTCCAGCAAGAACGTCTTTATGCCGGCACCGGCAAGTAGTGCGGCAATGCCCCCTCCCATCACACCCGAGCCAATAACCGCTGCCTGCCTGATTTTTCTTACCATGATAGCCTCCTATGAGAAATGAAGTCCAAAAGATGAATGATCATTCATTTATTTAACAGAACACAACTTTGCCTGTCAAGAAAAAAACAAAGATTTCTTATCCATCTAACAAATGACAATAAAGTTTATATAATCAATATAATATATAATCTAAACGAGACTTTGATAGCCTAAAAAAGGACGGAGTTGTGTATTGTCGATATTAAAATATCAAATGAACAATAATTCATTTTCTTGAAATAAGCGTTGCCAAATAATATCGTTTGCGGTTATAAAAAATATCACGAAGCACAAAGTGTAAAAGCATACCAAAGCAAGGGGTTCAATTTTTAGACTGGACGATAGTATTATGACAAAAGAAAACGATGTTGTCCTCATTTATCTGGAGGATCAGCCGATATCCTTTGCGAGAATAGAAGACATCTCTCCGGATGTCAAAAAAGACTGGTATCATGTGAAACTGCTTTTGTTTCAGATACCTCTTCAGGTGGTTACCTGGATACTTCGCGATATTTATATTAACGGCCACGAATTCACCATGGAAGGGGAAAAAATCCGTTTGCAAAAGGTGGTATGTCCCAAGGAGGCCGAACCGATCGAAAAAGAAACACCTGAAAAACCGGTTGGCCAAAAAGTGATATCTTTAGCTGATCTTAAGAAAAAACCATCGTGAGTATGATTGCGGGTTATGAAACACTCAAATCGAATCGTCATCTCAGCTTCAAGACGTACCGATATTCCCGCCTTTTACATGGATTGGTTTATGGGGCAGATCAAAAAAGGATGGTTTGAAGTTGTCAATCCATATAACCGGCGTGCATTCATCGTACCTGCGACGCCTGACAACGTGCATACCATTGTATTCTGGTCGAAGAATTTCGCTGCTTTTCTTAAAGGAAGATTCGGTCAAGCGCTTTTGGCAATGGGATTCAATCTTTTTTTTAACTTTACCATAAATTCGGATAGTCCCTTACTTGAACCTCGAGTACCGTCTTTGGAACAGCGACTTGACCAGCTTCGGGACCTTTGTTGCAACTTCGATCCAAGAAGTATAAACTGGAGGTTCGATCCCATCTGTTTTTTTGGATTTGAACAAAATGTCATTAAAGACAATCTTCATGATTTTTCCAGGATTGCGACATGGGTATCACGACACGGCGTTACCCGGTGTATTACCAGTTTTAT
>Ga0075350_1000081_pt1 | contig 11593 bp, 7 predicted proteins | sample RushSE_TuleC_D1_FD_120070 | JGI IMG/M metagenome (GOLD analysis project Ga0075350, IMG submission 120070) | Natural and restored wetland microbial communities from the San Francisco Bay, California, USA, that impact long-term carbon... | ecosystem: Environmental > Terrestrial > Soil > Wetlands ... | reverse complement strand
GGCGATGTAACCCCGAATGGTGCAAGTTCCGGAGAAATTCGACGTTATAGGCTTGTAACTCGATCGCCTCTTTCCACAAGCTGCCTTAGGATGGCGCCTCCCAAAAATCCGCCTCCGCCCGTTACCAGAACTGAAACCGGGGATACGGCCTTTATGGATGCGGTTTTTTTCATGGTTTAAAGTTGATGGTTTCGTAAAAAGTCGACAATTCACCACGAAGGGAACAAAGATCACGAAGGAATAAATATATAATATTTCAGTTTCGTGTACTTCGTGGTTTTAATAAAAAAATCGGAAGTCATTGCAATAGAAATGGCGATGGGGGTAACCCGCAAAGAAACCACTGTCGCCGTTTGATTCCTGCCCGTGTAACATCGCGGGGAACAGGCTCTTTTCGGTGGGCTTTTGGATGGATGAACCATTGTTCCGGTGGGCACAATGTCCAAAGGTCAGATCCTTTGATCAGCCTTTCCGGACGTTTTCCCGCCACGATACACAGACTTGCAAACAAAAACCTTTGGAAAAAGCCCCCGGAGCAACTTAGAAGTTTTTTGTGGATACCGTCAAGCTTACTGTTTCGGATGACACTCGTTGCAACTGGTCGGCACCTTCTCAAGTTCTTTTTCCGGTGCCTTTAATGCCATTTCCATTTTTTTCTGCGCCACTTTTATTTCTTTGTGACACCTGATACAGCTTTGATGATAGGCATATTTATAATATTTTATCCCTTCTTCCGTATAAGCCAGGTATTTTGTGGGCTTTTTGGGTGCTTTCAGGAGATCATGACAATTCGATGTTGTGCAGTTGGTGATTTTGGTATTTCCTTCCCATTTGTGGTGGCATGTTCGGCAATCGTATTTAAAATGTTTTGAATGATAGAATTCGACCGGAGATCTTTTCTGTTCGACCGAGGGATCGGGCTTCAGCACAATTACGCCCATCGGGACGAGCATATCCTCAACGGCCACTTCCGTATCGCTTTTATTCTGTCCGGCAACATTAAGCGCTATTCCAAAAACAAAAACAATTACCAAACACAACACCGCCGCTCGTATTCTGTACATCCTCTTCCTCCTCATTTAAAAACGATAAATTGAGCTTTATACGATCTATTTATGAAAAATTTCAAAATAGCATTCATTTTACTGGGCGTCTTTATCGGTAAATCGATCCATGGTAATGCGCTATAAAAGAATTTTCCCGGCGCCCTTTTGACTGAAAACGGACCGTATTGAAATAAGAAAACACTTATGCTAAAGAAATAAAAAAAATTCAATGAAAAAAATGAATATGCCCCCTTTTTTTTACTTTACCGTCAGATTCTTAATGGTTTCATCGGATTTGATAGAATTTTAAACAGGTTGTTCGCGTTGCCCATTCTTCCGATAGCAGGAAATGATGGAGGAAAATGGATTCTTAGACGAAGTGCACCCCCGGTTGATGAAATCGAATGTCAATGTGACACCCACCTCTGTGCGGCGAGAATTTTTTGTCCTTACCATTGCTTTGCTCGTCATTGTATTGTAATTGCAATATACGTAACAGTTTAGTTCTTTGAAAGAAATCGCTTTCCAGAGAGCTTCAAACGATTGTAGATTGTAGATTGAATATTTTAGGACTGCTTCCAATTTTAAAAAAACCAGAGCGGAGCGATACCATAAATCTACATTTTTCCATCGTCAATTTTCAATTATTTTGAGTTCTTTCAGCAAAAATTTAATCATACCTGAAGCGGCAATGGTTTCAAAACGCTAAACAATTACCGATATACATATTTTTGGTATTTTCAGTAGATCTTTTTGTGCCGCGGATTTCAACATTAAATACACAGAAAGGATAACCGATGATGCAGATCACTTTTTACGGCGCGGTTCGTGAGGTTACAGGTTCAATGCATCTGATCGAAGCCGGAGAAAATCGAATATTACTGGACTGCGGGATGTTTCAGGGGCACCGGAAAGAGAGCAATGAAAAAAACCGGACCATGCCGGTCGATCCCCAAACCATTACCAACGTCGTGCTTTCCCATGCACACATTGACCATTCCGGCCGAATTCCGATACTGACGAAAAACAATTTCCAGGGGCGTGTGTTCTGTACACGTGCCACGGCAAATGCCAGTGACTATCTCCTTCGGGATTCCGCCCATATCCAAGAGTCGGATGCCGATTATCTGAACTATAAAACCGTCCGATCATTTCTGGCCGAACAGGGCACTTCCGGGCCAAATAAAACGATTTCAAAAAAGAAACTCAATCATATCAAGAAAGAACTGAAAAATGACGGCCATCAGATCAATGCCGATAAAATCAACGAAATTCTGTCGAAATATCGTCTTGAAGGGGTGACACCGCTGTACCGCATTGAAGATGCCGAAAATGCCCTTGATTATTTTGAAGGATATCCCTACCGAAATCCGGTGGTAATCGGGAAAGATGCCACCTGCACGTTTTATGAGGCCGGCCATATTCTGGGATCGGCCATATCCATCCTTAAAGTCCGGGAAAACGGAAGGCAATATACCATCTGTTATTCCGGTGACATCGGCAGATTCGAAAAACCGATCATAAAAAATCCCGCCCATTCTTTCCTGAATGAAGATCTGGATGTGGATTTGATGATTATGGAAAGTACTTACGGGAATCGGGTGCATGAGCCGATAGGGGATTTAAAGCCCAGGTTGAAAAAGATTTTTACGGAAACTTTTGGGCGTAATGGATCTGTTATCATACCGGCGTTTGCCTACGGGCGCACCCAGGAGCTTTTATACCTGATTCACGAATTGTATAATGAAGGCGAAGTTCCTCGGGTTCCGGTATATGTGGACAGCCCTCTGGCCTCCAATATTACCCGGGTTTTTGGAGAACATCCCGAAGTGTATGATAACGAGTCCCATGAAACCTTTTTAAAAAAAGGGGAAAATCCGTTCTTTTTTGATAAGGTTCGATTTGTCGGTTCGGTGGAGGAATCCATGGCCTTGAATCGTGAAGAGAAACCGCATATCGTCATCTCGGCATCAGGGATGTGCGAAGCCGGCCGCATCCTTCATCATCTGCGCCATAAAATTCACAACCCCCGTCATACAATTCTCATTGTTGGTTATATGGCCCAAAACACGCTGGGGCGACGCATCCTCGAACAGGGCGGTGAATACGAAAAATCAGGTCGAAAAGGATCCCCCCCTCTATTAAAGTTTCTCAACAAAACCTATCCGTTAAACGCCCATGTTGAAAAACTGGGGGGCTTTTCCGCCCACGGCGACAAGAACGAAATGCTTCGTTTTCTTAAGGAATCCAATCTGAAAATTAAAAAAATCGCCCTGGTTCACGGCGAGGAGGACCAGTCTCTTGGGTTTGCAAATCATTTGCAGCATAATGGCTTTTCGGTAATTGTTCCCAATCCCGGCGAAACGATTCGCATAGAATGAAATCGATGATCGACCCTGCGCCGCAAAATAAGGACTTTTCCTTTTTGGCTGCCTCCTTTACGGTATTTATATGCATGCTCTTTGGAGCCAATGCCGTGGCCATTAAAATCTGCCTTGAAGGTTTGGGTGTGTTTACCACGGCAGGCATCAGATTCGGCATCGCCTCGGTGGGAATTTTTTTATGGGCAAGGATCACCGGAAGATCTTTTGACATTAAAAAAGAGCAGATCTTTCAGCTCATGGTGATCTCCGTGATTTTTACCATCCAGCTTTCTCTTTTCAACCTCGGGCTCAGTAAAAGCAATGCCTCCCGCGGCACCCTGCTGTTGAATTTCCAACCTTTTTTTACACTGTTCCTGGCGCATTTTTTTATCCCCGGTGATCGGATCACCAAACGAAAAATCGTGGGTATTCTACTGGGATTTGCAGGCATTGTCTTTGTGTTTTTGGAGAAAAAAGGGCTTACGAACCATTTCGAGGTCGGGGATGTCATGATCCTTGGGGCCGCCTTTCTCTGGGCCTGTAATGCAGTCTATACAAAACGGATTATTTTTGCGTTCAAACCGTTCCAAATATCTCTGATTCCAATGATATTTTCCGTTCCTTTCTTTTTTTTGGGAGGTGTTTTGTGGGATCGCCCCATGATTGCCTTTGTCGATGACGAAATTATATGGGCGATGGTCTATCAAAGTTTGATTACGGCATCCTTCGGCTTTGTGGTCTGGAACAGTTTGCTGCAAAAATACGGCGCCGTAGCCCTGCATTCTTTCATATTTATTATGCCCGTAACCGGCGTCCTGTTGGGCGGATTGATCTTGGGGGAACCTTTGACCGTCAATATCCTTGTCGCCATGCTGTTGATCGTTGCCGGTATCCTGGTGACCCATATTAAACAAAAAAAACCGGTGCCCCTGTATCCGTTGGGGAGAAACGTATAGCCGGCTTTTCAGTCCGACTGTTGAAAAAAATACGCTTCAATGCTAATAATGATATAGGGGCTTCGTCCCAATGGGAATAAAGGGGTAATGGCATAAACGCTATCTATTAAAGATCTTTAATTTCAACCAATTGTAGAAGTTCCAAGACGTTTTATTATGCCCAATCCGTTTCAATATCTTCGTTTAAATCTGGTTTCAAAGCTGATTCTGGCCGTAGGACTCACCTTGCTTTTGAGCATATCGACGTGGGCCTATTTCAATATTAAATACCAGACCCAAAAAGTAATGAGAGATATGATGGAAGGAACCGACAGGTTGAGCAATACCATCATTCTTGGCGCCCATTATGCCATGATGCTGAATTCAAGGGAGGATATCAACCACATCATTAACAATATTGGCAGGCAGAAAGAAATCGATACGATTCGCATATACAATAAAAAAGGACAGATAAAATTTTCAAACCGACCCTCGGAACTCGACCTGACAACCAACATAAAAGCAGAGGCCTGTGATGTTTGCCACCGGAAAGATCCGCCTCTGGCCGAACTCAACCTATCCCAGAAAGTAAGGACGTTCACATCTTCAAAGGGTCACCGTCTTCTGGGCATCATCAGCCCGATCCAGAATGAAACCGGCTGTTCCACCGATGTTTGCCATGTACATCCTGAAGGAAAGAAGATATTGGGGGCCCTGGATGTCGTTGTCTCTCTTGAACAGACGGATAAAGAAATTGCGTTTCTTGAAAACGGAATCGTTGCCCTGGCTGTTTCTGCTTTTCTGATAACATCCGCCATTATTTTTATTTTTGTACTGAAACTTGTCAATCAGCCGATAAAAAAGCTTATTGAAGCCAGCAATCTTATCGCCAAGGGAGAGTATTTAAGCAATATCGACATTAATCAAAATGACGAAATGGGACAACTGTTTGTCGCCATAAACAAGATGGGCAAAAGAATTGCCGGAAAGCAGGCCGAACTTAAAAGACAAAGAGATGAATATCAGAATCTGTTTGAACTTGTCCCTTGTTTGATTTCCATTCAGGACAGAAATTACCGGCTGATCAGTTACAACAAGGAATTTGAAGATACCTTTAATCCGGCCCCGGGAGATTTTTGTTACTGCGTGTATAAGCAGCGTGATGAAAAATGCAAGGTCTGTCCGGTGGAAAAGACATTCAACGACGGCTTGCCCCATTACGGTGAAGAAACCGGAAAGGATAAGAATGGAAGAACAACCTACTGGTTGGCCAGAACGTCTCCGATACACGACGAAAAGGGCAATATCGTTTCGATAATGGAAGTTTGTCTCGATATTACCCGAATGAAGCAGCTTGAAGAGCGGCTTGAAAAATCCGAGAGAAAATATTACGCCATTTTCAACAATATCCCAAATGCTGTTTTTGTCCTGGACATGAATACCCTTGAAATACTCGACTGCAATAAAAGCGTAAAAGACGTCTACGGATATGAAAAGGATGAGATCACCCATCGATCTTTTCTGGACCTGTTCCTGACCGAAGAAAGAGATCATTATGCCTTTAAAATAATGACGTCCGCCTATATCAACCAGGTTAAGCATGTCAACAAAGACGGCAAAACGCTTTTTGCCGCGATCCGGATCTCACCGTCGGAGTACCTGGGGCAGAAAGTACTTCTTATTACGACCAGCGATATCACCAAAAGGCTTGAAGCCGAACAGCAGCTCATTCATGCAGGCAAGATGGCAACCCTGGGAGAAATGGCCACCGGCATTGCTCACGAATTGAACCAACCCCTTTCCGTAATTAAAACCGCAAGCAACTTTTGCTTAAAAAAAATAAAGAACAAAGAGATCATCGAAGAAAAAGACCTTTATACCATGCTTGAAAAGATCGACCGAAATGTAAACCGCAGCGCGAATATTATCAGCCATATGCGGCAGTTCGCCCGGAAATCGGATGTGGTGCTGGGCAAGGTTCAGGTAAACGACGTACTGAAACGGGCGTTTGATATCTTCAGTCAACAGCTCAAAATCAGGGGTATCAATGTGGTCTGGGATGTTGAAAAAGATCTGCCGATGATAATGGCAGATCCCAACAGGCTGGAACAGGTCTTTATCAATCTTCTTTTAAATGCCAGAGATGCCATAGAGGAGAAATGGTGGTCTCCCGAACCTGCCATGGGCACCAAAAAAATTGTACTTAAAACAAAATTGGATAAAGATGCGGTGGTTGTTGAAATCAGGGATACCGGTATAGGGATTTCCGAATCCATTGCCGACAAAATATTCGAACCCTTTTTTACGACCAAGGAAGTCGGCAAAGGGACCGGTCTCGGTCTTTCAATCAGTTATGGGATTATCAAAGATTGCGGCGGGGACATTAAGGTCGCCATGAACGAAGAGGGAGAGACCTGTTTTCGTATTACATTCCCTGCCGAGGATTCAAAACAATGAAAAAAACAATTTTATTGGTTGATGATGAAACTGATCTCCGGGAAGTTCTGGATATTTCTTTATCCCATTCCGGATATACGGTTTTTACGGCTGAAAACGGAACACAAGCCCTCAGTATTCTGAACGATAACGATATCCCGGTGGTGATTACCGATATAAAAATGCCCGGTATTGACGGTATCGATCTTCTTCGAAAAATCAAAGGCAAGAATCGGGAAACAGAGGTCATCATGCTGACCGGTCACGGAGATCTGGAACTTGCCATAAAAAGTTTGAAACATGAAGCAACCGATTTTATTACAAAACCGATTAATGATGATGCACTGGAAATGGCGTTGGAAAGGGCCTTTGAAAAAATTCAAATGCGTGAAAAATTAAAGGAATTCCACCGGAACAGGGCAATGTACGATCTTTTTATCAATGAATTGATTCAAGAAGATGTTATGATTATCGGATCTGACTACCGGATTCTGGATGTCAATGAAACCCTCCTCAAGAAACTGGGTTTGGAGCGAAAGGAAGCTATCGGCCGATACTGTTATGAAATTACTCACAGACAGTCGGTTCCATGTTCCGGTGAAGACCACCAATGCCCCCTTGAGGAAACACTCAGAACACGCAAGCCCACCAAGGAAACCCATATTCACAAAGACAAAGACAATAAAAATGTCTATTATTCGATATCCGCATATCCGTTTTTTGAAAACGGCGAGATCATCGGCGCCATCGAGCTTTCCCGGGATATTACCCCGGATATCAATGCCCGACAGGCCATGATGCAGCAGGACAAACTGGCATCCATCGGCCGTTTGTCCGCCGGTGTTGCGCATGAAATCAACAACCCGCTGACCACCATCCTGACCACGGCAATGTTGATCCAGGAGGACATCAATCCGAATACCTCCATGTACGAAGAATTGGAAACCATCACCAATGAAACCCTTCGCTGTCGAAAGATCGTTTCCAGTCTTCTCGATTTTGCCCGTCAGACACAACCGGCCAAGAAGCATCACAACGTCAACGATATTATTGCGGGTTGTATCAGGTTAACCCGTAAGCAGGCTGAATTTAAGGATATAAAAATTTTACGTCAGTTTTCCGACGATGTTCCGGAATTGCTGGTGGATAAAGAACAATTACAACAGGCGGTCATCAATCTTATACTTAATGCCACCGACGCCACGGGTCCGGGCGGAACCATAACGGTTTCGACGGAATTTTCGCCGGACGATAAATTTGTAAAAATTACCATCAGCGATACCGGAAAAGGGATCTCAGCTGAAAATATCGATAAAATTTTTGAACCGTTTTTTACCACCCGGGAAATCGGAACCGGTCTTGGTCTGGCCATTACACACGGCATCATCGGACGGCATGGTGGTGACATAAAGGTTCAAAGCCAGCCGGGTCAAGGTACGACATTCACAATCAGACTCCCTTCCAATCAAGGAACTTAAGATGGCCGACCATAGTCCCCTTATCCTCATCATTGATGATGAACCGGCGATTTGCCGGAATTGCGTCAAAATATTGTCCAAAAATGATTATGACGTCCGGTATGCCCTCAGCGGGTATGACGCCTTAAAAATGGTGGATGAAAACGAGTTCGATGTGGTGGTAACCGATTTAAAAATGAGTAATCTGGGGGGTATGGAGGTTCTCCGGAGATTGAAAGCGTCCAGTCCGGAGACCATGGTCATCGTTATCACCGGCTATGCCAGTGTTTCTTCGGCGGTTGAAGTAATGAAGATGGGCGCCTTTGACTATTTGCCGAAACCGTTTACGCCGCAAGAACTGCGTGCGGTGGTTGAACAGGCATTGACGCAAAGAGAAGCGCTGCTCCGGAATCGAAAATTCAGAGAACAAAAAGTGCGCCGGAGATCGTTTTCTCATCAACTCGTCGGGGACAGTCCAAAAATTAACAAGGTCATCTCCATGGTTCAAAAGGTTGCCCCCACCGACGCTACGGTTCTCGTCTATGGTGAAAGCGGGACCGGCAAGGAATTGATATCAAGGGCGATCCATGCCAATAGCAATAGAAGGGACAACGTTTTTTTTGCTGTAGACTGCGGGACTTTGTCGGACACCCTCCTGGAAAGCGAACTTTTCGGTTATACCAAAGGCGCTTTTACGGGTGCACACCATGACAAGGACGGCATCTTCAAACTGGCAAACGGCGGAACCGTATTTCTGGACGAAATCGGCAACATCAGCCTGAATGTTCAGAGCAAGCTTTTAAGATTTCTGGAAAACCGGGAATTTCTGCCCCTCGGGAGCACGAAGATCCAAAAGGTGGATGTCCGGTTGATTTTTGCCACCAATCAGAATCTTGAAGAAATGGTTGAATCGGGTTCTTTCAGGGAAGATTTCTATTATCGTATTTTTGTATATCCGATCATTATTCCCCCTTTGCGGGAGAGAAAGACGGATATTTTGCCCATCTCCTATTTTTTTCTGAATCAATTTTGCCTTGATTTCGGGAAAAAGATCGTCGGGTTTGATGATGAAGCTGTGGCACGTTTGACCGCGTATGATTGGCCCGGAAATGTCAGACAGCTTAGAAATATTATCGAACGGGCGGTTATTTTATGCGAAAAAGACAAAATAACCCATAAAGAGCTTCCGATTTTAGGACACATGGATGATATTGAAGAACTGATTGACCATGTTCCTGAAACCAACGATGAGCTTAAACAAATCAAAAAAGAAATCCGCCAAAAAGCAATTCTGAAAGTTGAGAAAAATTTCGTGATGAATGCACTGATGAAAAACGATTGGAATGTCACCCGTGCAGCCGAAAAGGTGGGCCTTCAGAGAACCAACCTCCAGGCACTAATGAAAAAACACCATATTAACCCCCCACGATCATCCAGTCCGGACGAGTAAAATACGGTGAATTTATACCCTGTATATTTTTTTTATACAAAACATAAATTCCTGAAAAAATGTTCGGAAATAAGCAGAACAAATCCCGTCGTTCACAGAATAGCTGCGTGTATTTTCAAGTAAAATCTAAATATTATCAAATTTTTTCAAAATGAACCCACATGGAGTCTTCCCCTTCTCTTGCTATTGCAACGGCCAACTTTGTTTTAGCTTCAATGTATATTTATTTTATACGTCGTCTCTTTATCCAAAGAACGCTTTTATAATTTAAACTATTAAAAACAATATGTTAAGTATATTCCACATTTTTGGCACGCAACATGCATTATAGTTCGCAAAGAAAAAATGCAAAAAAACAAATAGATTTGAATTAAATAAATCAATAAAAAAAATACCCAAGGAGGAAAAAATGGCAACAGCAGCAAAAAAGATAATGGTCGTTGATGATGAAAAACAAATCTGCAAAAATGTAGAGAAGATCCTTTCAAAGAATGATTATGAGATCATTCACGCCACCAGTGCCAAAGAAGCCCTGGAAAAATTGGCCAAGGATTCATTCGCGCTTCTCATCTCGGATATTGTGATGCCGGAAATGAACGGCCTTGAATTACTGAAACTTGTAAAAAAGGAATGGCCGCTGACCAAAGCGGTGATGATGACCGCCTATGCTTCCACCGATACGGCGGTAAAGGCGATTCGACTGGGCGCGCTGGACTATCTTTCAAAACCCTTTACTCCGGATGAATTAAGATCCACGGTTGAACTGGCCCTGTCCGGGAAATTGGTTGAGGTAATGACAACGGAGGCAGAAAGAGAGATTATCGATGTCGATATTCCTTTTGACAGGGAAGAGGTGGCGAAATATACCGGTGCCGACTTTGCTGACAAACTGGGGCCTTCGGACATGCCCGTGGTCGAGGCAGCTCCGGAAACCCTGGAGAATTATTGTGCCATCGGTAATATGATCTGTGATATCTTTAAAAAACTGGGAAATACCTGTAAAGGCGGGACCAAGACCGGAGAATGCCCGCAGCTGAAAGCCAAAAAGAAAAAGGGTGCCAAAGCAACCGGGTTTGATTCTGAAAAATTGATCGGCATCGACTATCCCTTTAATTATGAAGAGGTGGCATCCATCACCGGGCCTGAATATGTTCTGAACATGCAACATGAAGGCGTGTCGTTTATACCGTATGAAGAACTCAAAAAGAATGTTGCGCGCATGATGGCAGAAACCTCCGAAGTATCGGCAGATGTCATTGAGTTCCCCAAAAAAGCCGTTCAAGCGGATATTCTGGTGATCGACGACGAAGTGGCTGTCAATAACAACATTCGTAAGATACTCTCGAAGCGGGATTTTCAAGTGGACCAGGCGTCAACCAAGGCTGAGGCCCTTGAAAAGATCGAAGAAAATACCTATAAACTGGTCATTCTTGACCTGAAGATCCCGGAAGTCAAAGGTCTTGAACTCCTGAAAGCGATTCGTGATCGCAGACCGGAAACCATGGTCATTATCATTACCGGATATGCCAGTATCGAGACGGCCATAGAAGCCTCGAGGATGGGTGCCATCGACTACCTTCCCAAGCCGTTTACGCCGGAAGAGATCCGAACCGCCGCTGAAAAAGCCTTCCGTCTCGCCGCATAAACCGTATAAACCTTCTTGGCGTCTCCCAATTCCGTTCGGAGCTGGGAGACGCCTTTTTAAACTCCATAAGTAAAGAATCCTGGCCCATCAAAATCCAGTATTATGGGGAAAGGGTCAGCCTTTGGTTATCCCCATAGGGGATTCGCTTTACTTTATGTTCATTGACTTACTGAAATTCCAAATATCAAATCCCAATGACCGAAATTCGAATATCCAAACAATGTCGTCTTGGCAGGTTTTGGTCATTGAGTACTCGCCCTG
>Ga0075350_1000076_pt1 | contig 11946 bp, 15 predicted proteins | sample RushSE_TuleC_D1_FD_120070 | JGI IMG/M metagenome (GOLD analysis project Ga0075350, IMG submission 120070) | Natural and restored wetland microbial communities from the San Francisco Bay, California, USA, that impact long-term carbon... | ecosystem: Environmental > Terrestrial > Soil > Wetlands ... | reverse complement strand
TGTTGGCTGCTATAAATACGGTGAAAAGGGCGATCAGCCGGTAGTGGGTGATTGGAACAACGACGGGGTTGCTGAGATCGGGGTCTTCCGCCCCAGTACCAATTACTGGTACCTGGACCTGAACGGCAACCACAAGTGGGACGGCTGCGGGGTTGACGGCTGCTATAAATACGGCGAAAAAGGCGATCAGCCCGCAGCGCAACAGTGGTAGAAACATTGAAAGACTACTTCAAGTTGCAATATTTTGAAAAGCGGAAGGGGGAACGATGCAGACGATCGCCGAGATAAAAATGCTGCTTCTGGAGATACTGGAGTCCGCGTTCCAGAGCGGGGACGTGAACGCCACTCAGCAGATGGGCGTCAACATGACGAACGCCGTAAAGCGCGAAGGGGTCGTGATCATCCAGAATCAGAATGTGGAAGTGTATGCCCGCATCATGCCGCTGATGGTGAAAACGCTCAAGCTGTGTGATGCGGTGGAGTCAAGCTGGCGCGGTCAGGCCACGATCGAGCTTGAGCCGCAGCAGAAACAGCTTCCGCCCCCCGCGGATGACGACGACCCGGACCCGATCGAGGCTTGCTGCTCATGGCTGTATGACAACCATATCCAGTGGCAGGACATGCAGGACTTGATGAAGGCTCGCTATCTGGCGTATGTGATCGGTCGTTTCAAAACGAAGACCGAGGCTGCCAAGTGGCTCGGGGTCGGCAGTACCTATTTGTGCAAACTCTCCAAAACGACGCTTCATGCCGTCAGCCAAAACTGAAAGCCTATAAAAAAGCAGCCCCGGGGGCTCATGGCCGCCGGGGCTGCTTTTACCACGCGCCCGGCAACGCTTCGCTCGTGGCTTGCCCCTCGGTGCTCGCGCCCACTTGACATTCCGGTGGCCGGTCCTAATAGTTTCCCATCCACTTGAGATTCCACTCCACATCGTCGCAGGTAGTATTCAGCACTCTGCGGCACCCAGGAATCCGAAAATCGACCATCAATGACCGTGACCGAAATACGCGAAAAGGAGGCTACCATGGGTCTGTTTGATTTTGTAAAGGAGATCGGGCGCAAGCTGTTCAACCGGGAGGAAGAGGCGGCTGAAAAGATCAAAAAACACATCGAAGAGACGAATCCGGGCATAGACGGTTTGCAGGTCGAGTTCAAGAACGGGGTGGTATCCATCTCGGGGCAGGCAACCAGCGCCGAGGCCATGGAGAAGGCGGTGCTCATGGCCGGCAATGTCCAAGGCGTCTCCGAGGTCAACATCGACAAGCTGCAAGCACCTCCCGTTCAGGCCAAGGTCGAGTACTACATCATCAAGAAGGGTGACACCCTGTCGGCCATCGCCAAGCAATTTTACGGCAAAGCGAACGACTACCCCAAGATTTTCGAAGCCAACCGAGAGGTCATCAAGGACGCCAATCTCATCTTCCCGGGCCAGAAGATCCGTATTCCATTGTCCTGACATGATTGCTTCAGAACCGCGAGCCTCTCCTCTCTCCCGTTGAAAACGCGTTCGGTAAGGGGTGGAGCTCATTGAGGTCAAGGAGGGCTAAATGAACATCAGCGATCTCTTGGGGGCCGTGGTGCAGTCCGGCATGGCGCCTTCTTCCAACGAACGCATGCGGAACGCCCTGGGCGGCAGCAGTGGAAATCCGTTGGAAAGCCTTGGTGGTATGCTTGGGGGGCAGCAGGGAGGCCGGCAGGGCGGAGGGTTGGGCGACGTTCTCGGCGGCATGCTGGGCGGTGGCGGCGAAGGTGGGCTTGGCGGCATCCTTGGCAATGTCTTGAACGACGCCGGGCGCGCGGTGGGTGGAAACCAGAATCTTGCCTTGGGCGGGCTTGGGGCTCTGGTCGGCGCGATTTTCGGTGGCGGCGGAAAATCCATGGGCGGGGCGTTGGGCGGCGGGGTCATGGCTCTGCTTGCATCGATGGCTTTTCAGGCGCTGAAAGGCACAGGCAGCCGCTCGCCCCAGGTGCCGCTGGGTCTCATGGAACCGCAGACGGAAGCCGACCGGCAGGAACTCGAGCGGCACGCCGAGCTGGTTCTTAAATCCATGATCAACGCAGCCAAGGCGGACGGCCAGATCGACAAAGAGGAGATCCGGCGCATTGTCGGCAAATTGCAGGAAGTCGGGGTGGATGCCGAGACCCAGCAGTACGTGATGGCGGAAATGAAGAAGCCGATGGAGACCCAGCAGCTGGTTGCGGCCGCCCACGGGCGGCCGGAGCTGGCGGCGGAAATGTACGGAGCGTCGCTTCTCGCCATCGAGGTGGATACCCCGGCGGAAAAGAAATACCTGGAACAGCTGGCTGCCGGACTGAGGCTTAGCCCGGAAGTCGCTCAGCGCATCCAGGAGATGGTCGGTCTGCAGCCGGTTTGAAATGAAAGCGGTGGACGGTCTTCAGGTTGAGACCGTCCACCGCTTTTTCATGGTGAGGCACAGCAAGTTCATGACGAGAAGGGCCATCGCCATTCCGATGTGAAACAGGTTCACCCCGATGATCAAACCATCCGAAAAATGCACGTATGGAAAATTCTTGATGACGATCAAGGCCCCGGACAAGACGATCCCCGCCAGCAGCGCCAGCCGCAGATAGCTCGACCCCGTGATCCTTATCCTCCCTTTTTGCCCAAGGAGGAAATCGAACGCCGCATAGAAAATCACCGCCAGCAGCAGAGCCGCTCCAACAAGCTGCGTGCAATGAATCTCACCCAGCACCCGTTGCTGTCCTGCCGGCCGCCCAACATCGAGGCGGCGGTGACCGAGCGTTGGCCGAAGCCCGAAGGTTGCGATTGAAGTATTTTTACTACCACAACGAATGATCCCAGGAAACTCAACGGCTCAAGTGAGTTGGGCAAAATATGCAGAAGGTCCGAGGAACGCCTTTTTTCTTGACTCTATTACATTGTAGCTTTAATGTAGCTTTCCATTCAGAAGAAAGAAGGCTATGCTCGAAGGCTGCGGGAGGTTTTGATCAGGATGCCATAAGCCCTGCGCCGCACTCTCCGCCAAGCTCGATAGAACCTGAGGAGACTTTCCAAAGTGGCAGAAGGAAGAAAAATCAGCAAGGATCTCCCGAGCGATGCCGACGATGATCATCCGGAAGATTCAAACACGAGCCCGCCGCAGACGGTAAGCGGCAGCCGGGTCAAGTTTGAGATCTTCGGGGAAGAGATGATCGAGAAACGGGTCAAGGCCAGCGGCAACAGCGGAAGAGTCTATCTTCCTCCGGATTGGGTCGGGCACAAAGTGAAAATCATCCGGATCGATTGAACGGGGAGGTTGACGCTGTGAAAGACGTACATTACCGCAGGCTGAAGATTGAGGATGCCGAGGAAATCACCAGGATCTATGCGGCGATCACCCGCAAACCGGTCAGCCCCGATTTCCAGCGGGTCGTGGAAAACAATGCCCGCCGGGAGGACGGCGCCTGCTTCGTGGCCGAAATGAACGGTCGAGTGATCGGGTTCATGCTCAGTACCATCCTGACCGCCGGCTTCGGCATGGCCAAAAGCGCCTGGATTGCAACGCTGGGGGTGAGCCCGGATCATATGGGGCAGGGAATCGGAGCCGGACTGGCGGAGGAGATATTCGCCTATTACCGCGCCCAGGGTATCGAAAACGTATACACCTCGGTCCGCTGGGACTCGACGGACATGCTGTCCTTCTTCAAGACCCTCGGTTTCGACCGCAGCAATTTTATCAACCTGCTCAAGATCTTAAAATGAGCGGACGCCGGTAGAACAGGCGTCCGTTCATTTTAAAATAAACCATCCGGATCACCCTCCCCCTCAACATCTCGTCGCGCTGCTGCAGTTGCTGCTGCAACAGCTATTTCTCATCGCCTTTGAGGCACAGGGCATGGGCGAACAGCGCCGCGCCTGCCGCGCCTGCAATCTGGGTGTCCCACCGGGTCTGCATGCGTTCGACGCCGATTTGTTTCATCAGACGGTCCATGACCCCGCGGTTTTTCGCCATGCCGCCGGTCACAGCAAAGCCGGGCTTGACCCCGACGCGCTTCACCAGAGAAAAGATGCGGTCCGCCATGGCCTTGCAGTATGCGGCGAGAACCTCTTCTCTGGTCCAACCCTTGCGCAGCAGGCCGATGGCCTCGGACTTGGCAAAAACGACGCACGTGCTGGAGACGGCGGCCGGCTCCTTCCCCTTGAACTCAAAGGAACGGTCGCCGACTTCGGTGATGGGCACGCCGAGCAGGTCGCAGAAAACTTCCATACCGCGGCCGGTGCCGGCGGCGCACTTGTCGTTCATCAGGAAGCTGGTCACCTTGCCCTTGTCGTCGCACCGGATGCACTTTATATCCTGCCCGCCGACATCGAGCACGGTGCGCACCTCGGGACCGTAGATGAAGTTCGCCCCGCGGGCGTGGCAGGCAATCTCGGTGATGGTGCGGTCGGCAAAGGGCACGTTGACGCGGCCGTAGCCCGTCCCGATGCAGTAATCCACACGATCCTCCTGCACGGCGACCGCTTCCAGGGCGAACGTGAGTGCATTCCGGGCGCTGTTCGGGCTGTCGGCGCCGGTGCGGATGTTGCCGTAGCTCAGGATCTGCCCGTCCGCCACGATAACGGCCTGCGAGCTGACGGAGCCCACGTCGATGCCGACCGTGATGAACCTGGCCTTGCGCCAGTCCAGGCCGGGGTTTTTCCAGCTGGACTCGGTCCAACGCCAGAATTCGGGTTTCTTTTCCTCAGCCATTGCCGTCTCTTTCCACGCTGAAATCGGAAGGCAAACGCCCGCCTCGTCCCCTGCTGTCGGGGGTGGGCGGTTTCACTTGGAGGTTTCGGCCGCGGAAACCGCCGCGCCCACGGCGGCCCCAAACTCGGGATCCGGAGGCGTGTACAGCCGGTTCACATTCAGCTGCCTGGTAATGGAAGCCACAAAACCCGGGTTGCGGGCCAGCCCTCCGAGCAGAGCCACATCCTCATTGACGCCGATGCGTCGGATCATGGATGCGATCCGGCCGGCGATCGAATCGTGAATCGCCCGGCTGATGTCCGGCTTGGCAGTCTTGGCGTGAATCAGGCCGACCACCTCGGATTCGGCGAAGATCGCACACTGAGCGTTCAACGGTATCTGCCTGTCGGACTGCAGGCAGAGCAGCCCCATCTCCTCGATGCTGACTTCGAGCGCCCGCGCCATGGTCTCGATGAAGGTGCCCGCACCGGCCGCGCATTTTTCGTTGGTGGCGAAATCCACCGGGTTGCCGTTCACATCCAGCCTGGCTGCCCGGCCTTCCTCGGCGCCGACATCGGCCACCGTTCGCGTTTTCGGAAAGAAATAGAAAGCGCCCCTGGCCATGGCCTTGATCTCGTTTACGGAGGCGTTCGCGATCTTGACGGCGTTTTTCCCAGAACCGGTTCCGCCAACCCGTTGAATGTCCTTGCGGGCGATGCCCGCCTGCTTAACGGCCCTGTCGAGCGAGTTCTCAACGGCGTTGACCTGGTCGAAGCCGGTCAGCACCATGGCTTTCCCGATGATCGTGCCGTCCTTCAGGATGACGGCCTTGGTGGTTTTAGCCCCGCAATCGATTCCCGCCGCAATCATGTAGTATCTCCGGCCACATCTTCGGTTCCGAAATCGCGCACCGGTCGGCCGGCCGAAGTTTCGTAAAGCTCGACCCACCGCCTGACCCGCTCGGCGCTGTAAGACGCTTGCCACGCTTTCAGGATCTCCTCCACGGGGATGTCGTGAAAACTGCCGTGCTCGTTCACGTACTCCATGAAGCGCCGGCCTGCGGCGTTGATAGGCTGGAAGAGGGAGTCTTCGCGTCCGTTGAATTCAAGCGGCTCGACCCCGTGCCGCCGGCACAGTTCGACGTTGAAAGCGGGCGTGGCCTTGATCCATCGTCCGTTCAGGTAAAACTCAGTGACTCCGTGAAATACGAAAAGGTCGGTTCCCATGAAATCAATTAGCTGGCGAGTGGCCAGATGGTTGCGGACATCCGCGAATGCCAGGCGCGCAGGGATGCCGCTGGCTCTCGCCAGGGCGCACAGCAAGCCGGCTTTCCCAATGCAGAAGGCGCGGCCCGTTTCCAGCACGCGGCTGGCCCGGTAATGCTCGGGCCGGTAGAACGGCAGGTAGGGGTCGTACCAAATCCCGTCCCGCACCGCATAATAGAGTCTCACGGCGGTTTCGACCGGGTCGCCCGGCTTGCGGCCCGCAACTTCCCGAGCTTTTTGCATGACGCGGGGGTGGTCGGAATCGATGATAACCGTCGGTTGAAGGTAGCAGGCGGGGAGTGAGTCCATCGTCTTCGAAAGAGGGTCAGGGCGACTGCCCGTAGCGCAGCCACTTGAACGCCTGCCGGGTCTCCTGCGGCACATTGGAGCCGGTGCGCGCCATAAAGATATTTTCGGGTTTGAGGCAGATGTTCGGCTCGTTGGTCGTGTACTCTTGAAACCCAAACGGCTCGAACAGGCGCGCCATCATCTGACGGTACTGCTGGGCCGACATCCGGTTGCCGTCAAGGTCCCATGTCCACGAGTAGCCGACGAAGTAGGCGATTTTTTCATCGATCAGCGGGTGGACCATCATCATCTGGACGATGCCGCTCGCGATCTTTTTTGCACGCCACTGCCGGCTCACCTCGATCGCATTCACTTCCATCATCACGTTGGGTTGCAGCGCGGCCCAGCGCTCTTCCGGGTCCGGATACGCCAACACCCCGAATCCCACGATGTGCGTCGCATCGGCGACCGCCAGCACCACGCTGGTGTCCGCCTGCTCGGCCTTGTTCTCAAGGCTTTCGCGCTTGGTGTAAAGCGACCGGTAATGGGCATGCGTGCCGAACTGGCGGTCGAAGCTGAGTTTGCGGATATCCTCGGGCGTGCAGAAGGATCGGATCCGGAGCTCTCCCAGGGGCGTGGAAAGAAAAATTTCGTTCTGCACGTAACGTCTCATCGGCGGTTGCTCAAAAATCTCCCCAATCCTTGTGGAGACGTTTGGTCATGATCAGCAGGTCGTGCAGCTGCCCCTGGGGATCGATGATGAAATCCTCGAGCACCGCTTTCTTGAAAAAGTCGAGCTTGTAAGCCGTCTCAATCGCCGCATCCTCTACGCCGATGACGAAGTCGGCCCTCAACTCGCGCAACCCCTTGTCCATGGCGAGATGGATCAGATCCAGCAGCATCCAGCTGCCCAGGCGCTTCTGGCGAAACTCCGGCAGCACGATGATCCGCAGCCGTCCCTGGTGATGGTAGCACCCGAACTTGTGGGTGTGCAGGCGGGCGTGCGCAGCAATTTGGGGGCCGCACTCGGCAATGATGGAAAAAACGTCGTCTTTGCCTTCGACCCAGCCGCGGATCACCGCCGGGTCCATGACATCCAACCGCATGAACCAGCGGTCCTCCTCCGATACCTGGCTGTAGAATTCGCGCAGCGCCGGCTCATCCCTTATTTCAAGCGGACGGATGATCACCTCGGCGCAATTCTTGAGGACGACTTCCTTGGGGTATTTCACCGGACCAGCCCTCCTGTTCTCCTTCCGGAATGCGGTGTTTCGAGCAAAACGGATCGCCGTGCACGCCCTATCGCGTGTGCTGCAGCTAACCACGGCGACTGAGGGGTGTCAAGCGCATTTCGGCGAACCGCCGCAGCTGAAATTCACCAACAAGCGCCAGACCCGGGCACGAGGAAGCCTTGTTTGAGGGGCCCTGTTTATCTCCAGGGGCACGGGCACCAAGAATGGCTCATTCTCGGTTAAATGTGGTTGCCTGGCTTGCGATTTTTTTCTTGACTTAGCTCTGTTATAGCTAATATATAGCTATTAAAATTATAAATCTTAATTTTTGCCCAGAGGAGGTTTTTTCCCGTCAACCGCCTAAGCATTATAGTTATTTAAGAAAAAGGAGAGCGACATGTCGGATTTAAGTTGGCTGCCGAGAGAATCAGGGCTGAAAAACCATTCCCTTTGGGGAACCGAGCACTTTTCAGACAAATCTCCTGGAGTCATTTATGAAAAAAAACCCATCGTCGACCCTCAGGGGAATCCGGTAAAAGACCTCTATTCCGCCTGGATCACCCTGAACAACCCCGCCCAATACAACTCCTACACCACTGAAATGGTCAAAGGCGTCATCGCCGGATTCCAGATCGCATCGGCCGACCCATCGGTCGTGGCGGCAATTTTCACCGCCGTCGGCGACAAGGCGTTCTGCACCGGGGGCAACACCCGCGAGTACGCCGAATACTATTCCGGCCGGCCGACCGAATACGGCAGCTACATGGACCTTTTCAACGGCATGGTGGACTCCATCCTCAACTGCAAGAAGCCCACCATATGCCGTGTCAACGGCATGCGCGTCGCCGGCGGTCAGGAAATCGGCATGGCCTGCGACACCACGCTGGCGAGCGACCTCGCCATTTTCGGCCAGGCCGGCCCGCGGCACGGGTCCGCGCCCGACGGCGGCAGCACCGACTTCCTGCCCTGGATGCTGCCGCTGGAACTGGCCATGTGGAACTGCGTTTCCTGCGAGCTGTGGAGCGGTTACAAGATGAAGCGCCTGGGGCTTATCTCCAAGTGCGTGCCGGTGATAAAGGAAGGCGGCAAATGGGTGCGCAACCCGGCCGTGATCACCGATTCCTACCTGGAAGACGGGGAGATCGTCTACGGTGAGTTCAAGCCCGGCGAGGAGGCCAAGAAGGCCCGCGAATACGTCCAGAAGGCAAAAACGGATTTTACCCTGCTCGACGCCGAGCTCAACAAGATCCTCTGGACCTACACCAATCTGTTCCCGGCCTGCCTGATCAAAAGCGTGGACGGGATCCGGATGAAAAAGAAGTTCTTCTGGGACCAGGCCAAGATCGTCAACCGCCACTGGCTCGCCGCCAACATGAACTGCGAGGCCTATCTCGGCTTCAACGCCTTCAACACCAAGAAGATCACCGGCAAGGACGTCATCGATTTCATCGAATACCGGCGGCGGCAGGCGCGCGGGGATGCCTTTGACGCAGAGTTCATGGCCGCCGTGCTGGGCAAGCCGCAGACGTAACCGGGCGCATTTAACTTTTTCAACCCATCTGGAGGTTGCATGCTGTTAGAAGGAAAGAACGCTCTGGTCACGGGCGGCTCGCAGGGGATCGGCGCCGCCATTTCCCTGGAGTTGGCCAAGGAAGGCGCCAACATCTGCCTGACCTACCGCAAACATGAAGCCGAGGCCCGGGGCTATGAGCAGCAGATTCGGTCCATGGGCCGAAAGGCCCTTGCGCTGCAGTGCGACATCGCATCGTTCAAGGATGCGGAACGGGTGGTGCAGGCGGCCGCCAAGGAATTCGGCAGCCTCCACATTCTTGTCAACAACGCCGGCATGAACTGGGACGGGGTCAGCTGGAAGATGAGCGAAGAGCAGTGGGACCGCGTGCTGGAGGTCAACCTGAAGGGCTATTTCAATTTCACCCGGCACGTGGCGCCCCTTCTCAAGGACCAGAAGTACGGCCGGATCGTCAACATCACGTCCATCAACGGTTTGCGCGGCAAATTCGGCCAGACCAACTACTCCGCCTCCAAGGCCGGCATCATCGGCTTCACCAAGGCGCTGGCCAAGGAACTGGGCGCTTTCGGGGTGACCGTCAACGCCGTGGCCCCCGGCCTGATCGAGACAGCCATGCTCAAGGAGTCCGAGGCCCGGGACAAGATCGTCGATCTGGCCATGGGCGAATCGGCGCTCAAACGGGTCGGGCAGCCGGAAGACCTGGCGTACCTTGTATCCTTCATAGCCTCCGACCGGGCCAAGCACATCACCGGCGAGGTGATCAAGGTGGACGGGGGGCAGTACATATAGGAGTTCAAAGTTGAAAGTGTAAAGGTTAAAGTTAAGAAAATGGTTGCGGGTCGATACATCCACAAGTCCAGACAGCCAAACACCCAAATCTGCAGGAGACGGCCATGTCACGTGTAGCCATCATCGGCGTCGGGCAAAGCGAGTTTGTGCGGGCCTACCCCGGCTCGGTCCGCGAGCTGGCGTTCGAGGGTTTCAAGGAAGCCATGCGCGACGCCCGCCTGACCACCAAGGACATTCAGGCCTCCGTCATCTGCTCGGCGCCCGAATATGACAAACAGCGTTCGCCGGCGGGCGTGTTCGCAGAGTATCTCGGCCTGAACCCCCAGCCGACCTTTTACGTCGAAAGCCTCTGTTCGTCGAGCAGCATGGGGCTTCGCATGGCGTATGCCCTGGTCCAGTCGGGGCTCCACGACGTCGTGGCGGTCATCGGGTTTCAGAAGATGTCCGAGATCTCCTCCGCCGAGTCGCAGGAGCGCATGGGCCGCGGCGCCGATATCCAGTGGGAGAGCCCCTTCGGCACCATGATGCCGGCCTACTACGCCATGTATGCCCGGGCCCACATGGCCGCCCATGGAACCACCTTGGAAGACCTGGCGCTTATCCGCGTCAAAGCCTCTACTTACGGCCAGCTGAACGACAAGGCCGTGTACCGAAAGGCGGTCACGCTCGCCAATCTCAGCCACCCGGAGGACCGCATGGCCGGTCCGGTCGCCAGCCCCCTGCGGGTGGGGGACTGCTGCGCTAACGCCGACGGAAGCTCCTGTGTCATCGTCGCCAGCGAAGAGAAGGCCAGGGTCTACTGTCAAAAACCGGTGTGGATCCTGGGGCTGGGAGCTGCCACCACCAGCGTCAACCTGGCCGGCCGGGACCTTTTCACCGGGCTCACGGTGGCCCGCGAAGCCTCCCGCCAGGCCTATAAAATGGCGGGAGTGGGGCCCAAGGACATCGACGTCGCCGAAGTCCACGACTGCTTCACCATCGCCGAGATGATGGCCTATGAAGATCTCGGTTTCGCCAAACCGGGCGAGGGCAAGGAGCTGATCCGCAGCAAGGCGACCTACAAGGAAGGCCACATCCCGGTGAACGTGGACGGCGGGCTCCTGTCCAAGGGCCACCCCATCGGCGCCACCGGCGGCAGCCAGATCCGCACCGTCGTCCTTCAGCTGCGGGAGGAGGCCGGTCCCATCCAGGTTAAAAGCCCGGAGATCGGTCTGGTGCACAACATCGGCGGCGTGGGCCTCTACGGCAACGTAAGCATCTTCGGGCGCTGAGCGCATGTGCGGCAGTCAGCCGCACTCGGCCCTTTGCGGAATTAGGAGACACGACATGGCGGAAAAAAAGGAAAGCGACGAGCGCTTCAAGAAATTCGGCACGGTCAGCTTCACGTCCCTGACCAAAACCAACGATTTCATCGACTACCTCGAAAAAGGCACCATCGCCGGCACGCGCTGCAAGGACTGCGGCCGGGTCTTTTTTCCGCCGCGCGCGGATTGTTTCCAGTGCCTGGCGAGCCACATGGAGTGGTTCGAGGTCACGGGCAGCGGCACGCTCGTTTCCTTCAGCAAGTTGGAATACGGGCCGGCGGGCTTCCAGGAAGACGTTCCCTACAGCATCGCCCTGCTCGACTACGGGAAGTTCAAGGTCTTCGGGCGCATCGGCAAGGACGTCCCCGCAACCGAGATCGCTGTCGGCATGCCCATGAAGACGATCGTGAACCGACTGCCCAACGGTCAATTGAATTACGTGTTTGTGAAAGCATAGTTTTCAGGGTTCGGTACCGAACCCTGAAAACTATGTGTGGGAAAAATCTGAAAACCCCAAAACCCGAGGATCAAAGCCATGCCCGATCTAAAATTCCTTAAACTCGAGACAGCCGGGGGCGTCGCCCGGATTACCCTCGCTCGGCCCAAGCACAACGTCCTCAACATCGAGATGATGAGAGAGCTGATCGCCGAGCTTGAAAAGCTAAGGGCCGACCGGGAAATCAAGTGCGTGGTCATTTCCGGTGAAGGCCCGAGTTGGTGCGCGGGGGTCGAAGTCGGGGACCACAAACCCGAGCAGGTCGATGCCATGATCGGCACCTTCAACCGCATGCTGGAGCTTATCGAGGGCCAGGAGGTGCCCACCATCGCCGTCGTTCAGGGTGCCT
>Ga0075350_1000075_pt1 | contig 11972 bp, 13 predicted proteins | sample RushSE_TuleC_D1_FD_120070 | JGI IMG/M metagenome (GOLD analysis project Ga0075350, IMG submission 120070) | Natural and restored wetland microbial communities from the San Francisco Bay, California, USA, that impact long-term carbon... | ecosystem: Environmental > Terrestrial > Soil > Wetlands ... | reverse complement strand
TGGCGCATTCCCAGGGCCAAGGCCTTACGGACTGCGTTCGACTATCCTGCGCTGCGGGAACGGCAACCGCGCAAACGCCTGGCACGGAGCTTTGTCATCGCATAGATGTTGAAGATAGTTTGCCCAAGGTTCAAATATCAAATTTATAAACGCTGATGTTATGGAGGTTCAAAGATGATTCATTACGGATTTACAAAAGAAATTGATGCTTCGTTTGAAGAAACATTGGATAAAGTATCAAACGAATTGAAAAAGGAAGGTTTTGGTATTCTAACACAAATTAATGTAACGGAAAAATTCAAAGAAAAACTCGATATTGATTTTAAAAAATACATAATATTGGGTGCATGTAACCCGCCAAGTGCCCACAAGGCTATTATGGTTGAGGAAGATATTGGGCTGATGCTTCCCTGCAATGTTGTGATTTACGAAAGGCAAAATAAAACCGTCGTTTCAATTATCAAATCAAAAGTAGCTATGGAAATGATTGGTAATGTTGAATTAGAGCAAATTGCCTCTTCAATCGAAAAGAAGTTAAAGAAAGTTTTTGATTCAATAAATTAAGGAGATAAAGGATATGGTGCTAAAAAGAATATTCTCTAAATTAATAATACTTTCACCACTAACATTTTTTGCTTGTGAACAAGGTCCTAATAGCCCTATGGGCAACTGGGGCCATATGATGACCTATGGTTATGGCGGAGGATTTATGTGGTTAATAGTTCTGGTTTTAGTCGGTGTTGTTATTTATTTTTTGTTTCAGGGTTCAAAATCAAAAGGCTCCGATGGTTCGATCATTGAAACACCTTTAGATATCTTGAAGAAGCGTTATGCAAAGGGTGAAATCGACAAAGAGGAATTTGAACGGAAGAAAAAGGACTTGGAATCATAAAGGACCATTCAACTTGAAACAGCAGGTATTCCTCACTTCGTGACAGGAAACAGGCGTTATCAGGGATGAACCTCAGGAGAGGATAAAATTGAACGAAGAATAAGCCATTAATTTTAAGGTCTACCCTGCTATGGCCCGAATTATTCCGAACAATCAGATTACCCTGTTGCAAAACGGCGAAGCTTATTTTCCGGCGATCGAAGCGGCGCTGGACCGGGCGGTGCATGAGATTTATCTGGAAAGCTATATTTTCGAAAATGACAATACCGGACGACGCATTGCGGAAGCGCTCAGGCGGGCTGCCCTTCGTGGCGTAAAAACCCATGTGCTGATCGATGGATTCGGCTCGAATAGTTTGCCGAAAACCATGATCGATTACCTTAAAGCGGCCGGCGTAATGGTGTTGAAGTTCCGGCCCAAGATATCGCCCTTGACGCTGCGGCGCCAAAGGTTGCGTCGCTTACACCGGAAAATTGTGGTTGTGGACCAGAAGATTGCGTTTGTCGGAGGCATTAATATTATCGATGATATGGATATGCCGGGGCAAACATCGCCCCGTTATGACTACGCTGTAAGTGTGGAAGGGCCGCTGGTTGGAGAAATTCATGCTTCGACCTGCCGGGTGTGGTCGCGAGTGGCCTGGACCCGCTTGCGACCTGGCTGGGGCCGGAACAACGGCAGACAAGCGCCTTCAAGCGAATCCAGGGGCCGTATGCGTTCAGCTTTTCTGGTAAGGGATAACATCCGCCATCGCCGAGATATTGAAGATGCTTATTTGCAGGCAATTGAACAGTCGCAATTCGAAATCATTCTTGCAAATGCCTACTTTTTGCCCGGATTGAATTTTCGTCATGCGCTTTTGGATGCAGCGGGGCGGGGTGTCCGGGTGATTTTGCTGCTGCAAGGAAGGGTGGAATATCGATTGCTGCATTATGCCTCGCATGCCCTGTATGGCAGTTTTCTCGATGCAGGAATTGAGATCTACGAATACCACAAGAGCATTATGCACGCCAAAGTGGCTGTGATTGATGAACACTGGGTGACGGTGGGATCATCCAATCTTGACCCTTTCAGCCTGCTGCTTGCGCTTGAAGCAAATGTCCTTGTTGACGATGAAAAGTTTGCCAAAAAATTAAAGCATAGTCTGGAACAGGCCATAAAGATGGGAGCGCGGCGGATAAGTGACGACAACTGGAGAACGAAATCCATCGGATTGCGTCTGGTGATTTGGCTAAGTTATGGTTTGGTGCGATTCATGATAGGAATGGCGGGGTATGCCCCGGGGAAAAAGCCGGATCAAGTAAAACCGATCGAGAACGCAGATTGAATGGCATGCGAAATTTGAATACGTGATGAAAACCTACCAGGAGACAAAATCGGCATCGTACATTGATGCCATAAGCGTCTTTTCTTTGAAACACCTGAAGACCGATGCGCAATGCACCGGCAGACGATCGGAACCGTTTGGGCCTTTGCCGGACAAGGCGAGGCATTTGAAAATGAGTCAACCATTCGAAAGTCAGCGGTGGCCTCGACGGTCAAGTGGCCCGCAGATTCGGGTCCCCATGGGAGTTCGATGCGTAGCATGGTTTTCCTAATGCGAATCTGAACTCCGCAATCAATTTCATGGTAACAAAAGTTAGCGATAAACAGGCGCGTTTCGATTTTCAAGGCATCGCGCCCGGAACGTATGCGCTTGTCGTCGTTCATGATGAAAATATGAACAGCAAGCTTGATACTAACTGGCTGGGGGTGCCGAAGGAAGGCTATGGTTTTTCAAACGAGGCAAAAGCCTTCCTCGGCGCGCCTTCGTTCTCTGCCGCCAGCTTCCCTTACGATGGGCGAAATTTAGATCTGACGATCACCTTGCATTACTGAGCGCCCGTTGTAAAAATCAGGAATCGCGAATGAATATTCCAAGTCATGGCAAGCGTCCAAGATTTTCCAGGAAAGGGACAGGGTATATTCTTGTGATACGGTAATATATTTCTTGATTAAATTTGGATCCTGTTCTTTCCCCCAAAAAATTGCAATTTTTGTTATTTTGTGTTATTAAAATTTAATCTGCATATTTCGACGGCGACTTTATAATGACAGCTCTATTTCTTATCTCTGCATTTTGTGAAGTAGTTTAAGGTATAATTCAAATTAATGTATAACCAAACAGAATAACGGCAAATCAACTCAAATATAACGAATATTTAGAGAGTCTGCCTGCATGTGACGGATAATGGCTCATATATGGTATTTAACTTAACCAATATATGGGCCTTTTCAATTTTAGAAGATGGGAGAAATTAAGATGGCAGAGAAGAAAAAATCTGTGACAAAAAAGAAATCCGCAGTGAAAAAGAAGCCTGCAAAGCAGACCAAGGTCGCTGCCAATGCAAAGAAAACTTTGATCAAGCCAAAAGAGACCAACGATTTTCCCATCGTCGGCCTGGGTGCATCCGCCGGTGGGCTGGAGGCGCTTGAAGCATTTTTTTCAAATATGCCACATGACAGCGGTATCGGATTTGTCATCATCCAGCACCTAAGCCCCAGGCACAAAAGTGTTATGGCCGGTCTTTTGGCAAAAGATACCCAAATGAAGGTCCTGGAAATAAAAGACGGCATGAAGGTCAAACCGGACCATGTGTATCTAAACCCACCCAGCAAGGATGTGACCCTCATAAACGGTGTTCTCCAGTTAATGGATCCTGTAAAAACCGGTGGGATCAATCTGCCAATTGACAGCTTTTTCAGATCCATGGCTGAAGAAATGGGTGAAAAAGCGATCTGCGTAATTCTGTCGGGCACTGCCAGCGACGGCGCTATGGGTTTAAAGGCGGTCAAGGGAGAAGGCGGCCTTGTCATGGTTCAGGACCCAGCTTCGGCCAAGTATGACGGTATGCCCAGAAGCGCCATTGCTACCGGGATGGTAGATTTTATTCTGCCTGTTGAAAAGATCCCCGCAGAACTGGTAAAATATGCCAAGGCGCCCTATATCGTCCCGCCCAAGAAAGTCATCGTCACGGACGACCAGTTCGCAAATTATATCCAGAAAATATTTTCCCTGATTCGATCAGCCACCGGGCACGATCTATCCCATTACAAACACACGACCATTCGCCGCAGGATCGAGCGGCGCATGGCCATCCACCAGGTCAATACAATAGCGGATTATGTCAAATATCTAGAGCAAACTCCGCCTGAAGTGGATATCCTTTTTAAGGACATGCTCATCGGGGTGACCAATTTTTTCAGAGATCCCGAGGCCTTTAAAGTTTTGAAAGAACAGGTTCTCCCCGCATTGTTAAAAAATAAAGATCCTGATTCTTTGATCCGTATCTGGAGTGTGGGGTGTTCCACCGGTGAAGAGGCCTATTCAATGGCTATTTTATTTTCCGAAGCCATGGATATGGTAAAACAGCATTTTAATATTCAGGTTTTTGCCAGTGACATAGACGCCCAATCCATCGATTATGCCCGTTTGGGTACTTATCCGGACAATATTGCCGCAGATGTGTCACAGGAGCGCTTAGTTCGATATTTTGTAAAAGAAGGCAATACGTATAAGGTCAGGAAACAGATCCGAGACAGGGTTGTGTTTGCCGTTCAAAACGTAATTAAAGACCCTCCTTTTTCTAAAATAGACCTTGTGAGCTGCCGTAACTTACTTATTTATATGGATGGCAAGCTGCAAAAAAAGGTATTGCCGTTATGCCATTATACATTAAATAAAGATGGGATTCTTTTTTTAGGAACTTCTGAGAGTATCGGGGAATTTACCGACCTTTTCCATCCCATTGACAGAAAATGGAAAATCTTTCGGCGCAAAGATGCTTTTGTCGAAAGGGCTGTGGATTATCCCGGCTTGCCTTTTTACCAGGGATCTAAATTGGATGACACTATCGAAATGAAGCAGCCGAAAGAGATGGACATCCAACATGTAGCAAAAGAAGTAATCCTTGAAAATTTTGCCCTGCCCGGGGTTTTGGTCAATGAAAAATATGAAATTATTCATTTTATGGGTAAAACAGACAAGTACCTGGAGACTCCGGTTGGGAAAGCCAGTTTCAATATTTTATCAATGGCGCGGGAAGGCTTGCGTTTTAAATTGAGCACAGCCCTTCATAACACTGTCCGTCAAAAACAGACAACCACACATAATTCCCTGCGAATAAAATATAACGGTGAGTTTCGAATCGTCGATTTGACAGTCAGGCCGCTCACTGAATTCCCCGGTACTCCGGGATATATATTGGTCATGTTTGATGATAAAACTCCTTTCGAAAACCCCGCAAAGAAAAGAGGAGAAAAGGCGGCAATAGATGAGTCTGACCCTGTCATTGTGAGCCTTGAAAGGGAACTGGTATCCACGAAGGAACACCTTCAGGTAACCATTGAAGAATTGGAAACAGCCAACGAAGAGCTCAAATCGACCAATGAAGAACTGCAGTCGACCAACGAGGAACTGCAAAGCACCAATGAAGAGATGGAAACATCGAAAGAGGAGCTGCAATCGACCAACGAGGAGCTGGTAACCGTCAACACGGAACTCCAACACAAGTTGGACGAGTTGTCTCAGGCAAACAGTGACATCAGCAACCTCCTCGGCAGCACTCAAATCGGGACCATCTTTTTGGACACTAACCTTAATATTAAGCGTTTTACCCCTGCTGCGATCAATATATTTAATCTGATCCAGACAGATTTGGGTCGGCCGATCAGCGATATCACCTCAAAAATCAGATATGACCAGCTAACAAAAGATTGCCGGGAAGTGCTTGACACATTGATCTTTAAAGAGGCGGAAGTGCAAGACACAGACAACAATTGGTATGCCATGCGGATTTCGCCGTATCGTACATTAGAAAATATAATTGACGGTGTTGTCATTACCTTTGTGGATATAACGAAAATAAAGCGAGCGGAAAAAGCTTTGCGAGATAGCGAGGTGGATCGACGCCTGGCTGCCGTGATCAGGGACTCCAACGACGCCGTCACTGTGCAGGATTTTGAAGGCAATATCATAGCCTGGAACAGGGGTGCCGTAAAAATGTACGGCTACAGCGAGGACGAAGCGCTGGAAATGAACATCCGCGATCTCGTTCCCGAAGACAAACGAAAAGAAGCATTGGCTTTTATTAAAAAATTGCAAAAAGAAGAGATGGGATCGTTTGAAACCCGGCGAATCACCAAAGACGGCAAGCAATTGAAAGTGTGGTTGACGGTGAGCAGGCTGGTGGATGACGATGGAAAACCAATCGCCATAGCCACTACGGAACGCAATATCACCGGGCGCAAGAAAAAAGAGATAGCGTCGTAAGTGTTCACGGAAAAACCCACCCCGTGGCACGTACAACGCGCCGATAAAGCATAAAATATGTTCACCAAACGACACAGGCAAACAAAATAAATCCGGCAACACCGAAAACCGAATTGAAGGGAAGAATGAAAGATAAAACGTCATCACTGCGAAAGCGGGCGGAAGAATTCTTAAATAAACATCCCGAAGTTATTAAAGAAATAACGTCCGGAGATGTAAAAAAACTGGTTGAGGATTTGCATATTCATCAGATTGAGTTGGAAATCCAGAACGAAGAGTTGCGCCGGGCTCAGTTGGAACTGGAAGCTTCCCGGGACAGGTATTCCGATTTATACGATTTTGCCCCTGTTGGATATGTTACGATTTCAGAAAATGGATCTGTTTTGCAGGCAAACCTTTCCTGTACCGCCATGTTGGGCGTTGAAAGAAGTTCATTGATCGGGAAACCGTTTTCTCGATTCATAAATAAGAATGATCAGGATGTTTTTTACCTTCACCGAAAAGCGTTATTTGAAACAAAAGCGAAACAGGTCTGCGAATTAAGACTTGTAAGAAAAGACCGCACCCAATTCCATGCTCAATTGCAAAGCAATTTAGTGAAAGACACGGAGGGGGACATCGCTCAAACCCGAACAACCATCACCGATATCAATGAGCGCAAGCTGGCGGAAGAGGCACTGCGGAAAGCTCACGACGAGTTGGACCGAAAGGTTAAAGAACGGACTGCCGAATTGACGGAAACCAACAAGGAACTGAACCGGGAAATTGAAGAGCGCAGGCTGGCGGAGGAAGGGGTTCGTAAAAGTTTAGAAAGATACGCCCTGGTCGTCGCAGGCTCAACCGACGGTATTTGGGATTGGGATATCCTGTCGGATACGGTATTTTATTCGGATCGTTTCAAAAAAGTTCTGGGATACGCTTCCGATGAGTTTCCCGAAACGGTTGATGCTTTCCGCAGCTGCCTGCACCCTGAGGACGCCGATGCTGTCTGGTCGTCTGTGGAACGTCATCTGCAAGAACGCGTTCCGTATCACATCGAATATCGACTGAAATTGAAATCAGGTGAATATCGATGGTTTATGGCGCGCGGGCAGGCGATCTGGGATGGCAAGGGAAATGCCACACGTATGTCCGGATCGCTTCAAGACATCACCGAGCGCATGGAGGCAGTGCAAAACCTTAGGAATGCCCTTATTGAGATAAAAGAGTTAAAAAACCGTCTTGAAATTGAAAAGGAGTATCTTCAAGAAGAAATCAAATTGCAATACAACTATGAGAACATTATCGGCAACAGTGACGAACTCAGATATACGCTCTATAAGGTTGAGCAAATTGCCCCGACAGACACGGCTGTTATTATTCTCGGCGAGACCGGAACCGGCAAAGAGCTGATCGCCAGAGCCATCCATTCTTCCGGCCCTCGCAAAAATTGGGCTTTAGTGAAAGTAAATTGCGCCACACTGCCTTTAAACCTCATGGAAAGCGAACTGTTCGGTTATGAAAAGGGCGCTTTCAGCGGTGCATTTGCCAGACGGTTGGGTCGTTTTGAGGTGGCAGACGGTGCGACCCTTTTTTTAGATGAGATTGGAGAACTGCCGCTTGAACTTCAGGCCAAGCTGCTCAGGGTGGTTCAGGATGGTGAGTTCGAACGGTTGGGCAGTTCCCGAACCATCAGGGTCGATGTTCGAATTATCGCCGCCACCAATCGCGATCTTGAGAAGGAAGTACTCAGTGGGAGATTCCGGAAAGATCTCTGGTACCGGTTAAATATCTTTCCGATTACCGTGCCGCCGCTTCGAAACCGTATGGAAGACATCCCTTTGCTTGTGGAATTTTATGTGGACAAAATTTCAAGAAAACTGGGCAAGTCCATTGACACCATCCCAAAAAACGTTATGAACGCCCTGCAGAATTATCAATGGCCCGGCAATGTCAGAGAACTTGAAAATGTCATCGAGCGGGCGGTGATCAACACTTCGGAACACAAACTTCGCCTGATGGATAACCTGGATAACCCTCAAAAGTATCTAACGACGCCCCCGAAAACACTGGAGACGGTTGAACGTGACCACATTGTTCGGGTGCTTGAGCAAACCCAGTGGAAAGTCAGCGGAAAGAACAGTGCAGCTGAAATCCTTGGACTCAACTCCAGCACTTTGCGCGCCCGCATGCGAAAACTCGGCATTCGCAGGCCGTAGCCCGTCCATTCATATCCCTTCCCCAAATCGCCAGAACTGCAACAGAGATCCTCAAAATCCGTCATATATGACAAAATGTCATATATGACATTTTTTTTGCCGATTTATCTCTCTATTGACAGCCGTTTTGATGTTATTATTCGAATATAAATCGATAGGATATGTCAAAAGTATTTAGACCTGTTCTGGTTGGCACGCAACTTGATTATACAATAAATGAACAAATGAATTTTTTGGATATAACCCTATAGGAAAAGTGGACGTTCATTGTCATGATCATTACTAAAATAATAATGAATGCGCTCCCGGAAAAGCGCAAAGAGGTTTTTCAAACACTTTTATCAATGATCGAGGGAATCCGGCAGGAAAAGGGATGCCGGAGCTTTCAGGTTTTTCAAGACATTGAGGACGAGAATGCTTTCAGCCTGGTTCAGGAGTGGGAAACCCGCGAGGATCTAGAGTATCATATGAGATCTGACAGGTTCAGCGTGTTGCTTGGAACAAATATCCTATTGAACGAGAAACAAGACATTCAAATCCATACGGTTTTGCATACAGAAGAAAGCGGGATCGTCAATGCCGTCAGGGGCAAAAGAATCTGACCCGGTTTTATCACAGGATACTGGAAACCAGCGCCATGCCCATATGAATCTACATTTTAAATGAACCTTTTAAAGGTCTATGAAGTTATTAAACTGGAAAAGCAAAATGATCTGTTCTCCATGTAAAGATTGCCCGAGGAAATATCTGCCGAAGGATAAGTGTATTAAAGAGTGCAACTTGCTTGAAGCCTTTCAGAAAATGAATTCGTCTTCTAGAAATTTAAATGAGGGGTGTGGAATAGACTATACTGAAGAGTATGGTTACAATATCCTGCCGTCACTTCCTTCAAGCTCTTATTGACACTTCTACAATCTTCGCCGCTGGCAGAAAATCAGAGGCATATAAAGTTGAAGCTTATATTAAAAAAATAACACCACTATGGGAATTAATCACTAATGGAAGAATTACTTAGAACAGTATTTGAAGCATTCCCAGAAAAATCGACAATCATCTTTAAAGGGAAGTGTTCCGACTGCGGAGGCGTAGTAATAATTGATATTATTCCCACATTAGAAGGGTTTGGATTGTTGGGCGGTGCTTTTGTTGAATGTTCAGCGGACAAGTATGTCGCTAAATGTCCTGATTGTTACAAAGTTAACCCCAAGATGGTTGAACCATTTAAAGCAAATCCCAATGCATTGCCGATATTTGATAAAAAATACCTTTTGAGTTCCATATTGTCGACACATTAACGGATGAGGATATGAAAAAAATAATCTCAGAATGGTGGCTTCTATTATTTTCCATCACTTGCATATTTACAGGCATCGCATTCTCCATTTTAAATATTGCGGCAAAATAAGGGGACGCTTTAACTTTTCCGGAGGATTAATTGGTCCGCTTAAACAAAAATAACCGTTGGGTCTTCGCTGCCATGGGATTGACCATCGAAAGGAAAGGTTGGGCGTTAAGGCGGTCGCCGGGGAAAATGACGGTGGTGATTGTGAGGAGAGCCTCCGGATAGAGTATTTCATTTAATGACGGGCAAGAACCCGTCGGAAAGGAAACATCATGCCAAATAACTTAGAATCCAAGAATATCGAGCAACTAATGGCTGAGGCCGATGAGCTCATCCGACAGATTAATTCTGATATCCTCAAAGACATGGAAGAAGAGCATCGCATGCAGTTTGAAAAACACGCTCAAAACTTTAAAAAAATCAAATCCGAGGTTCAGAGCAAAATCGAGGAGAAAGGAACATCGGAAATAAGCTCCAGCGCCGATGGCATACACGAGGCAATCCAGGATATTGTCAAGGCCATGAAGAACTTGAAAAATGATCTTTTCTGATTTCCGTCAAACGCCTTTGAATAAAAGTCGGCATCTCAATTAATAAGGAGAATGAATAATGTCACTTGGAACAATCTTATAATAAGGAGGATGAATAATGTCACTTGGAACAATCTTACTCGTAATTCTGATACTGGTACTTGTGGGAATAATACCAATCTGGCCGCATAGCCGGTCGTGGGGGTATGCACCCAGCGGCGGGGTCGGGCTGGTGGTGATTATCCTTTTGATCCTGCTCTTATTGGGCAGAATCTAGTCAATTCTTAAAATTCTATCACCAGTCACCCGTAAAATGCCACGTCTTGTAACGAACCATTTCACCAACAAACTTACAGAAAGGAGTAATCGCTATGAAAAAAAGAAATATCGTTATCCGCTATTTAGTGCTTCTTATGCTCATCGTCACCTTTTTGGGATGCGAATCGAAACCTAAACAGGAAAGTACAGGCGAATACCTTGACGATTCGGTCATTACGACCGAGGTCAAATCGCTGCTTGCAGCTGATGATCTTCTCAAGTCATTTCAAATCAGCGTCGAGACCAACAAGGGCATCGTTCAACTGAACGGCTTCGTTGATTCTCAAGCAGCCGTCGATAAAGCGGGTGAAATCGCACGCAGCGTAAAGGGGGTCGCATCAGTAAAGAATGATTTGAACGTGAAAAGTTAAGGGATAGAAGAAATGAATAAAGACATGATGCAAGGCGAGTTGAAATAATTAAAAAATGCAGGAATCTATAGAAGTTGTATTTGAATAACCATTTTTGACGGTGAACAAGCAACACATGAAAGGAGATAATCTATGCCACTAATTAATTTAATTATTATTCTGGTTGTCGTTGGGGTGATCCTATGGGCAATTAATGCTTATATACCTATGCAGTCAACTATAAAGAAAATCTTGAATGCGGTAGTGGTTATTGGAGTGATTATCTGGCTTTTGAGTGTCTTTGGAGTCATAGGAAACATCTCAGGAATTCACATTGGGAAGTGAAGAACCTGATAATTCTTTCGATCGAGTTTAAACAGAGCAAGTGCGAATGTAAAAGCCTGGGAATCAAGGATCACCATCATTTCCTCCGTGTGCGGAATCGTGTTGCTGGTCGTTGGAAAGAAGAAGCACTGATGGGAGACAAAACGTTTCATACACAAGGAGGTCCGTATGAAGGACAAAAGAAAAGCATACGAAGAAAAGTTCGATGCAAAGTTGAAGGAATGGAACGCGCAGATCGCTCTGCTCAAGGCCAAGGCAAAGAATGCCAAGGCCGACGCAAAGATCGATTACTACAAAACCATCGAGGCCTTGGAGCATAAACAGGATGAGGCCAAGACCAAGCTGCAGGAGTTGAAGACCGCAGGCGATGAGGCATGGGAAGTCGTCAAAGCAGGCGCGGAAAAAGCTTGGGCTGAAGTCAAGACCGCCTATCACGATGCGGCCTCAAGGTTCAAATAGAGATGTGACACGGCACTGAATTGCAGGATTTGTGTTCAGAGAAACAGGGACAAGTCGCATCTCGAGTCAGTAGTCAAACTGCCATCCAACAGGAGGGAATACCATGAAATCAAGCACAAGGGACGAAGCAGAAGGCAAGATGCACCAAGTGAAAGGTAAGATCAAGGAGATCGCCGGGAAAGTTATCATGAATCCCGACTTGGAAGCCGAAGGCAAAGGCGAAATCA
>Ga0075350_1000071_pt1 | contig 12249 bp, 10 predicted proteins | sample RushSE_TuleC_D1_FD_120070 | JGI IMG/M metagenome (GOLD analysis project Ga0075350, IMG submission 120070) | Natural and restored wetland microbial communities from the San Francisco Bay, California, USA, that impact long-term carbon... | ecosystem: Environmental > Terrestrial > Soil > Wetlands ... | reverse complement strand
TCCTGTTCATTGGCGGGCTGGTCGTGCTCGTCACCATGATGGGCAGCGTCCGGGAACGCACCGACGAGATCGGAATTTTCCGGGCCATCGGGTTCCGGCGCACTCACATCATGCGGATCGTTTTTCTGGAGGCCGGGATCATTTCCGGCCTGGCCGGCATCATCGGCTATGGGCTGGGGCTGGGCTGCGCCCAGGCGGCGCTGTCGCTTCTGTCGGAGAGCCAGGGGGGGCATGTGCCGTTCAACCCGGAGCTGGCGATAGGATCTCTGGTCCTGGCGCTGACGCTCGGACTTGCGGCCAGTGCCTATCCCGCGGCCATGGCCGCCCGACTTGACCCCAACGAGGCCCTGCGGACGCTTTAGCAGCCGGCCGTTACGTTCCACGGAATGCCCGCCGCCCTTAACCCCGTCAGGGGCTCGGGGCGCAGAGGCACGATAAAGGAGTCCAGCGTGAGCTATATTATTGCAGACCGTTTGGTGAAGACCTTCGGCGCCGGCGGCTCGGCCGTGTCGGCGGTGTCCGAGATCAGTTTCCAGATTGCACCGGGCGAGTTCATCGCGATCATGGGGGAATCCGGCGCCGGGAAATCAACGCTGCTCGGAATCCTGGGCGCCATGAACGCCCCCTCTTCCGGCCGTCTGTTGGTGGATGACATCGATGTGTACCGCCTCCACCAAGAACAGTTGGCGGATTTCCGCCGTGAGTACCTCGGATTCGTGTTCCAGAGCTTTCACCTGGTGTCCTATCTTTCGGTCATCGAAAATGTCATGCTGCCGCTGACCGTGACCCGCCGCAGCAAAACGGAGAAGCGCGCCATGGCCCTGGAGGCGCTTTCCCGCGTCGGGCTGACGGAAAAAGCCGATCGCCTGCCGGGGGAAATCTCGGGCGGGGAAAAGGAGCGGGTGGCGGTGGCCCGCGCAATCGTCAACGAGCCGCCCATCCTGCTGGCCGACGAGCCCACCGGCAACCTGGATTCCAGGAACAGCCGGGAGATCATGCACATGTTCCAGCACCTCAACGATGGGGGCATGACCATCATCATGGTGACCCACAGCGCGGAGTGCGCCGGCCATGCGCGGCGGATCATGCAGGTCTCCGACGGTCGACTGCAGGAGGACCGCAGCGTGGTCGCGGCCGGATTGCGCATGGCTTCATAAAAGCCGTACACGGCGCAGCCCGGCTCAGCCCTTTGCCGCGTGGGCGCTCACCGTCAACACCGGGCAGGGCGAGCGCCGCACGACGCGGTCGGTGGTCGAGCCCATGAGCAGCGATTTGACCAGGCCGTAGCCGCGCACCCCCACAACGATCATATCCATGCTCTGGGTCATCGCATAGGCCACCAACTCTTCATAGGCCTGACCGCGTAGGACGATGGTTTTCAGGGAACACCAGTTGCGGGCCTCCTCCGGAACCAGCCCGTTCAATCTTTCCTTGAACACGTCCGCGCGGACCATGTCCTGGCCTTGCTCGGCGGGTGTGAGGAACTCCGGATAGACCGGCGGCTCCATGACGTGAATCAGGTGCAGCTCGGCCTCGAATTCCTGCGCCAGGCTGAGGCCGTAGCTCAAGGCCAGGACCGAGTCCGCGGAAAAGTCACTCCCGACCAGGATTTTCTTCAACCGGACGCCGCCGGCGCCCTTGTCGATGAAGGCTTCCTCGAGGCTTTGCACCGCCAGCAGCGGGCAGTTCAGCGTCCGCATCATCCGCTGGGTCACGGACCCCAGGATCAGGCGCTTCAAGCCGGAGCGGCCGCGGGTGGAGGCGATCACGAGGTCCACCTCCTTTTCCTCGACGATCCGGGCGATCTCCGCCGCCGGCTGCCCCACGCGGATCAGCGGCTCCCAATCCACCTCCTGAAGCCCCGGCATGCGGGACAGCTGCTCCTGGGCTTCCTGCCGGATCCGCTCCTGCTGGCCGATCGGGTCCAGCTGGAACTCACCGTAAATGGTGACCGCCGAGAGATCGATCACATGGCAGACGTAAAGCCGGGCCTCGAACTCCTGAGCGATCGCCACCCCGTAAGGAATGGTCCGGTTGGAATGTTCCGAAAAATCGGTCGCACAAAGGATGCTTCGGAATTGCATTCGCATGATGGAACCTCCTTTCAGTCATCACCCCTTGATGACGGCAAGCGGCGTGAGCCGAGCCACCCGTTTGGCGATGCCGGCGCCGTGGACGACATCGACCACCCGATCTACGTCCTTGTAGGCGGCCGGCGCCTCTTCCGCCAGTCCACCCAGGCTGCCCGCCCGCACGTGGATCCCGCCGGCTTCCAGCTCCTGGCGCAGCGCGGCCCCGTGCACGGAGCGCTTGGCCTGATGCCGGCTCATGGTCCGCCCCGCACCATGGCAGGTGGACCCGAAGGTTTGCGCCATGGCGCCCTCGGTGCCGACCAGCACCCAGCTGGAGGTGCCCATGGACCCCGGCACCAGCACGGGCTGGCCGATGTCCCGGTAGACCTCCGGCAGCACCTCCGAACCGGGGCCGAAGGCACGGGTGGCTCCTTTGCGGTGGACGCACAGCTCGCGCCTGCGGCCGTCGACCACGTGAGTTTCGATTTTGGCCATGTTGTGAGCGATGTCGTAGATCTGGTAAAGACCGAAATTTTTCACCTTGCCGGCCAAGACCTGTTCGAAGCTGCGCCGGATGTGAAACGCCAGCACCTGGCGGTTGGCAAAGGCATAGTTGGCGGCCGACGTCATGGCGGCCAGGTAGTCCCGGCCTTCGGGGCTGCTCAAGGGCGCGCACACCAATTCCCGGTCCGGAAGCTCAAAGTGGTATTTTCGAACGGCTTTCTGGAACAGGTTGACGTAGTCCGTGCAGACCTGGTGCCCCAGTCCGCGTGAGCCGCAGTGGATCTGAACGACGACTTGGCCGGGGCAAAGACCGATGCGCCGCGCGATCGTCTCGTCCACGACGCGCTCGACCCGGTCCACCTCGATGAAGTGATTTCCGGCCCCCAGCGTCCCCACCTGGTCCTTGCCGCGGTCCCTGGCGCGGGCGCTGACCTTGGCGGCATCGGCCCCCGGCAGGCAGCCGTTTTCCTCGGTGCGCTCGAGATCGGCCTCGGTCCCGTAGCCGCGACGCACCGCCCAGCGTGCGCCCTTTTCCATGACCTCGTCCAGGTCCCCGGGTTTGAGCTTCACCAGCCCGCCCTTGCCGACGCCGCTCGGACAGTTGGCATAGAGCGCGGAGGCCAGTTCATCCAGGTGGGGCGCGACCTGCTCCGCGCTGAGGTGGCTTGCCAGGAGCCGGACCCCGCAGTTGATGTCGTAGCCCACGCCGCCGGGGGAGATGACGCCGTCCGGAAGCGCGGTCGCCACCACGCCGCCAATGGGAAAGCCGTAGCCCTGGTGCATGTCCGGCATGGCCAGGACGTGTCCGACGACCCCGGGCAGGGTGGCGGTGTTCACCAGTTGCTCCAGGCTGCGGTCGCCGGTCATGGCCGCAGCCAATTCATCATCCGCGTAAAACCGTGCCGGCACACGCATGCCTTCGCGGAAGGATGCCGGGATCTCGTAGAGGAACTCGTCTATTTTTTGGAAACCCCGGATGTTGGCCATGGGCACCTCCTTGTCAGGCTGTCGAAAAACAGCGCCTCAGCCCCTGATCCGGCGTCGCGAGTCTCTTGTAAATGCTGACATGTCCGCCGATCGGCTGCGCGTTCCAACTCGCCTCGCGCCTTGGCTGACGGTGTGATGTCTGTTTTTCGACACCCTGTTAGACGTCAAACACCACCGTCGTCGTCAATCCGCCGGCTTCGGCTCGGATGTCCAGGTTGTGAAACGTCACCGCCTTCACGTGTTTTTCAAACGCCCCGACCCGGTCGCCGCGCACCACGGCACTGAGGCCTGTCGCCGAAATCCGGAGAAATTCAAACCGGGTGAACAGGAGCGATTCGGTTTCCGCCCAGAATGCGAGCTCGCTCAGCCAGGCCACCAGCAGGCTTTCGGCATCGATGGCCTCAAGCTCGATGTGCTTGGCGATCGACGGGCGGCGGGCGGCGGCAGTCAACATCAGGCTGTTCATCCCCAGCGCGGCGTTGGCGAACAGCTCAGCGAGGTCGCGCCCGGAAATCCGCAACGCCCGGTCGGCGGTGTGCTCCACCTCCTTGAAACGTCGGATGGGTTCCCGGGCCTGAGGCAGATGCGTCATGGAACCGGTTCCTGTCAGTCGGTTGATCGGTCGCGCCGGGATAGGGCAAAGCGCGCTGCGGAGGGCGTCGTGGCGATGCTGCAGTATCTAACGATCGGTCAGGCGTTGTCAAGAAGCCCGTCGGCTCGGGGATCACCGAGCTTTAATGCTTTACACGCAGGAGGGCTAATCTTATAAAGCGGGCGGTGGTGTGCAGCGACATCCTGTTGGCAACAAAATCCCCCCGGCCCCCTTTTTCTGAGGGGAAGACGCCGGAATTTTCCTACTCCCCTTCATCAAGGAGGTGCAGCGATGAAAGCCGTTTTTTTCGAAGGTCACGGTGAGTTGGAAGTTCTTCGCTACGGGGACGTCCCCGACCCGGCTGCAACGCCCGGCCGGGTGGTGGTGCGGGTCGGTGCCTGCGCGCTGAACTACCTGGACATATGGGTGCGGCGGGGTTGGCCAGGTCTGAAGCTTGAGATGCCGCATTGGTGCGGTGCGGATGTGGCCGGCGAGATTGCCGCCATCGGCGACGGCGTTTCCGGCTGGTCGGTCGGGCAGCGGGTGGTGATCGATCCCGGGATCAACCGGGTGCAGGACGAGCACACGCGCCGCGGGGAGGCGTCGGTCAGCCCCGGTTATCAGATTCTCGGTGGACGCGTGCGCGGCGAGGCGGCCGAATACGTGGCCGTGCCGGCTGAAAACCTGGCGCCGATGCCCGATGGGTTGGACTATTCGCAGGCGGCAGCCCCCCTGCTGGCCGGGCTGACCGCCTGGCGCATGCTGATCCACCGGGCCGCCCTCAAAGTGGGCGAGTCCGTTCTGGTCGTCGGCGCGGGCGGCGGAGTCAACAGCCTTTCGATCCAGATCGCCAAGCTGGCCGGTGCCGTTGTCTTTGCCGTGGCAAGCAGTGAAGAAAAAGCGGCGCGCGCCCGCGCCCTCGGAGCCGATGTCGTCATCGATCGATCACGGGTGGATTGGGTGCGGGAGGTGTTCAAGCAGACCGGCAAACGCGGCGTCGACGTGGTGGTGGACAACGTCGGCCGGGCGACGCTCGGCGGCAGCATGCAGGCCGTGGCCCGCGGGGGGCGCATCGTGATCGTCGGCAACACCAGCGGTCCGAAAGCCGAAATCGACATCCGCTTCATCTTCGGAAAACAAATCAGCCTGATCGGCAGCACCATGGGCAACCATCAGGATTTCCGCGTCGTGATCGAACTCCTCCGACAGGGCAAACTCACGCCGGTGATCAGCCGGGTGGTCCCCCTCCGGGACGGAATCGAAGCCTATCGCCTGATGGAGGAGGGCCGGCAGTTCGGCAAGATCGTTCTGCAACCGTAAATAATCCGCAGCCTGGCTGCGGGTTACTACCTGTAGCGCTTCATGACTTCGCGGAAGATGATGAGCTTTTGAACATCCTGGGTGCCTTCTCCCAGGGAGGACCCCCAGGCGTCCAAGGGGAACTTGTGGATGGGGTGGTCGCGCATGACCGAGGCCGCGCCGAACACGTCCGCCGCCCAAACGGTTGCCTTGCGGGCGATGTCCACCGCCAGGTATTTGGCCAGCGAGGCTTCCTCCCGGAACTCAGCCCCCTGGTCCACCCTCCAGCACGCCTTCCAGAGCATCAGCCGGGCGGCTTCGATACCGGCGTGCAGGTCGGCGATCTCAAAGGATTTGGCTTGAAAATCGGCGATCGGCCTGCCGAAGGCGGTGCGCTTCACGGCGCGTTTCACGGCCAGATCGAAGGCGCCGACCGCCGTGCCCAGGGTGAGGGCGGCGATCGCCACCCGGCTGTGGGTGAAGACCGAGAGCACTTGCTGCAGCCCTCTTCCCCGCAGCCCGATCAGGTGGTCTTCCGGAACAAAAACACCCTGGAATTCAAGCCGGGTCAAATCGGAGGGCACCCACACCTGTTTGCTCAGCCGGGTGCGCTTGACGCCTTTTGAGCGAAGATCCACCAGGAACATCGACACCCGGTTGCTGCGCGGGGCTTCGGCGTCGGTCACCGCCGTGATGACGGCGAGATCCGCAACGGCACCGTTCGTCACGTAGGACTTGGTTCCGCTCAGCAGCCAGCCACCGGAGGCCGGGACCGCACGCGCAACCACGGCCGCCACATCGCTCCCGGCCTGGCCTTCCGTATTGCCGAGACACAGGATGGTACGGCCGGACACTGCACCGGGTCCGTAGCGGCGCTGCAGCGCTTCGGAGCCGAAAAGGCAGACTCCCATCATGCCGAGGTCCGCATGCGCCAGCGCCGCAATTGCCGCACCGGGTGAAATATTGGCGAGTTCCTCGGCGATGAGGGCCTCCCGGAGGGCCGGTCGCCTATCCCAACGCCCTTCGGAAACGTCAAACCCGTACCAGCCACCCTCGCCCATTTTCTCAAAAAATTCCCTCGGCAGTTGCCCCTGACGGTGCCAGTCCGACAAGCGCGATGACATGGCCCCCTGCAGAAATTCTCGGAAACGCACCATTTCCAAGTTCAGATGACGGGGGATTGAAAACTCCATCCTGTGCCTCCTTCAAAAAGCGCCTTTCTGCGGCGCCCTATCCTCGCAGCAGGCAGTCGCTTGCGATTTGTTTGAATCCCGATTGAGTTAGAATTTTCAAATGAAAAAAACAAGAAAAAATGAATTTAATTCTTTTTTTAATGATCCCATTGCAACCGTCAAGAGACTCATGGTATGAGAAATTCAATCCGTTTCCCGGGGCCGGTTTTTCAACTTCGCGTTCTGGCTTCAGATATATTACGTTAGCTCTCACGGTTGGCTTCGAACTGCAGCGGAGGGAGAGGGACCCCATGAAAGAGCTGATCGAATACATCGCCAAAGCCTTGGTCGATCACCCGGAACAGGTTAGTGTGAACGTGCTTGAAGGCAGCCAGGCAACCATTCTGGAATTGAATGTGGCCAAGGTGGACCTGGGCAAAGTCATCGGAAAACAAGGCCGGACTGCCAAGGCGATTCGCACGATCCTCGGCGCCACTTCCGCCAAGCAGAAGAAGCGCGCCGTACTCGAAATCGTTGAATGATGTCGGCAGAAAAATGCTTCGGCGGTTTCGATGATCTTCCGACAGCCCTGGATGTACTACCGATGCCGGGGTGCACCTGGGCCCTCCATCGTGCCGGCGCGCCGTTGTCCTCCCTCGCCCGCCTTCATTCTCCTCACTCACGCCTATCCGGCGCGTCTTGCTCTTGACTCGATTTGACGGCGTCACATATTCTTGGGGTAATTGATCATCGCCGAGCATTGCTGCATCTTGTTTTAGACGAAAGGACGCTTGTATGCCGAAAACCCAGATTGAGCTGCCGGACCCCATTGACTACCTGTCGATCCTTAACGAGAAGGGCGAGGCGGACATGGCCCTCGAGCCGGACATCGACAGGGATACCCTGCTGAAACTGCATCGGACGATGCTGCTGGCCCGCCGCTTCGACGAGCGCCTGCTCAGCCTGCAGCGCCAGGGACGGATCGGAACGTTCCCCCCGATCTCAGGACAGGAGGCGGCCCATCTCGGCGCGGTCGCCGGTCTGCGGGCCTCGGACTGGGTGGTCCCGGCCTTCCGCGAGATGGCGGCCGACATCTGGCGTGGCCGCCCGCTGGAGAGCATCATCGTCTACAACAACGGCTTCAACGAAGGCAGCCGCATCCCCGCCGACCGCAACGACATGCCGATATCCGTTCCGGTGGGGTCCCAGATTCCGCACGCCGTGGGCATCGCCTGGGCCATGCAATACCGCGGGAAAGACGACGTCGCCGTGACTTTTTTCGGCGACGGTGCAACCTCTCAGGGGGATTTTCACGAAGGCCTCAATTTTGCCGGTGTGTTTCAACTGCCGGTGGTCTTTGTCTGCCAGAACAACCAGTGGGCCATATCGATTCCGCGCGCCAAGCAGACCCGCGCCAAAACCCTGGCCCAAAAAGCGATTGCCTACGGGATCCCCGGGATCCAGGTGGACGGCAACGACATTCTGGCCGTTTACGCGGCCGCCACGGAAGCGATTGGCCGGGCCCGCGCCGGGGGCGGCGCCACCCTGATCGAGTGTGTTACCTACCGCATGGCCGTACACACCACCGCGGACGACCCCAAACGCTACCGCAGCGAGGCCGAGGTGGAAGAATGGCGGCGCAAAGATCCCATCTCCCGCTTCCAGTATTATCTCACCGCCAAGGGGCTTTTGACGGAAGACGCCGTCAAGGCCGAAGAAGCGGCGATCGCGGCCGAGATCCAGGCGGCGGTGGACCGCGCGGAGGAGCTGATGAAGGGCCTGGGCGACCCGCTGCTCATGTTCGAGCATGCCTATGCCGAGATGCCGGCCTACCTGAAAGAGCAGCGCGCGGACTTCGCCCGGTTCATGGCTGAGGCGCAGAAGGAGGAGAAACATGCCTAAGATGACCATGGTGCAGGCCCTGAACCTGGCCCTGCGCCAGGAGATGGAAAAGGACGACAGCGTCATCGTCCTGGGCGAGGACGTGGGCGTGGACGGCGGCGTCTTCCGGGTGACCGACGGCCTGATCGATGCCTTCGGAGAACGCCGCGTCGTGGACACCCCGCTCGCGGAGTCCGCCATCGCCGGGATGTCCATCGGCATGGCCGTCTACGGGTTGAAACCGGTCTGTGAGATGCAGTTCGACGGGTTCAGCTACTACGCCATGCACCAGATCGAAGCGCATGCGTCGCGCCTGCGCTGGCGCTCCCAGGGACGGTACCACGTCCCCATGGTCCTGCGGGCGCCTTTCGGCGGCGGCGTGCGCGCCCTGGAGCATCACTCCGAAAGTCGTGAAGCCTTTTGGGCGCACATCCCGGGCCTCAAGATGGTGATCCCCTCCGGCCCCCGCAATGCGCGGGCCCTGCTGGTCAGCGCGATCCGCGACCCGGATCCGGTCATCTTCTACGAGCCCAAAGCCGTTTACCGCGCGTTCCGCGAAGAGGTCCCCGAGGAGGAGGAAGCCTTCCCGATCGGGACGTCCCGGCGCGTGCGCGAGGGCCAAGATCTCACCCTGATCTCCTACGGCGCCATGATGCGGCCGACGCTGGAAGCGGCCGAGGAGCTCAAACAAAAACACGGTGTCGAGGCCGATGTGATCGACCTGTTGACGATTTCGCCCTTGGACGATTCCCTGCTGGTGGAATCCGCCCGCAGGACCGGGCGCGTGGCTGTGGTGCACGAAGCGCCGCGCAGCTTCGGGCCGGGGGCCGAGGTCGTGGCCCGCCTGGTGGAGAAGGCTTTTTTCCACCTGGAGGCCCCGGTGGCCCGGGTGACCGGCTACGACGTGGTCATCCCGCTGTTCAACCGTGAAAAATACTACCTGCCGGGGGTGCCCCGCATCATCGACGCCGCCCGCAAACTGCTGGCGGCGTAAAAGGAGGCGAACATGGCCAAGGAGTTCAAGCTCCCGGACCTAGGGGAAGGGATCCACGAAGGGGAGGTGCTTGCCGTGAGGGTCGCCGTGGGACAGGCGGTCAAGGAGGGCGACATCATCCTGGAGGTCGAAACCGACAAGGCCGCGGTTGAAATCCCCTCCCCCACCACCGGCACCGTTCTCGAGATCCTCGTCAAGGCCGGCGACACGGTCAAAGTCGGGCAGGTGTTGATGACCTTCTCCGCGCCCGGTGAAAAACCAGCGGTTGTCCCCGAAAAGACCGCAGCCGGGCCGGAACCCGCGGCCGCACCGGCCGCCGGCCCCCGCAGGGGACCGGTCCCCGCCTCGCCGGCCACGCGGCGCGTGGCCCGCGAGTTGGGCGTCGACCTGGCGCAGGTGACCCCCAGCGGCGCGGCAGGCCTGGTCACCGCCGAGGACGTACGTGCGTTTGCCGCAGCCGGTAAGGCCGTGGGAGCCCCGGCCGCCGCTCGTCCGCAGCCGGCAGCGGACATCCCGGCTACCACTGCCGCCCCTGCCCCGGAGCTGCCCGATTTCGCCAAGTGGGGCCCGGTGGAGCGCGTGCCTTTCCGGTCCATCCGCCGGGCCACGGCCAGGCAGATGAGCCTGGCCTGGTCCCAGATCCCCCACGTGAACAGCCAAGACTACGTGGACGTCACCCGGCTTGAAGTCTTCCGCCGCAGGCACAAGAAGGAAATCGAAGCGCTCGGCGGGCGCCTGACCCTCACCGTGTTCGCGCTCAAGGCCGTGACGACGGCGCTAAAATCCATCCCGCGGATCAATTCAAGCCTCGACACGACATCCGGCGAGATGGTCTTGAAAAAGTACTACCACATCGGCGTGGCCGTGAACACCGAAGAGGGCTTGGTCGTGCCGGTGATACGCGACGTCGACAACAAGAGCATCAAGGACCTCGCCGTCGAGCTTCACACGCTCGTGCAAAGGGCGCATGCGCGCAAGATCGGCCTGGAGGAGTTCCAGGGCGGAACATTTACCATCACCAACGCCGGCGCGCTCGGAGGATGGACATTTTCGCCGATCATCAACCACCCCCAGGTCGCAATCCTGGGATTGGGGCAGGGGCGGCTTCAGCCGGCCGTCGTCAGGGGGGAAAAAGGCCTGGCGATCGCCGCCCGGCTCGTCATGCCCGCGGTGCTGTGCATCGACCACCGGGTCCTGGACGGGGCCGACGCCGTGAACTTCCTGAAGCTCTTCAAGCAGATCATGGAAGACCCGGACGAGCTGCTCATGTCGCTTGTCTGATCCACCTTCGGATTTAGAATCTCGGACTTTTGTTTGGAGGCAAAACCATGGTCATGGGAGAACTGGCGCAGGACGCCGAGTTGCTGGTGATCGGCAGCGGCCCCGGAGGGTATGCCGCCGCGTTCCGGGCGGCCGACCTCGGTCTGGACGTGACCCTGGTGGACACGACGCCGCGGCCGGGGGGCGTCTGTCTTTACAAGGGGTGCATCCCCTCCAAGACTTTTCTTTTTCTCTCCGAGCTGATCTTCGATGCCGCCCGCGCCAAGACCATGGGGGTCACCTTCGATCCCCCTCGCATCGACCTGGCGGGCCTGCGACGCTGGAAGGCGGAAGTGATCGATAAAATGGCCGGCGGCCTGCTGAGCCTGACCAAACGCCGCGGGGTTCAGCTTGTCAGCGGGCGGGCCGAGTTCGAGTCATCCGAGAGCGTGCGGCTGCACGACGCCGAGATCAGCCGCATTCGATTTCGGCATGCCATCGTCGCCACGGGCTCCCGCCCCATCCCCTTCCCCGGCACGGAGTTCACCGCCGGCCGGCGGATCATGAGCTCCACCGGGGCGCTCGCCCTCGCGGACCTGCCGGCATCGCTGCTCATTCTGGGCGGCGGGTATGTCGGGCTTGAGCTGGGCACGGTGTACGCCGCGCTTGGCAGCCGGGTGAGCCTTGTGGAGCTGCAGGACAGGCTCCTGCCGGGCGTGGACGCGGATCTGGTCGATCCCCTGCAGCAGCGCCTGAAAACGATTTTCGCCGACATTTGGTTGAGCACGCGCGTGAAAAGCCTGCGGGAGGATGAGACCGGGGTGGCGGTGAGTCTGGAGGGCACGGGCGTCGACCCCGAGCAGCGCTTCGACCGCGTGCTGGTGGCGATCGGGCGCAAACCCGCCACCCGGGAGCTGGGCCTCGAGCACACGCGCGTGCGGCTGGACGCCAAGGGGTTCATCCAGGTGGACGGACAGCTGCGCACGGCCGATGAGCGCATCTTCGCCGTCGGCGATGCCGTCGGCGGCATGATGCTCGCCCACAAGGCCAGCTACGAAGGCAAGGTGGCCGCCGAGGTCATCGCCGGCAAAGCATCTGCCTTCGATGTGCGCGCCATCCCGGCCGTGGTCTACACCGACCCCCAGATCGCCTGGTGCGGCATCACCGAGGATCAGGCGCGCCGGGAGAATCGGCCGGTGAAGGTGCAGCGGTTTCCGTGGAAATTCTCCGGACGCGCCACCACCATGGGCGCGGCCGAAGGGTTGACCAAAGTCATCGCCGACGCCGAATCCGGAAGGATCCTCGGCGTTGGCATCACCGGCCGCGACACGGAAGGCCTGATCGCGGAGGGGGTCCTCGCCATCGAGATGGGCGCACTGGCCGAGGACATGGCCGCCAGCATGCACCCCCATCCCACGCTCTCGGAAACCGAGGGCGAGGCCGCCGAGCTCTTTCTCGGCCACGCGACACACATCATGGGGAAGGAAC
>Ga0075350_1000069_pt1 | contig 12296 bp, 10 predicted proteins | sample RushSE_TuleC_D1_FD_120070 | JGI IMG/M metagenome (GOLD analysis project Ga0075350, IMG submission 120070) | Natural and restored wetland microbial communities from the San Francisco Bay, California, USA, that impact long-term carbon... | ecosystem: Environmental > Terrestrial > Soil > Wetlands ... | reverse complement strand
GGTTCAACGTGGATAAAAACATAAAGATCCCCAGGCGGGCCTCCATAGGTTCCGGCTTCGCCTTCTCCGGTCAGCCTGAGCCTGGATCCGGAATCGACCCCGGCGGGAATTTTTACCGTCACCTTTTTACTGACGCTGATCTGTCCGGCACCCTTGCATTTCGTGCAGGGATGCGGAATCGTCTGGCCATTACCGTTACATTGATAACATGTAGTCCTTACCGTAAAAAATCCCTGACTTCTGGAAACCTGACCTGTACCGTTGCACTGCCAGCATGTATCAGGATGGGTGCCCGGTTCGCACCTCGTTCCTTCGCAGGAGGTGCAGGTCTCCATCTTTTCTATATTAATCTCTGTTTCTGTTCCAAAAGCCGCATCCATGAAGCCGAGCGTCAGATCATATCGAAGGTCAGCACCTCTTTGGGTTCTGCTTCTCGAACGCCGTCCGCTGGAGAATCCAAAAAAGTCTTCAAAAATTCCGCCGAAGCTTGAAAAAATGTCTTCAAAACCGCTGAATCCTGAAAATCCGGTCCCTTCAAGCCCTTTATGGCCGAATTGGTCATAAATGTTACGCTTTTGGGGATCCCGAAGGACCTCATAGGCCTCGGAAGCCTCTTTGAATCTTTCTTCAGCTTCCTTATCGCCGGGATTTCGATCCGGATGATATTTCAGGGCCAGCTTTCGGTAGCTGGCTTTTAGCTCGCTTTCATCTGCATTACGGTTTACGCCTAAAATCTCGTAATAATCTCTTTTGGTTGTCATTTAGTTACCTGATAATTGACCGGACCTTTTTTGAAGGGTATCAAAATATAAGCATGGATTTGCTTTTAATTTAATACAGAAACAAAGGTTGTCAATGAAGATCGTAGATTTTAAATGACGGCGTAAGAAGCGCTTCATCTTCCGGTAGAGCAGATTTTAAAATGGCGTGAATGGATTAACAAAAGCAAAAGTGGGTTACATAAAGGCAATGCATTTTACCCTAAAAATGATCGGCGAAGAATCGTATCTTTTTGCCATCGTTGATCGTCCCGGTGTGGAAATTCAATGTTGTAGTGAAGCCCACGGCTTTCTTTTCGGTGTCCTGCGCATTTGATAATCAGTTCTGCCACCATCGCGATATTACGAAGTTCAATAAGATCCGCCGAGACTTTGAAGTCCCAATAATAGTCCCGTATTTCTTGTTGAATGATTTCAATACGTCTTTTTGCCCTTTCCAGACGTTTGTTCGATCTGACGATCCCGACATAATTCCACATGAATCGCCGGATTTCATCCCAGTTCTGAGAAACCATGATGCCCTCATCACTGTCTGTGGTTCCGACTTCATCCCAAGGTGGCGGGTCCGGCGTAAAGCCAAAGTCGAGTGTATGGATATCCTTGACAGCACTCTGAGCAGCCGTATGGGCGTAAACGAGGGCTTCAATCAGAGAATTGCTTGCAAGCCTATTGGCCCCGTGCAGTCCGGTACAGGCTGTTTCTCCGATGGCGTACAGCCGATGTAAGTCCGTTTTACCGAACATATCGGTTGCTATGCCGCCACACATGTAATGGGCTGCAGGGACAACCGGAAGCGGTTCCTTGGTCATGTCAAAACCAAAGGTGAGGCACTTTTGATATAAATTGGGAAAGCGATCTTTTATGAAGTCGGAATTTTTGTGGGATATATCAAGGAATACAGAATCTGCTCCACTTTTTTTAAGTTCTGCATCGATGGCCCGGGCAACAACGTCTCTGCACGCAAGATCCTTTTTGGGGTCATATTTTTCCATAAAAGGAAGACCTGAAGCATCAACCAATATTGCGCCTTCACCCCTTAGCGCTTCTGAAATCAGGAAATTTTTAGCATCAGGGTGATACAGACAGGTGGGGTGGAATTGGACGAATTCAAGGTTAGCCACTGTAGCCCCGGCCCGATATGCCATTGCAATGCCGTCACCTGTGGCGATATCCGGATTGCTGGTGTAAAGGTAAACTTTTCCAGCGCCGCCGGTGGCGAGAAGTGTGATTTTTGCACAGAAAGTTTTTACCTCGTTTGTCTGCCGGTCCAAAACATATGCTCCGCAGCAATAATCTTCATGGGTCGTTGTGATCGTGCCTCTTTTCAAACGGGTTGAAATGGTGATAAGGTCAATGGCGATGTGGTTTTCAAACAGATGAATTCGGTGATTATCTTTAACATGATCAACCAGGACCCTCTCGACTTCCCTTCCGGTCATGTCATGGGCGTGAACGATCCGTTTTTGGGAGTGGCCGCCTTCACGCCCCAAGTCTAAATCGGGTTCAAAATCAGACGATCCAGCGGAGGATAGGCTTTTTTCTTTGAGATTGAAATGTACACCCAGATCGATCAACTCACGGATTCTGTCGGGTCCGTTTTTAACCACCATCTCGACGACGTCCCGGTTACAGAGACCATCTCCGGAATCCAGCGTATCTTGAATGTGGAGATCGAATGAATCCAGCTTGCCAAAGACAGAGGCGATTCCACCCTGTGCCTGTGAGGTGTTGCTGTCCATGATCCCTTTTTTGGTAACCAAGGCTACATCACCGAACTCGGCCACCTTAAGCGCAAATGTAAGGCCGGCAATACCACTCCCGATGATCAAAAAGTCTGTTTTAATTTGTGTCATAAAATCACTTTTGACGGTTTTTTTGAAAAAGCATTTAAATGAAAAATGACCTCGTATAATCCCTCGAAAAATCGATTAAGCCTGACCGATTCAACGGTGGCTACCTTCGATTGCCAGGATCATTTACCCGCGACAAATGGCTCAGCCGGACGTAAATCAGGAAGGACTTTTAAAAGAATTTAAAATATGATATCATTAAAAAAAATCATAAGCAACCGAGATTAAGGGTTTCATAGAAAGTCCGTATTTGAAATCAGAAATTTAACACGGCTAAAACATAATTGGTGTAATTTTATGATAGCTTACGACCTTCAATGCGTAAACGGCCATTCATTTGAAGGATGGTTTGAAGACAGAAAGGCATATAACGCACAGAAAAAAAAGGCGCTTATTGCTTGTCCGGTTTGTAATAGTACTTCTATTGCCAGAATTCCTTCGATGTTTGCCATAAAATCTTCTGCGCCGTTAAAAGAACTTTCCGATCAACAGGCAGATATAGAAAATATAGGCAAAAAGATCGTAGATTTTGTTGAAAAAAATTTTGATGATGTCGGGAGTGAATTTACCAAAGAAGCCTTGAAGATGCATTACGGGGTCACAGAAGCGAGAAATATCAGGGGTGTGAGTACCAAAGAAGAAGAACAAACATTAAAAGAAGAGGGCGTTCAGTTTTTTAAAATTCCGATGCCGATCGTGCCGGATACCGATGCCTAACATTTTATTCATGGAAGATCCAGATGAACCTGCGTACCCCATGCGCTAAGGTTTTCTGAAATGAACGCGATGACTTTCCGGTGTATTTCCTGCCCATTTTTATCCACAAACATCGGTTTGCCAAATTTAATATGAAGTTTTTTGTCGGGATTGACGGCGCCCATGTCCTTGATGATTCGCCCATTACCTTGAAAATCGGTTTTTAATGCAACGGGCACCACCGGGACACCGGCCCGTTGTGCCAACTTGACGCCCAATGAATTAAACGTCGTCTCGTCGAATATGGCACTTCTGGTGGCCTGAGGGAAAATGATGATGGAACAGCCATGGGAGATTAAAGCCACGCCTTGACCTATCACCGTCTTTAAGTCTTGTCTGGGATTGTCCCGTGTGACGGCAATGGGATGGATGGCTCTTATGATCGTGCCGAGAACCGGATACCGGAGCAGTCCTTCCTTGACCACAAAAGTGACTTTGCCGAACGCAAGTAGTATGCAAGGAAGGATCAGCGTGTCGAGAAGGCTCATGTGGTTGGCGACGTAAACAACCGGCCCCTTATGGCCGGTAAGCGCTTTAAGTCCGGCTACATAAAACTTTCCGCCTGCTGATTCAACAATTTTAAGGACACCAAGCGATCCCTTTGCCCAGATTTTACCTTCATAAGGCCGCTTTCTTGCAGTCATGCTTTCCGTAAGAATGATATGAAAGAGCTGAATATAATATATCAGCGTGGCCCAGTTGTGATATTTTTCCACAAGAAAACGACGTTTTCGGGAGCTGTTATAGGCGTATTCGGTTTTAAGAAGATGCCAGAATTGATCTACAGTCATTTCCCCTTCTCGATTTGATTGGGTGTGGGATCAATATCGGAAATGTTTCACCCATCCGCTTTAAAAACCGAATCGTCTGAACTTCATCGGATTTCAGGAAGCCAAACGGCTACCTTCTTCAAAACGGGAGAATAGGCGTTCCAGACGACGTCTTTGTTGTTTCACACAGGTTGAGATAGACGCCAAGTTTTCACCTGGATATGGGGGCTTTTGGGCAATTTCAAGGCAATAATCAAGTCCTTCTTCAAGATTTTTTTTCCATTCAAGCAATGTGTCGATTTCTTTTGTGGTGTAAGAAGACGCCAGTACCATCTTTTCAAAATAGTCCATATACATCTCAATTTCTTTGGCGAACATATGGGGCCGTTCCGGTGGAACCAGAGATAACCCTCTTCCATAAATATGGTCTACCATCTCTTTTAGCGTGTAAATTTTGTTGAACCATTCTATATTGGGTCCCGGGCATATCGATTGTGGTGCGTTTTGTTCCTCTGCTATTTTCAAAGCGATGAGTGCTCCGCTTCCTAAATGGTCACAGATGCAACTTTTTACCACAACTTTTTCGATGAGTTTTGCCTTTTCATCCGTTGAAATATCCATATTTTCGATTTGTTTTATTTTTGCCGCTTGATATTTCCGTGATGCCAAACAGATCGGTTTTTCGGTAAATTCGGTATTGGATACTAAAATATGTTTACGACACGGAGAACCGGGGCGGTCTTCCAGGGCTCTTTTTCGGGTCCATAATTCCGATCCGGTCCCGCGGACGTTATTGAAGGGGATGTTTAAGGGAGAAACATCACTCAAGTAAAGGTCCTTTGCACGGGCCTGCCGCAAGAGTTCACGTGTGGAATCATCCACGCAGGTGACTTCGGGAACCAGAAGAAAGGGACTGGCCCATCCAGTTAAATCCATACCGAAGTCCTTCCTGAGCCTGCTCACTTCGCCATGGTTGCCGATTCCTCCCTGAACCGTGATCAGCGGATGGACTTCCATTACGGATTCAGGATATTCCCACCCCATTTTTTTATAGTATTTTTTTATGAGGGGTTTAAATTCCGCAGCAAGGCGTTTACGTTTTTCCTTAAACTCTTTAAGGAGTTTCGGAAGTAAAATTCCATTGGAAGGGAACGCATGTCCGCCGCAGTTCAGCCCGGATTCGATGCGGAATTCATAAACTTCGAGTCCTTTTTTGGCTAAAAATTTACCTTGAATTAAGGCAGATCGGAAATCACTCACTTTGAGAATAATTCGTTTCTTGATCCGGCCCATTTTGTCTCTGTAAAAATCACGGAATTTGGTCATATAACTATACAGACGCTGATTAATACCCGCTGAAAATATAATTGAAGATTGAAGGGAGCTGTTTGCATAGCCTCTGAGTCCAGCTTTGGCATCTGTAAATTCTTCGTCAAGGGGATTGCCGTTTTTATCAAAATGGATGCGATCCAGATTGACCATAATATTGACATCAATCGAACCGGGTTTCATGCTGCGTGTCAGATCTTTTTCTATGACATTTCTTTCATGACCGGCGTTCATTTTGAGCAATGTGGTATATTTTTGTTTCAGAATCGAGTCGTCGGGCAAAAGTTCAAAATATTTTTGTTTATTGTTGTTTTCGAAAAAAGGCTGCTTTTTTATCTCTTCCATTTTTATTTGAACAATCTTGTGGACGGTATCGAGGTAAGATGAAATTCGCTTTGCCCGGCCGTCTTCTTCGTTTTTGGCGATTTCAACATAAGAAAGACCGTACTTTTCAGCATAATATTTTCGAATATTTTCAAGGAGAAGGTCATCGACAAGGGATATGACGGATGAAATGCCAAACGGCGCAACGCGGATGGGGGTGTCCACGGAATGCCCGGTACCCATTACAGGAATATGAAAACTGTGAATAGAATCTATCATATGAATAACATTGTTTTTATAAAAATTTCGGTGTACTTACCAGCGCAAAAGAACAGAACCGTAAGTCAGTCCTGCTCCAAAGGCATCCAGCAGGACCGTCTGTCCGTTTTTGATTCGTCCGTCTCTATTGGCTTCGTCCAACACCGTGGGAATGGTTGCAGCAGAAGTATTGCCGTAACGATCCACATTCAAAAGAACTTTTTCCATCGGAAATTCAATGCGTTGGGCGACTGCTTCTATGATTCGACGGTTGGCCTGATGGGGGACAAACCAATCGAGATCGTCGGCTGTCATATGATTCTTCTTCAAGGCATCAAGGGCAAAGTGGGCCAGTGTTTTTACCGCAATCTTAAAGATTTCCTTGCCTTTCATCTTCATTTTATGAAGTTTTTGAGCGTATCTTTCAGGGGTTACTTCCATATTTGATCCGCCGGCAGGAACATACAGAACGTTACCTAGATTCCCGTCAGAAAGCAGACGGCTGTACAAAATCCGCCGGCTGGAATCCGAAGGGATCTGTTCGACAATCGCCGCTCCGGCACCGTCTCCAAATAAAATACATGAATTACGGTCTTCCCAGTTGATTATGGGGCTAAGAACTTCTCCTCCCACAACCAATGCCGTTTTTACCTGTCCGGATCGAATGAATTTTTCGGCCGTCACCAGTCCATAAAGAAATCCACAACAGGCTGCATTAATATCCATGGCCCAGGCCCGATGGGCGCCCAACTTATGCTGAAGCCAGCAACCCGTGGACGGAAGCGGTGTATCCGGCGAGCAGGTGGCATAAAGAATCTGATCGATGTCTTCCGGTGACTTGCCCGCCATTTCCAGGGCTTTTTGTGCTGCTGAAAAGCCCAGGGAGGAATTTTGTTCCGCGAGGTTGTCCGTGTCTGAAAGTCGCCGCTCTAAAATGCCGGTTCTCTCACGTATCCATTCGTCGCTGGTTTCAATTCCTAATTCAGCTAGTTTTTCAACAATATTGTTGTTGCTGACACGATTTCTGGGGAAGGCAGATCCTGTCCCCGTAATCCTTGCTGCAAAATCCATAATAATAGTTAGTTTTTAATGATAATCGCTTTCAAACTCATTCCATAATGAATTATTCTTTATTTTAGCACAGAAAACCGGGTCCTTCCCAGCAGTGCGGGATTTTTAATGGGCCCGGAGTCTTATTCAGATGTCGTCAAATCGTTGAGTGAAAAAGCGGATCTTCTCAAAAATTTTACGACCTGACAAAAAAAATTATTATGTCAGATCTGATCGCTTTATACAAGTCTTTTTGAAGACATGCCAATAAGAACCCACCGGATTGAAAACACTCACCTTAAGGGCGATATCAATCCTGATGTCTTTTAAGTATCAGACTGGCGTTTGTTCCTCCGAAACCAAAGGAATTGGTCATCGCCGCCTTCACATCCATCTTTCGCGCTTTGTTCGGCACATAATCGAGATCGCATTCTTCGTCCGGGTGATCAAGATTGATTGTCGGTGGAATGATTCCTTCAGAAATTGTCAGGGCTGTGAAGACCGTTTCGATTCCGCCGGCACCGCCCAAGAGATGGCCCGTCATGGATTTGGTCGAGCTTATGGCGATGGACGATGCTTTTTCTTTAAATACGGACTTGATTGCTTTGGTTTCATAAACATCATTAAGTTGAGTTGATGTGCCATGGGCGTTGATATAATCGATCTCGCCATACGGCATTTTTGCATCAGCAAGGGCCGCGGCCATACACCGGGCGGCACCTTCACCGTCCGGCGCCGGTGCAGCCATATGAAATGCGTCTCCGCTCATGCCGTACCCACATATTTCGGCATAAATACGGGCACCTCTTTCAAGGGCGGATTCGAGAGTTTCCAGAACCAGAATCCCGCATCCCTCACCGATCACGAAACCATCTCGGTCACGATCAAAGGGACGGGATGCCTTTTCAGGAGGATCATTTCGGACGGACAGGGCTTTCATTGCATTAAAACCTGCAATGCACGTGGGTGTGATAACAGACTCCACCCCACCGGTGATCATGGCGTCTGCCCCGCCCCTCTCAATGATTTTGAATGCATCACCCACAGCGTGGGTTCCTGAGGCGCATGCAGTGGCAATGGAAGAATTGGGTCCTTTGGCGCCTAAATAAATGGAAATCATTCCGGGGGCCATATTGCCGATCATCATCGGGATGAAAAACGGTGTTACCCGCTGGGGGCCGTTCCGTTGCAAAATAAGAGTGGTTTGTTCCAGTAAGTGGAGCCCGCCAAGGCCGCATCCCGTAAGAACACCGACCCTGTTTTCGTTGGCTTTGTCAATGGTTAGTTTTGAATCTTCCAGGGCCATTCGGGATGCTGCAACTGCATAGGCGATAAAGGGCTGTGTACGCTTAGCCTCTTTTTTGGAAAGGAAATCCTGTGGGTGAAAATTGTTCACCTCGCCGGCTATTTTTGTATCAAAGCCAGAAGCATCGAACCGAGTTATCTCTGATATTCCTGATTGGCCTTTACACAGGGACGTCCATGTCTCATCCACACCGATGCCGAGAGGCGTTACTAACCCCAGGCCCGTGATAACCACCCGTCTACTCAATAGGCCTCCTAAACAACCCGAAGATGGATACCGATTTTATAACAGTTTCATTTTAACGTTCCGTTGTCTAAAAAAATCTTTTCGAGGGTTTGTTTCAGAACTCCCGAAAAGTGATCTGGACAGCAGAACGTCAATTGACAATATTAATGTTTGGCAATGTAATTAAAAGCGTCTTGAACGGTTACCATTTTTTCCGCTTCTTCGTCAGGAATATCGATGTCGAATTCCTCTTCCATGGACATGATCAACTCTACAAGGTCGAGTGAATCCGCACCCAGATCATCCACGAAGGACGCTTCGGGTACAACTTCTTCAAGATCTACACTGAGCTTTTCCGCAATTATCTTTCTGACTTTATCTTCGATTGACATTTAAATTCCCTCCTTTAGTAATTATCACATGTACATTCCACCGCTCACATGAATTACCTGGCCCGTGATGTAAGAAGCACTTTCAGAAGCCAGAAAAGCAACAGCTGATGCAATGTCTTCGGGTTGACCCGCACGTCCCATCGGAACCTGACTCAGCATGGCATTCCTTGCCTTTTCCGAAAGCGACGCCGTCATATCGGTTTCTATAAAACCCGGTGCGATGGCATTGACCGTTATGCCACGGGAGGCGAGTTCTTTTGCGGCTGTTTTTGTGAGACCGATTAAGCCTGCCTTTGAAGCCGAATAATTCGCCTGACCCGCGTTGCCATATACGCCCACAACAGACGACATATTGATAATGCGGCCATATCGCTGTTGCATCATGACTTTGGCGGCAATTTTTGTGCAGGTGAATGCGCCTTTTAAATTAATATTTAAAACAAGATCCCAATCCTGTTCTTTCATACGGACCAAAAGCCCGTCTTTGTTGATACCGGCATTGTTTACCAGAACATCGATTCGCCCGGTTTTGTCGATAATTTCTTGGAAAAAGCTTACAACCTCATTTTCGTTTGCAATGTTAACACTTTTGCTCGTTGCAAAACCTTTTGCATCGGCGACAAGTTTTTCGGTTTCGGCGGCAGCGGCCGCTTCAGCCTCTGGATTGCTTGGAGAAAAATAATTAAAATAGATGCCCGTGTCCGGTGCCGCCAATGCGATACAAATAGCCCTTCCAATACCTCTCGAGCCCCCTGTAACGACGACAATACGTTGTTTTTGTTCCGTCATGATTACCTCGCAAACAGTATGTCTGCAACCAGATCCATGTCGTTTATGACATTCAGACTGCTGCAAACCAGTTGGTTATAGGAATGGGTTTCCATAAAATCTTGGGCCTTCTTTTGATCAAATACACCGGAGCCCATCAGTATTTTAAGCGCATTTCGGGAAACAAGCTGTGCAACCTCGTCGGCAAAGATCCTCGAGACGGCGTTGAACTTTTCGGCTTCCGGGCTGTTAATTTTTGAACGGGCAACGGCTTTGCGTGCCAAACTTGCTCCAACCTCCACATAGGTCATCATGTCGGCAAGCAAGAACATAACATGCTGTTTTCGGGTCAGTTGGTTGTCGTGAACCAACATAATGGTGTCATTTAACAATCCGGCTGCGAGCCCGATAATCCTGCATCCGGCATTGTCTATCGCGTTATTCAGCGCTTCCATTTCCCGGCAAATGGATCGGTAATAATCGCCCTTTGACTTGCGTGTTTCTTTCCACCGAAACGTACTGATGATACTCTGCTGTATTTCGCTCGTCCCTTCATAAATACAGGTGATCTTTACATCGCGTTTGATTTTTTCCACCTCAAATTCGGCGATATATCCATAACCGCCAAGGGCCTGGATCGCATCGTTGGCAGCTTTGTCGGCCGACTCTGTCGCAAACAACTTGGCAATGGAGCCTTCCACATGAAGATCAGATTCGCCCGAATCGATTCTAAGGGCAATTTCGTCCATATACGCCTTTGCAGCTTCAAATCTAACGGCATGGGGGACCACCAGCTTGTGGGTGTAACCCTGCTTCTCCGAAAGTGGAGAGCCGAATTGTATGCGTTCTTTGGCATATGGGATTACAATCTCAATTGCCGCTTGGCCGGCGCCCAGTCCCATTGCGGCGACCATCAACCGGGTATATCCAAAAACCTTGCCGGCATGCTTCATTCCCATGCCGGGCACACCCCCTAAAAGATTTTCAGCCGGAACAAAAACGTCCGTGAAAGATAGCGGAGAGGTGTTTGAAGCCCGGATGCCGTGTTTCTCTTCTCCCTTGCCCTGAACAAAACCTGGTGTTCCCTTTTCCACAACAAAAAATGCGGGTCCTTCCGGCGTCTTGGCTAAAAGGGTAATAAAATCGGCATATCCTCCGGTGGAGATAAATTGCTTTGTGCCGTTAATGACATATCCTGTGATTTCCCCGGCATCATTTTTCACCGGTTCGGCTTTGGTCTTTAATGCCGCAAGGTTGCTGCCGGCACCCGCCTCGGTTACCGCATAGGCGACAAGGGAATTCCCTTCTGCAATTTTGCCGAGCCATTTTGATTTCTGCGCCTCGGTACCACCTACAATGATAGGTTCAGAGCCGAGCTGGATGGCAAAAAAAGCGGTGCCGATTCCCAAGCATATCTTGCACATTTCAAGAATAACTTCACAGCAATCCCGGGCGCCGCCTCCCATACCGCCGTAAGCTTCGGGGATAAAAAGGAGTTGGAGGCCGATATCGGGACCCAGCATTTGACGAACGGTTTCTTCCGGAAAAGTTTCGTTTTTGTCATATTCAAGTATTTTTTCACGGGTGAGGATCCGGTTTCTCATCTGCCTGATTGTATCGATGATCATCTGTCTCGATTCAGTGTCCAGTCCATTTAATTCAGGTTTGTTTTCGCTTACAGATTCCGTCATATAATCATCCTTTTTGTAATGCCTGGTTTCCGACACAAAGCGGCCATTGCATATACTGCAGTCGGTGTATTCATGGTTCAAAATGCATTAAATTACCGTAACGAGGACGGTTGGTTAGACGCAAAATTGCCGTTTTACGGTGAGTATGTCATTTATGAGAATTTGACTTAAATTTTAAAGTTTCAAAACGACAACAAGTAATATTAAACCATAACCAACTGAAATTATTTTAAATCAGTATATCATAAATGACTTAGCTAATGGTTGAGCTTTTAGTAATTTAAACAAAAATGAATGTCAAGGGTTTTTCAAAAGGTTTTTTTATGTGAAAATGAGAACGATCAGTTTTATCTTGACTCAAACAATGCTTTTTTATATCTAATTAAATAAATTGAGGGATCGTCTAACGGCAGGACGACGGGTTCTGGCCCCGTTAATCAAGGTTCGAATCCTTGTCCCTCAGCCAAAAAATATATGGGGTTATGAACATGATTCATAACCCCTTTTTATTTCAGAATTAATTTTTAACAAACCCGCCCAGTTTCATTTTATCCAATTGAATAAAATTAATAAATTGAAGTTATTTTAACCTGCCATTAAATGCCTTTGAATGTCCGGAAGCCTTCGACAAATTTTTTTCTTTTTTCCCCTTGAACGCGACATAACGTGCATTATATTAAAACTCATCATTTTCATAAAGGTCAAGTTGTTGTCAGGGAAATATACGCAGCAAGGATAAGGTGTCCCTGATATTCATTATGGACAATCAATTGTTGTCGAGGTCATTTCCAGTCAAAT
>Ga0075350_1000068_pt1 | contig 12427 bp, 9 predicted proteins | sample RushSE_TuleC_D1_FD_120070 | JGI IMG/M metagenome (GOLD analysis project Ga0075350, IMG submission 120070) | Natural and restored wetland microbial communities from the San Francisco Bay, California, USA, that impact long-term carbon... | ecosystem: Environmental > Terrestrial > Soil > Wetlands ... | reverse complement strand
TGTGGTACCACGTTGAATAAACCTAATGCGCAAGAGATAATCCGTCAAGTCAGTCGGCCACATTTTTAAAAAATTTCCCCATTTCACAAATGATCCAACCCGCGAACTTTTCCGAACCCCTCCGGTTGGTTTGCCGGGATGATGCTCGCTGACATTTAAGTAACTTTCTTTAGAGGTCAAACGCTGAGGTTGACTCTACCAGATTTGTAGTTACTGTATAATTGTAAATCATGTGCTTTGATAGGCACAAGTTTTTAAAAAGAGGAAATATCATGGAAGAAAAAGAAGAAATAAACGAGTGCATCATGCATGAAACCGATTCTAATGGGGACCCCAATCTGTGTTGCTGTTATATTGTCGATTCCGAAGGAAGTTATGTAGATCCCTGTTACCGCCCGGTTTCCGACTGTTGTTAAAAAAGTGTTTATAAGGAGGTTAAATTATGGAAGGTGAAATTTTAAAAAAAGCAAAGAGATGTTGTTCACATGAACATGATCGACTGGTGAAAAATCTTTCCACTTGCGACAGCCAGTTTGAAACTCCGGCTGAACGACACCGGTGTTACCGCGTTGCCGCAAGGAGGAGTGGTCGTCGTTCAAAAAAATGCATCTTAGGTGAATAGCTCAAGTCGTGCATACTTTTTTTGATTGTAAGTACGCATGTAAATTTGTTAGCATTACTGTAAGCATTTGAGGAAAGGGCGTGGCTGAATGGCAAAGATTGCGCTGACAGGTATCAAACCGACCGGGACTCCCCATATCGGCAACTATTTGGGAATGATTAAACCGGCCATAGAACTGGTTCAAAGCTTTCGGGCATTGTACTTTATTGCCGATTACCACGCCCTGACAACCGAACGAGATCCCGAAAAACTGAACCGTCAGACATACGAGGTGGCCGCTACGTGGCTGGCGCTTGGACTCGATCCGGATAAAGTCGTGTTTTTCCGTCAGTCGGATATCCCGGAAGTTTTTGAGCTGACCTGGATTCTGGCCTGCCTCACTCCTAAGGGGCTTCTGAACCGGGCCCATGCATACAAAACCGCTGTTGAAGAAAATATCCGCCAAAAAAGAAGTGCGGACGATAATATCAACGCCGGGATCTTTAGTTATCCGGTGTTGATGGCTGCCGATATTCTGTTGTTCGGAACCCATGTGGTACCGGTAGGTCAAGACCAGAAACAGCACGTCGAAATTGCTCGGGACATCGCATCCAGTTTCAATTCTCATTACGGAAATGTTTTCACGATTCCGGATGTGCTGGTCCGGGAAGACGTAAAGAGCGTGCCCGGGCTGGACGGGCGCAAAATGAGCAAGACTTACCGGAACACCATTCCTATATTCGCAGATGAAAAGGTTATCCGAAGGCAGGTAATGGGTATCGTCACCGATTCTAAACCACCTGAAGCACCGAAAGATCCGGAATCGTGCAATCTTTTTTCATTGTACCGGCATTTTGCTCCGCCGGAAGCATTGATGAAAACACGAACGGCTTATCTCAAAGGAGGAGCGAGATATAGTGACATCAAAAAAGAACTCGTTGAACTGCTGCTTGATAAATTTAAGGAAGGCCGCCGGACCTATGAGGCTTTTCTGCAGGATAAGCCGGCCATAGAACGAATTTTGAAACAAGGGGCGGAAACGGCCCGATCGATGGCTAAACCGTTGCTCGCCGGGGTACGCCGCAAAATCGGTATTGACTCAACAGAAACGATTTAAGATTGAAAATTGAAAATTTGTGGTATCTCATCGTTTCGCCTTGTCGCGAATAAAACCAGCAGAACTCCTCCAATCTTCAATTTACAGTCTACAATTTCAATAATGGAGGGAATACCTATGGGAAAAAATGTATCCAAAAAACTGATAGCGGCCCATTTGGTTGATCGGCGTATGCAGCCGGGAGAAGAGATCGGTCTTAAAATTGACCAGACCCTCACCCAGGATGCCACTGGAACAATGGTCATGCTGGAATTTGAAGCAATGCAGATTCCGCGAGTGAAAACAGAGGTTTCGGTTCAATATGTCGATCACAATTTGCTGCAAACCGATTTTAAAAATGCCGACGATCACCTGTTTTTATGGAGTTGCTGTCAAAAATTCGGTGTCTGGTACAGTCGACCGGGTAACGGAGTCAGCCATCCGGTTCATATGGAACGATTCGGAGTCCCGGGGAAAACCCTGCTGGGTTCGGACAGCCATTCCACTGCAGCCGGATCATTGGGCATGCTGTCCATGGGAGCGGGTGGACTGGAAGTCGCCATGGCTATGGCCGGAGAACCGGTCTATCTTAAAATGCCCAAAATCATGGGAGTTCGGTTGACCGGCAGTCTTCCCGACTGGGTCAGCGCCAAAGACGTGATTCTTGAAATGCTGCGAAGGCATGGCGTCAACGGCGGATTCGGCAAAATCATTGAATATTATGGACCGGGATTAAGCTGTTTGTCGGCAATGGACCGGCACGTGATTGCCAACATGGGAACCGAACTGGGTGCCACGACTTCGGTTTTCCCGTCAGATGATGCTGTGAAAAGGTTTTTACAAGCCCAGGGTCGAGATGAGGTTTGGACCGCTATTCTGCCCGATGAAGATGCCGCCTATGATGAAACCGATGAAATCGATTTGTCCGGTTTAGAGCCGTTGATTGCGCTGCCGAGCAGTCCCGGCAATGTTGTCCCGGTAAAAGAAGTCGCCGGACGAGAGATTTACCAGTCCTACATCGGTTCATCCGCCAATCCGGGTTTTAGAGATTTTGCCCTGCCTGCCCTTATGGTAGACGGCAGACAAGTTCATGGTCGTGTTTCTTTCGACATCAATCCAACCTCAAGACAAATACTGGAAAATTTGACCACGAAAGGGTTTCTGGAAAAGTTGATCCGGACCGGAGCGCGGATTCATCAGGCCGGATGTAACGGCTGCATTGGAATGGGACAAGCACCGGCAACCGGGAAAATCAGCCTGCGAACGGTACCTCGTAATTTTCCCGGTCGCTCCGGCACCAAAGAGGATCAAGTCTATTTGTGCAGTCCGGAAACAGCGACTGCTTCGGCACTGACCGGTGTCATCACCGATCCTCGCACATTGGGTATACCCTATCCCCAATTTAAAGAGCCCCAGGATATTCAAATCAATGCCCGGATGTTAATCGCTCCTCCGACCTCAGGGGAAGATGTCAAGCTTGAAAAAGGTCCGAACATTAAGCCCCTGCCGGCGTTCGATCCACTGCCTCATACCATTTCCGCCAGTGTCCTCCTGAAAGTCGGAGACAATATTTCCACGGATGAGATCATGCCTGCAGGCGCTGATATTCTGCCTTTTCGAAGCAATATCCCGGAAATCAGCAAATTCGCCTTTAGCAGGATCGAGGAAAATTTTTACGATCGGGCCATAAAGCATCAGCAAAAGGGCTTTATCGTGGTGGGAGGAAACAATTACGGACAAGGGTCCAGCCGTGAACACGCTGCACTGGCTCCCCGTTATCTGGGTCTCAAAATCGTCATCGTCAAAAGTTTTGCGCGTATCCACTGGCAAAATCTAATCAATTTTGGGATATTACCGCTCACATTTGCCGACCCTTCGGACTACGATAAAATTGAACAGGAAGATGAGCTCGAAGCCGTCGGTATTCGTCAGGCTCTGGTTCAAAGTGATCGTATCCGAATTATGAACAAAACCAAAAATGAAGCGTATGAAACCCGACACGCGTTGAGTGAACGCCAGATTGAAATGGTTCTGGAAGGAAGCTTGATCAACGTCGTGCGAAAAAGACAATGAAAGGAGACCCTGAAATATCATGGATGCTCAAAAATTGTATGAAATGATGAAAAAAGTTCAGGAACCCAAAGGTTATTTCTTTAATAATAACAAAGAACGAACCCTTGAACTTTTAGAAGCGCTCATCACGAATAAGGAACGTTACGGGTACATGGGATGCCCCTGCCGGTTGTTGTCGGGCGACAGGAAGGCCGACCGGGATATCATCTGTCCCTGCATTTACAGCGTACCCGATATCGAAGAATACGGAAGCTGTTACTGCAACCTTTATGTTTCAAAAGAATGGAACGACGGCAAAATTCCTCACGAATATGTTCCGGAACGTCGACCCGCAGAGAAGATGCCTTTCTGAAAAAATTTAAGCATACCCGGAGTAATTCATTTTCAAAAGGCTAAACTCTTACCCTAAATTGAACTTATAAAAATCAACCACGGTTGATTTTTTTATATAGAGACGGAGGTGTTATTATGATCCATAAATTAGACCCACTTCCATATGCCTATGATGCCTTGGAGCCTTATATCGATGAACAAACCATGAGGATCCATCACACAAAACACCATCAGACATATATCGACAAATTAAATAAAAGAGGCCGGTCTTAAGAACTCGAGGTTTCATGCACATTCTCATTCAAGGACCGGCCTTAATTTTTCCGACTTGATTTCAAGATATCCCCGGATGAACTCCGAACCGTTATCCACAAATATGCAGGATGTCAGGCATTGTTCCTAATGAGAAGTGGCTTTTCAGCACTTGACAATTTAGAATGCTATTGCTTACAATGAATTTTTTAAAAAACCATGCCCTCACGTTTAGATATGGTTATGTAAAGAACATCCCCTGGCGGAGGACATATGCATCCAGTTACGATTTCCGGAACATTATCTCCCTGGAAACCGGCTGTATTTAGCCTGGTCATTTATGGAATGATGATTCTTGCGCTGATATCCGTTCTTCTTCTTATTGCTTCATGGCTTGGGGAAAAGAAAATTAACCCCGAAAAATTAAGACCTTACGAAAGTGGTATCATTCCTACCGGTTCCGCCCGCCTTCGTTATCCCATTCCTTTTTTTCTCATTGCCGTCTTTTTTCTAATTTTTGACGTGGAAGGTGCCTATATTTTTTCCTGGAGCATCTCTTGCAACGAACTCGGCTGGTCGGGATGGCTGCAAATCTCGTTTTTCATCATTGTGCTGCTGCTGGGACTGGTTTACATCTGGCGAAAAGGGGGACTTGATTGGGGACCGACGCGAACAAGAGATTGAACAGCCTCGATAAATACCTGAATCCCTTCATCAACTGGGCGCGGTCGCTGAGCCTGTGGCCGATGTTCTTCGGACTCTCATGCTGTTTTGTCGAAGAAGCGACAGCGTTCACCTCCCGATACGATATCGCCCGTTTTGGTGCCGAGGTGTTGCGCCCTTCACCCAGACAGGCCGATCTTTTGATTGTCTCCGGAACGGTGTTCAAAAAAATTGCTCCGGTGGTCCTAAGACTGTACGAACAGATGGCGGAACCCAAATGGGTCATTTCCATGGGATCCTGTTCCAATACCGGCGGTATGTATGACGCCTACAGCGTGGTTCAGGGCGTCAACCAGATTTTGCCGGTTGATGTTTACATTCCGGGCTGTCCGCCGCGACCCGAAGCCGTTCTTCAGGGGCTTGTCCTTTTGCAGGAAAAAATCCGTTCGGAACGGCCGGTCCGTTCCATCCTGCATCTTACCGGCGGAACCCAGGGATCCCAAACACCCGTTCTCGTGGACGGAAAAACCAAGTCACGGGACCCGAGGGGTCCGGGAATGGAGGGGACTGCCATTCGAGGGTCGTCAGTGGTACCGCCCGGGTTTGTTGAGAGCCGATCCGATTTGATGTGGACGCCGCCGCCTGCCCGGATCGAAATGAGCGATGAAGACAAAAACCTGGCCGACATTTTAAAGGCACGATTCGGGGACGCCATCGAGCAAGTTCCGAAAACCTCGGATATGCCGACGTTTCAGGTCAAGAAAGACGAACTCAAAAAGATACTTCGCTTTCTAAAAACCGAGGCATCCCCCCGGTTCCGGCGTCTGGAAGATTTGACGGCCATCGACGAATCCGCGCGCAGGCCGGGCCAAAGCCATCCGGATTATTCTCTGGTTTACAGCCTCCTTTCATTTGAGCCGGCCCATCGGCTGCGTTTGAAAGTACCGCTATGGGGCGATGGCCCGATAACCCAAAGCATTACCGATATCTGGCCGTCTGCCAATTGGTATGAACGGGAAGTTTTTGACATGTTTGGAATCCGCTTTGAAGGTCATGAAAATCTTCGCCGGATCCTCATGCCCCACGACTGGGAAGGACATCCGCTTCGAAAAAGTCACCCCGGCAGGGCCACGGAAATGGCCCCCTATACCCGGGATGACGCGGTAAAACACCAGCCGCTGGACGGCGGTGTTTATGTGCGAAGATCGGACACAGAGGAAGAACTGGTACTGAATATCGGTCCTCACCACGTGAGTACCCATGGTTTGATGCGCTTTATCGTTGCCCTTAAGGGCGAAGAAATCGTGGACATGGACATGGATATCGGTTACCACCATCGGGCCGCAGAGAAGATCGGAGAACGTCAAACCTGGCATCAATTCATCCCTTACACGGATCGTGTCGATTATTTGGCGGGTGCAGCCAACAACCTTCCATACGTCATGGCCGTGGAGACCCTGGCCGGGATCAAGGTTCCGGATCGGGCGCAATGTATCCGTGTTCTGTTGAGCGAGCTTTTCCGCTTGAGCAATCATCTCGTCTTTTTCGGGACATTTGCCCACGACGTGGGCGCCATGACGCCCACCTTTTATACCTTCCGGGAACGGGAGATGATTCTCGACATTGTCGAACTGATTACCGGCGGCAGGCTGCATCCTTCCTGGTTTCGCTTGGGCGGCGTTGCCGCCGATCTCCCCGAAGGATGGAAAGCGGCCGTGGATGCGTTTGTTGACGTCTTTCCTTCCCGTCTCAAAGAGTATGAAGCGTTGATTACCAAAAATGCGATTTTCAAGGCCAGGACCCTGGGTGTCGGCCGGCTTTCTTTGGATGATGCCATGGAATGGGGTGTCAGCGGTCCCAATTTGCGTGCCTGCGGCCTGGCCTGGGATCTGCGAAAAGCGTTCCCCTATTCCGGATACGAGTCGTTCGAGTTCGATATCCCCACCGCTCCAGAGGGCGATTGTTACGCACGTTATCTGGTTCGGGTTGAGGAGATGCGCCAAAGCCTGAACATCATTAAACAGGCTGCCGCACAGATGCCGCCGGGACGCTATGTTACCGATGATTACCGCTATGTGGTCCCCAAAAGATATGACATGCTCAAAGATATCGAAAGTCTGATTCATCACTTTGTCAACGTGACCCGTGGCCCCAAAATCCCGAAGGGGGAGGCGTATGCGTCCTGTGAGATTCCGCGGGGGGAACAGGGATACCACGTGGTCAGTGACGGGTTGGGATATGCGTATCGGATGCGGATTCGGGCGCCCGGCTTTGCCAATGTGCAGGTGTTGCCCCTGATGGCACGGGGTTGGTCCATATCCGATTTGATTGCCATTATTGGTTCCGTTGATTTTATTTTACCGGACATCGACCGTTAATTCAAATCTCGTACGTGTTCACGTCGTATGTGTTCACTGGGAGGCACTCCCCGTGAGCACATACGAATTTCTCGTGAAAAGAAAAGGCCTTATGCATGCTGCCCGAAGCATTGAAAAAATCATTGATGGATAAAATAGCAAGTGTCGATCATCCTCGGGAGCTGGTGGTAGATGTCATGTTTTCACTTCAGGATCACTATGGTTTCCTGAGTGACGAAGCTCTGGAAGAAGCGGCTGTTTTGCTGGGCATGACACCCCTTGAAATGGAAGAGCTCGCCACTTTTTATACCTTTATCTATCGTGAACCGGTGGGAAAATATGTCATCCATGTGTGCGACAGTATCATTTGCTGGATGGACGGATATGAATCCATTCGGGACCATCTCAGTCGGAAACTCGGGATAAATATGGGCGAAACCACGCCCGACGGGTTATTCACCCTTTTGCCCGTATGCTGCATAGGTTATTGTGACAGGTCACCTGCCATACTCATCAATCGCGAGGTTTATGGCCCGCTGACCCTCGAGAAACTCGATGAAATCTTGGATGCGTTAAGAAAAGAGGCCTGATAAATGTATCCTCAAGTCCTTTTCCAAAATCGCAAGCCGGACCGGATTGCTTCGCTGGAAGAATACCGGGCGAGCGGAGGCTATGCCGCGCTGGCCGATGTCTTGAAGAACTTTTCTTACAAAGATGTCCGAACCATGATGCTGGATGCGATGCTCCTCGGCCGGGGCGGCGCGGCCTTTCCCGCAGGACGGAAAGTAATGACCGTCGCCGATGACGCACCTTATCCGAGATACATCATCTGCAACGCCGATGAAATGGAGCCCGGGACTTTCAAGGACCGCGTATTGATCCATGCGGACCCTCATATGCTCATCGAGGGAATGATCATCGAAGGATATTCGGCACGGGCGGAAAAGGGAGTTATATTTATCCGGCCCGAATATGAAAGCGCCGCCCGTATTCTCGATCGGGAGATAGAGAAAGCCAGGGCAGAGGGTTATTTGGGCAACAACATTCTAAACAGCGGGTATAATTTTGATATTGTGGTGCATCGAAGCGGTGGTCGCTATATCTGCGGAGAGGTGACCGCCCAGATGAATGCCCTTCAAGGCAAACGGCCGAATCCCAAACAACCCCCTCCGTATGCCACGGAAAAAGGGCTCTGGGGCCAACCCACCGTCATACAAAATGTTGAAACCCTGGTCTGTATTCCGCATATCATCCGAAACGGCCCCGAGTGGTTCCGGAACCTTGCGCTGACCGAAACCAGCGCGGGGACCAAAGTTTTCTGCGTCAGCGGCAAGATCAATCGGCCGGGATGCTATGAACTCCCCATGGGCATCCGCCTGAGCGAAATCATAGAAACCCATGCCGGCGGCATGCGGGAAGGTGCTCAATTCAAGGCCTGCCTGCCCGGTGGAGCTTCCACGGCGTTCTTGACTGCCGAATTGTATGATATCGAGATGGATTTTGAAACCTTGAAAAAAGCCGGACACCGGCTGGGTACCGGTGCCATCATGGTTTTTGATCATAAAACCTGTCTGGTTGAAGCCACTTTGAATCTAACCGAGTTTTTCGCCAGGGAATCCTGCGGCTGGTGTACGCCCTGCCGGGAAGGATTCCCGTACATGCGCGACCTGCTCTGGCGCATAGAGCACGGTAAAGGCCGGGAGGAATTTGTTTCGACCCTTAAGCAAATGTGCCGGCATCTATGGAATTCTTACTGCGCTTTTGCTCCCGGCGGGGTCGCGCCCATAGAGAGCCTTTTGACCTATTTTAAAGATGAAGTGTACGCGCACATTCGAGAAAAGAAATGCCCGTTTAAAAGTGAATAGTGAACAATGAATAGGAAATAGAAAAGAGCAATGAGGAAAGAGGGAAGAGGTAGAGGGCAGAAGGTGAGAAGGTAAGATGAAGGTTGGAGGCAAATCAATTGAAAAATGATGATTGAAAATTGAAGATTTGCGGTATCGCCGGATAAATCGGGATATAGGACAATCTTCAATCGACAATCGACAAGCATCAATCGTTTATAAAGGGTTTTCATGCCGAAACTGATTATCGATGAACAGGAAATCGAAGTCCCCGAAGGGACCAAGGTGATTGATGCCGCCGAAAAACTGGGCATCGTGATTCCGCGGTTCTGCTATCACCCGGCCCTGGGGTCTGTCGGAGCCTGCCGGGTCTGTGCGGTAAAATTCCTTCAGGGTCCCTTCAAAGGCGTACAGATGAGCTGTATGATCGATGCCAAGGACGGTATGGTGGTATCGACAACGGATGAAGAGGCCGTCGATTTCCGAAAATATGTCATCGAATGGCTGATGCTGAACCATCCCCATGATTGTCCGGTGTGCGATGAAGGCGGCCATTGCCTGCTCCAGGACCTGACTATCGCCGGCGGCCACGGGATCAGGCGTTTTCAGGGGAAAAAACGGACCCATCACGACCAGTATCTGGGGCCGTTGATCCGGCATGAAATGAACCGTTGCATCCAGTGTTACCGGTGCTCGCGTTATTATCAGGAATTTGCCGGCTATCGCGATCTGGGTGTCATGCAAATCGGCAGCCGCGTCTTTTTCGGCCGTTACGAACCGGGCACTCTGGAAAGCCCGTTTGCCGGAAACCTGATCGATATATGCCCCACCGGTGTTTATACGGACAAGCCGTCACGGTTCATCGGACGGCGATGGGATTATGAGCGCAGCCCGTCTGTCTGCATCAACTGCTCTCTGGGATGTCATACCGTTGTCAGCGCCCGCTATCGTCAAATTGTGAGGCAGGAAGCGCGATTCAGCGAACCGGTTAACGGTCATTTCATCTGCGACCGCGGCCGGTACGGATTTTATTACTCCGGGCAGGATGAACGACCCCGGCACCCTCAGATCCAAGGAAAATCGGCTTCCTGGGAAAATTCCATCCGGGCGGCTTTTGATGAACTGGACCGCATCAACCGGGAATCCGGCCCCGCCGCCGTTGCCTGTGTGGGCTCTTCGAGGAGCAGCCTGGAAACCCAGGCAGCTTTAAAACGACTTTGTCGAACAAAGGGCTGGCAAGGACCCGTATACGGGATGGATTCTGACATCCAAGAGAAGGTCAAGACCGCAGTATCCGAGCTTGATCCTGATCTCGCCGTTTCCCTGCGTGATCTGGAAAACGCCGATTATATACTGGCCGTTGGGATAGACCCGGTCAACGAAGCCCCCATGCTGGCTATGGCCATGCGCCAGGCTCAAAGACACGGAGCCAAAGTTGCCCTTGTGGACCCCCGGCCCATTGGTCTGCCTTTTAATTTTTCCCACCTCCCGGTCCCTCCCCGTGCCATGGACCTTTGTCTCACGTTTCTGCTGAAAAGTTCGGCCGGATTCGATGCCCGCCGTGAAGATTCGGATGAAACCGTGCCTGGAGATTCTCCGACCCTTTGGAGCCCGGATCAGATGGCGGAGGCGGAGAAAGACCTTGGCCGGAGTTTGCGACCCGTAATCGTCTGCGGAACGGAAATTGTGCCGGAAACCGTTCCCGGCCTTGCCGCGGACCTGGCCCGGCATTTAAGGTCCATAAAAAAGAAGGCAGGCCTGTTTTACCTGTTCCCGGGAGCCAATTCCTTTGGTGCCGCCCTTCTTTTTGATAACGAGATCTCTTTTGAAAATATCCTCACAAGAATCGAAGCCGGTGCAATCCGGGCCCTGGTGCTGGTGGAAAACGATCCCTATTTTAATTTTTCGGATCGAATCCGATTGGAAAGGGCTTTTGAACGGCTCGACGTGCTCGTTATGCTGGATTATCTGGATTCTCGGGAAGTTCAGGCCGCCGATGTTTTTTTGCCGACCATGACCCTCTATGAAACCGACAGTTTCTTCATCAATCAGGAAGGAAGGGTGCAGAAAGCCCCTTCCGCATTCCAGGGGGGCCGTCCTATCGTTCAAGTCACCGGTGGGGACCATCCGCCCCGGTTATTCAGGGAAGATATTCCCGGCCGGGAAGCCAGGCCTGCATGGCAAGCGCTGGCGGATCTTGGCGTTGGAACGTCCGAATCCGGCAAAAAGGAGAGGTACACCGAACTCATGCAATGGCTGGTTGAAGCCCATCCGGTGTTTTCGGATCTTTTGCCCGTTGATGGGTTTCCGGACGCCGGTATCAGGCTCGACCCCGGTATGGGCACCGTATCCCCTATTGAACGGAATCGACCCGCCGCAGTCCAACCGGATTTTAAACCTGACAATTATGCGGAGTTGATCACCGTGGACTGGACCTTCGGCACCGAAGAACTGTCCGTCCGCTCTCCGTATCTTCGACAAATGGAAAGGGAACCCTGCATGTTCCTGTCTAAAAACGATGCGGCCCAACTGGGAATATCCGACGGGAACAGAGTGACCGTTCGGTCGGACGCAGAAACCATCCAGGTTCATGCGTCTGTTGCCGAGAACATGGCTTCCGGAGTTCTCGTGCTGCCCCGGCATCACAGACTCGACTGGCAGCATCTGAAGTCCTTAAAGGTAATGCTAAACAAAAACCGGATTCTCAAGATGGATGAGGACACGTGATGTTAAACTGGATCGCCGGATTGATTCTTCTGACGGTTAAGCTTGCTGCGGTACTGGGCGTTTTGCTTTTTTTCGCCGCCTATCTGGTGTGGGTGGAACGTAAACTCCTGGCACGGCTTCAGGTCCGCTATGGTCCGAATCGTGCCGGAAAATTCGGTCTGCTTCAGCCCATTGCCGATACCATCAAAATGATCACCAAGGAAGATATCGTTCCCGAAGCGGCTGACAGGATAATCTTCCTTCTCGCTCCGGCAGTGGTGGCGTTTACGGCATTTCTCATGTTTGCCGTGGTTCCTTTTGGATCCGGAATGAAGATATTGGGAAGGGACATACCTATGGTGGTATCGGATCTCAATGTGGGGCTCCTGTATGTCTTCGCCCTGTCCTCTCTGGGTGTTTATGGTGTTGCCGTGGGCGGCTGGGCGTCCAATTCAAAATTTGCCCTGTTGGGCGGCATCCGGGGTGCCGCACAGATGATCAG
>Ga0075350_1000067_pt1 | contig 12458 bp, 10 predicted proteins | sample RushSE_TuleC_D1_FD_120070 | JGI IMG/M metagenome (GOLD analysis project Ga0075350, IMG submission 120070) | Natural and restored wetland microbial communities from the San Francisco Bay, California, USA, that impact long-term carbon... | ecosystem: Environmental > Terrestrial > Soil > Wetlands ... | reverse complement strand
ACTATTATTTTTATAGAATTAATTTCTAATAATAAGATCAAGGTTATTTCATTGATGTAGTGACTGAGTGACACGAACGTTTAAAGTCAAGGAGTTGAAACAAATGGTACAACAAACTAAACAAGAGAGAGAAAGCGCTTTAAAAGGTACGGACAAGGCAATCATTCGTGAGGACATTATCCGGAGTTTTCCGGGGCTTTTCGGTACCAAAACGATAAACGGTCGGAAAGTCAATGTGGAACGAGAGATTGCCGCACTCGCCAAAGAACTGCATCCCGAGATTGCCGCTGCCCTCACCGCCCGTCGGGCGCTATTGCATTCTCCCGAGACGGTCCGCGCGAAATATGCCTGGCCGAAGTGGGATGACACGTTTGAGGATCCCGTAACGAAGCAGTTCTGGACATATCACCAAATCGTTCAGGGCATGATTGATAACTTTCTCGGCCGGGACAGCGAGTGGTGCTGGCGCCTCAACGATGAAGCGCCCATCCCGAAGGACGCCCATCCGTTGAAGAATCCCGGCTTGGAACTCACCGGACCGTGGCATCCGCTGGACATGGCCTTCAAAGCGTTGAATAGCCCGGCGCCGATGAATATGCCGGACTTTGAAGACGCCTCGCCGCCCCATTTTCGGCCTGACGGCACCCTCGCGAGTCAGCCGATAGGAATTTTCGCGGCCTTGGAGAACGCGAAAGAGATCTTTGAAGGCACCTGGGCCGACCGCGCCTATGAGGTGAAGACGAAAGGCAAAACGCGCGAGTACAGGATCAAAGAGGCTCCGGCGCAATGGCCGACCCGGTTTGCCCGGCCTCCGAGCCTCCACGTTCGGTATGACCACATAACGGTTGACGGCGAACCGGTGCATGGTGTGATTCCCGTCACCCTCCTATGGGCGCTCAATAACTTCGAGTCTCTCACACGATCCGGCACCGGCCTATACTACTACATACCAAAGATTCAGACCCCTCAGGAGGCGCTCATTGTGGAGAAGCTCCTGGTGCGGGTGGAAGGCTTGATCGGCGTTCAACCCGGCACCATCAAGATCAAAGTCCTCTACGAGGAGGGGAATGCCGGCCGGTTCCTGCCCGTGATTGCCTGGGTCTTGCGACGCAGGCTCCTTGGGACGAACGTCGGCCGCTGGGATTACCTGGCCAGTATCATTGAGATGTGGAAGGACGATCCGAAAGGCGTGTTTCCGGATCCGCAGTCCATCGGCATGGCCACCCCGAACATGATTGCATATCAGCGGTATAACGCGCTGATGATGCTCATGGCCGGCATGAAGGACGGCGAGCTCAGCCAGGGGGGTCCCATTGGCGGGATGGCGGCGGTAATGATCTACCAGCCGACCGATCCCTATGGGCGCTCGCAGTATAACCCACTGGCCCTTCGTGCGATGGTCATCGACAAGATTCGGGAACGTCTGCTGGGCCTCATCTTTGTGCCGGAGGAGCAACTGCCCGCAGGTCGACAGCCCACCCTGGAAGAGATCCTTGCCGGAGGGGTGAAAGGACGGCTCTACGACACCTATCGGCAAAGTTGGGTTGCCAGCCCGGATCCGTCCTATGTTGCCGCCGGAAATGCACCGTTACAGGCTTTCGTAACGGAGCTCCAGTCAATCCTCGATGCGCCGCCACAGGAAGTGAACGTGAAAGACAAACCGATGCCGACGGTCACCAGTGGTCTCGTTGAGGCGGAGCGACTCCTGCTGCAATCCCGCGGTTTGTTGAATTCACAGGGCAAGATCACACCCTGGGTCGTTACCAAAGACATGTTCAGTATATCGGAGAAGCTCTTCACGCAAGAACTCTGGGACAGTATCTATGGTGTTCCGAAAGGTGAGATCACTATTGAACACATCCAGCATGCTTTCTATATGGCGGCGAACTACGGATTCCAGATTCTTGGCGGCAACTTTGCCGCTGCCATCGATGATTACGAACTTTCGCTTCGCTTCATGAATGATCTCGCCACCTACCGGATCGATGTGTCGTGGCTGTGGACGCTCCTCCATCACCAGGCTGTCATCACCAAGGATGGCTACCTAAAACGGCCTGCGCTCACAGCCGATGGACTCACGCCGGCTGAGAATGCCTTCCAGGTCAAGTCCGGAACCCGTTTCACCGAGGAGCTGTTCCTGAGATTGTGGGACTACCACAACGAATGGACGTCGGCGTTTTTCGCCGAGCTGGACCGCCTCGGCAATCCGGGCCGCTTTGACCGTGCCAAGGCGCCCGTCATTATGGAGATCTTGAAACGTCAGCTGCTGTCTCCCCGCTACGTGCAGCACAGTGCCCGGGTCCTCTTCGTCCTGGCGCCGGCGAACGAGCAGGAGCGCGTGCACCTTCTTGAGGCGATCTTCACGCTCTCCCGCGAGGAAGTCGTCAAACGCGTCCATGAAGGCACGCTGAACAAGTCCGCGTTGGATGCCCACGATTATGTCTATGACGTCTTTCCGGGGATCGAGGGAGGATAGTGTTCGGTGGTGGGAAAGATGAGGAACAATTAAGTGACCCAATCCAAACCCTTGATAAGAGAATTATCGATTGATTCCGATAAATTAGAAAAGGTTCACCAACTGTTTCAGCATGTAATAGATTAGCGGAATAAAAATGGCGGGAAGCATGTTACCGACTTTGATTTTTTGAATTTCAAGCAGGTTAAACCCGATGGCCATGATCAAAAGACCGCCGACGCCGGACATTTGATTGATAACCGAGGAAACCAGGAACGGCTTCATCAATGACGCGGTCAAGGTGATAAACCCTTGGTATACGAATACGGAGATCGAGGAAAACAATACCCCGATTCCAAGTGATGATGCAAAAATAATGGATGAAAGTCCGTCCAGGGCGGATTTGGCAAACAGGGTTTGATGGTTGCCCGTCAATCCGCTTTCCATGGATCCCACAATGGCCATTGACCCCACGCAATACACCAAACTGGCCACCACAAACCCTTTGGCGATACCGTCTCCGGCTTTTGCAAATTTTGTTTCAAGCCGCTTTCCCAGGTTTTCCAGCCGCTCTTCTATTCTCAGGAATTCACCCAACAGGCTTCCGATGACCAGGCTGAAAATGACCAGCAGTATACCGTCGGTTTTAAATGCCATTTTAAGACCGATTAAAATAACTGCGAGGCTGATGGCCTGCATGACCGTAACATTATATTTCCGGGGGATCCCGCCTCTAAAGACAAGCCCCAACAAACTGCCGACAATAATGGCCAGCGTATTGACAATGGTACCGAGCAAATTACAATCTCCTAAAAAACATTAATCAGCAAATTTTCGAAATCCGGATGAATTGACCGGCCTGCACCCGGTAACCCCCACCTTTCAGGGCGGGGAAGGCTTCACAAAAATCTTACCTTTAGACGGTTTGACATTAAACAGTCAATGTTTATTTTTTAGGCGTTTAAAAATAAAAACAATCGGAGGAACGAATGCGTTTTGACAAATTTACGATTAAATCACAGGAACTCATTCAAAAAGCACAATCACTGGCTTCATCCCATAACAATCAGCAGATCGAGCCGGAGCATCTGCTGTCGGCCATGTTCGATGAATCCGAAGGCATTGCCCGGGCCATGTTGAACAAACTGGGCGTTTCGGTTAGCGATGTTTCCCATGAATTGTCTATTGCCATTGACAAATTGCCCAAGGTCAGTGGCGGTGCGGTCGGTGACGCCTATATTTCTCCAAGGACCAAAGGTGTCCTCGATGCGGCGTTCTCGGAAGCCGCTAAAATGAAAGACCAGTATGTCAGCATTGAACATATCTTTATCAGCATATCAGACGAAAAAACGGGAGATGCCGCAAAAATTCTCAAGGCAAAGGGAATTACCAGAGAATCGATTCTGAAAGTTCTCATGGATATTCGCGGATCTCAGCGGATCACAGATCCGAACCCTGAAGAAAAATATCAGGCACTGGACAAGTTCAGCCGCAATCTCACCGACCTGGCCCGACTGGGAAAGCTCGACCCGGTGATCGGACGTGATGATGAGATCCGGCGCATTGTCCAGGTTCTCTCCAGGCGGACCAAAAACAACCCCGTCCTCATCGGTGAACCCGGTGTCGGCAAAACCGCCATCGTCGAGGGTTTGGCCCAACGCATTGTGGCCGGTGATGTTTCCGAGTCCCTTAAAAACAGAAGGCTCGTTGCTCTGGATATGGGGGCACTCATTGCCGGCGCAAAATACCGGGGAGAATTTGAAGATCGCCTGAAAGCGGTCCTTAAAGAGGTCGAAAAAGCGGAAGGGGAGGTCATTCTTTTTATCGATGAACTCCACACACTTGTGGGTGCAGGCGCCAGCGAAGGTGCCATGGACGCATCCAACATGCTCAAGCCGGCCCTTGCAAGAGGCACTTTGCGCTGCGTGGGCGCCACAACAATAAACGAGTATCGAAAATACATTGAAAAAGATGCGGCCCTTGAAAGACGGTTTCAGCCGGTGATGGTGCTCGAACCCACCGTGGAAGATACCATATCGATCCTTCGGGGTCTCAAGGAAAAGTATGAAGTCCATCACGGCGTGCGGATCAAGGATTCGGCCATCGTCGCTGCGGCAACCCTGTCTCACCGCTATATTTCCGACCGATTTCTACCGGATAAGGCCATTGATCTCATCGATGAATGCGCGTCAAAACTCAGGATTGAAATTGATAGTATGCCTGTGGAAATCGATGAAATTCAGCGCAAAATCACCCAGGCTGAAATTGAACGGGAAGCGTTAAAAAAGGAATCGGATTTCGCATCCAAAGAGCGCCTTTCAAAGCTTGAGGCGGAGATCGGCAACATGAAAGAAGAGATTCTTGAAATGAAAGCCCACTGGCAGAATGAAAAGGATCTCATTCAAGAAATAAGAACCATCAAGGAACAACAGGAGCGGCTCGGCATTGAAGAACAACAGGCCGAAAGAGAAGGGGACCTGGCAAAAGTCGCAGAGATCCGGTACGGGAAATCTTCGGAACTTAAAAACCGATTAAAGGATGCCAACGAGAAACTCGCTCAAATTCAAAAGAAGAGCAAAATGCTCAAAGAGGAGGTCGATGCCGAAGATATTGCAGAAGTCCTCTCCAGATGGACGGGAATTCCGGTCAGCAAGATGCTGGAAGGCGAAAGGGAAAAGCTGGTCCATATGGAAGATCGCCTCGGGGATCGGGTGATCGGGCAGAGCGAAGCCATCGGAGCGGTTTCCCATGCCGTTCGCCGTGCCCGTTCGGGACTTCAGGATCCAAACCGGCCCATCGGGTCATTTATATTCATGGGGCCCACCGGTGTCGGCAAGACAGAACTGGCAAAGGCACTGGCCGGATTTATTTTCGACAGCGACCAGGCTATGGTCCGGATTGACATGTCGGAATATATGGAAAAGCATGCGGTTTCAAGGTTGATCGGCGCACCTCCCGGCTATGTCGGTTATGAGGAAGGAGGATATCTGACGGAAGCGGTCCGGAGACGGCCGTATTCCGTAGTGCTGTTTGATGAAATTGAAAAGGCACATCCTGAGGTGTTTAATGTGTTGCTCCAGATATTGGATGACGGCCGCATGACGGACGGCCACGGGAGGACGGTCGATTTTAAAAATACGATTATCATCATGACGTCAAATGTCGGCAGCCGATGGATCCAGGAGCTAGGCGCCTCCAGTCGAAAAGAAATGGAAGGGCGGGTAACCGAAGCCCTTCGGGCAAGTTTTAAACCCGAATTTTTGAACCGGATCGATGAGATCATCATTTTTCATAATCTGACTCAGGAGCAGATCGGCGCCGTCGTGGATATCCAGATGAAACGGCTTGAATCAAGATTGACTCAAATGAACATGGAACTCGTTCTTTCCAAAGAAGCCCGGGCATTTTTGGCTGAAAAGGGATTCGACCAGGTGTACGGCGCGCGTCCGCTCAAGCGGGCCATTCAGAAATATATTGAAAACCCGCTGTCCATGGAGATCCTTCAAGGGAATATTTCAGAAGGGACAAAACTGATTGCCGACGTCGAAGGGGGCAGAATTGTGTTTAAACCGAATATGTCATGAAAATTTTCGAGTAGGATTTCTATAAAGGATGCTTTTTTCTCAAGCCGTATAATCGTGAGTCGTCCTTGCGGTATTGCGTCGAGCATAACATACGTTAATGAATTTCGGAATTGACGACCAGCCATGATCCAATTTTATTTATATCGTCAACGAGTGGATTAATTTCGGATACCGTTTTGAATGATAAAAGCTTTTCTTCCGATGTTTTCACTTGTAGGACTTCCGGAGAATTTACTTTTTCGTCAAGCACCATACTCAATTGACGGTCCTTCCCATATATATCCTCTCTAAAGTTGACCATACCGTCTTTATCAACCCAGGCGGTCCAGTAGAGAATATGAAGATTTATCGGGTCCGGCAATGATATTGTTTTGGTTTTTTGGCTGTTGACCGCAGACGTTAATTTTTCAGGAGTCCATTCGGAATGGTTTGTCAAAAGGTAAGCCGCGAGTTCCATGGACTTTTGAATTCGGATACAACCGGAACTAAAGGTTCGTTTCGTTTCATTAAATAGCTCGTGAGCCGGGGTGTCATGTAAATATATGCTGAACTCATTCGGAAACATAAATTTTACGCGACCAAGCGCATTTGATGCTTTCGGATCCTGGCGGAGCTTATAGGCAAAGTTTCTCCTTGTAACCCTATTCCAATCAATGGATTCCGGATTTATTTCCTTTGCATCAGCCTTCCAGCTTTCAAAAATCCGGATATTTTTACTTGTCAGGTAATCCGGGTCTTTTTTGATATTTGGTAATATATCCTTTAAGGCAATTTTATGGGGAATATTCCAATAGGGGTTCAGTTCCATGTAGGTTATTTTTTGGGATAGAGAAGGCGTGGGGCGATCCTTTTTGCCGACAATAGCCAGGGATGATTTTACCGTTTGACCATTTTCGATCAAGTCGAGTTCAAAATTGGCCGTGTTCACCATAATATAACGGTCTCCCAGGTATTGCGGAAGCCAGCGCCACCGTTCCATGTTCAATCTGATCTGTCTGATACGATCTTCTACAGGAACATTGAGTTCCGACAGTGTTTTTGAACCGACAACGCCATCTACCTTGAGTCCGTGTCTGGCCTGAAACCTTTTGACCCCGTCTTCCAGAAATTTGTCAAAATATGCCTCGTTACCGTTTTTTGAATCTTTCAGATCTCCCAAAAGGGTGAGGTGCGAACGTAACGCGGCGACCCGTTTTCCAGAGTCGCCTCTGCGAATTTTTGAACCAGCCGGAACTGTATGCCAGGGACCAGAATTTTCCAAGTTTTTATATTTTAACAGGGCCGACTTCAGTCTCAAATATCCCGGATGCTGGGGTTGCAATATTTCAACCAGTTTTACCAGTGCCTGATTATCCAATACGAGTTGAAAGACCCTTAACAGATTTTTCCTCGGTTTTTTTATATGCCAATCAAAATTATTCGAATGGGGCTCCACCATCCCTTCCGACAGATGAAATCCGTATGAGAAAAAAGCATCTGTTAAAAGCAATTCGAGTTCTGCGAGCTTTTCATGATCGGGCGGTTGTGTTACCCTTTTATGTTCAATGTTTTTGAGGAGCTTCAAAATATCGTCTCGATGATAGGTTGCGGCATCAAGTCCTTCATAATCGGCTTCCCCAAGGATCTTCACGAGAACCTCTGCAGGGGTGTTCAACCCGTGCCGGCTGACCCACAGCGGCTTCATTTCGCGTTGAAGATAAAAATCAAAAAGGAATTCGGGATTGCAAATCAGAGTGGTTTTGGCATCTTGTTTCTTTTCGATGGTCAGGGATGTAAATCGGAACATCAGATATTTCCGCATCATATCCGTAACCTCGCAACCACTTTTAGTCTGTATGTTCTGCACAGGGATTTCTATCGGGTTGCGATTAAGACTGTTCATTAACTCGTAAGGTTCGAAGGGATTTTTGAACTTGATCAAGGAAATGGCGTTGTGAATCATCCCATTGGCGGAAGGATCAAGCGGATCATATTGTTCCGTGTCAACAGGCGGAAGCGAACAACTGTTTAAAGCGGATCTATCAGCCTCATCATATAAATTCAGGGCATTTACAAATCCGAATACGCACAAAATGCTTGTCAGCAAAATTAATGGAATTGTCAGAAGCCTCATTTTTCCCCAAGCCAAAAACTATGTTACAGAAGATAGATAGCAAATATAATGCCAGGATATAAATGAGATGGATACTGCGTAAAACCAATTGATTTATTTAAGTATTGGCCAAGATGCAGCCAATAGATGACCGTGAAAACCAATACAATTATGAAAAAAAATCATGGCTTTTGGGTAATGAAAGTAACATGACTCATATTTTTTAAAGTATACGAGTTCCTTTCAAGAAAGTACAGATTTTTTAATAATAGGGTCCGCCCGGACGACAAACTGGCTTGTAGCCGGAAAGTCTTTCACGCGGCCATTTCGGGTGATGCATTCATTTCAATTCCTTGGGTATGTGTTCACCCGCCAATCGGTGATAGGGCTTCCAGTAAATATCATGAAGCCACAACCTCCAATATAGTTAAAACAATTCACAATTTTTATGTAATTTACTTCACAATTCAACACCTGCTCTTATGGAAAGATAATTTTTAATACCCAAAACGATTGTATAACCAATTGAAATTTAGGCATAAAAAAATTTTATTTCAATTTGTACGATTTTTGCATTGAGAAAAATAAAATGATAGGCAATAATACTCTGCTTTTAATTAAGACATGTGCGGAAATCAAAAGATTGCATGGGATGGACTCAATTGCCATTAAGGAGAAACATGTGTATTCGGTGTTGTAGTTTGGATGAATTTGATTGGTGTTTGGCTATGAAATGGCTTGAAATCAGTAAAAACTGCCCCTGTCGTAAAGGTGAAGATTGCGTCAACGGTCTTAAATGCACCAAGAGAAACTGTTTTCTGCTTAAAGATAGTAAGGCCGAAACCGGTAACATGTATTGATACGGGCAGTGTATCTTCAAGCACCAATTCAGACGCTATCGCCGATATATTTTGTTTACGGATGATGTATCGATAACCATATCAAAGACCGAATCAAGTCCAATGATCATTTCCTGCGGTATCTTTTTCCCTGACTATTGGGTTTAAACGCATCATCTGCCCGCAAATAACCGCTATAATCCTCTCAAGAGAATCCTCAATTTTGCTACAACATATTGTATTACTTTTTGCTTGACACACAATATGCTTTATAATATGGTACAAAAAATAAAGATCTTTTTCATATTTTAACCTTTGAGCGGCAGATGTCATGATGAAAGAGGTTCTTAAATGCCCACAATAAGCCTCCATGAGGATTTTATATCCTTTTGGAGGCTTTTTTGATTCATGGGCGAAGCCAAACGTGTTTAAAGGAAGAGAACCGTCACAATACCGGCGCGAGCAGGATGAGGGCTATTCGGGTTCGTGAATACGTAAGCGGTTGATCGATTCATTTCCGATTCTATAACAGGGAGGTGCTTTTTTTCATCATAAGGCGTTGATGCACCATCCGAAATTTCAGTTAAAATACTTCCTCTGTAACCCCATCTAACGGTTTTCTTCAAAGATCGTCCTATAATTTCGTAATCAGGGACTCTATCGATGTTTTAATGTAAAGTGTTTTTCGAAGGCTCAAATGTTATTTTGAAAAAAAGGAGGAAATGATGAGGATTATTTCGATTGCCAACCAAAAAGGAGGATGCGGCAAGACAACCTCGGCAATTAACTTGTCTGCTTGCCTGGCACAAGAAAATCGGAATGTACTTCTCATCGATATGGATCCCCAGGGGCATTCAGCGATCGGTTTAAATATCAATACCAGCGAATTGGAAAAAACAGTGTGCGACACACTTTGCGCTTCGGATGACGCTGCCGTCGTTCTCGATGATGTGACGATTAAGGTGAATGACAACTTTGATATCGCGCCGTCAAACATTTCCTTAAGTACGATAGAGCAACATCTTTCCATGGTTCAAGGCAGAGAGACCAAGCTTAAGGAAGCAATTGACGGTTTAAATCAAAATTATGATTACATTATTATCGACTGTCCGCCGAGCCTCGGACTTTTGACCTTTAATTCTCTCATTGCTTCGACGGAGGTGATCGTTCCCATTGAGATGAGTTTATTTTCACTGCATGGGATTAGCAGGTTGATGGAGATTGTTGACCTGGTTCGGGAAAAAACAGGGCATGAAATTCGAATAAAAGTTATGGCGACCATGTACGATAAACGGACAAGGATCTCAAAAGAGGTTTTACAGGATATTAAAAAACATTTTAAGGATTCTATTTTTAGCACCGTTATCAATACGAATGTTAAGTTGAAAGAGGCCGCAAGCTTTGGCAGATCTATAGTAGATTATGATCATAAAACCAGTGGGTTTAAAGACTACATGGCCCTTACCAGGGAAGTGATCTCAGAAGAAACAATCCTGACAGAAAAGTATGTTAATCGAAAAAAGCCTTTTGTTCCGGGCGCCTTGGTAGAACAACAATTTATCTATAATGCACCTGAAGCCAATTATGTCAAAGTGGCCGGGACCTTCAACAATTGGAACACATCCAAAGAATCTCTCATGGAACGCAAAAAAGATGGAACATGGTCAAAATGTATCCATCTTGCACCGGGGACATACCAATACCGGTTTCTTATAGATGATGTATGGGTTGAAGATCATAACAATTCCAACCAGATTGATAATTCTTTTGGGGGCAGAAATTCCGTAATCAAGATCTAAGGAAGAAAAATGGAAACAAAGAGACTTGGTCGGGGACTCGATGACATTTCGGACATATTTTTATCAACCCGGAAGGACAAACAAAAATTTGATGGATTTTCTTCGGAAAAGCTAAGGGATGCAACTTGCGAATCTTGTGCCCGCATTGTTCATGATTCCGACAAAGCACCGAAATGCAAAGTTTTCACTTTCGAAAATAAAAAACACGGTGTGTCTTTCATGGACACCATATCGCTGACCAATGGAGGCTATTGCGAATATTTTGAGCCGGTTTTTAAAAAAAGTGCAAACGACGGATTTCTGGTGAATGAAACATCGTCAAACACCGCAGAAATCAACTGTGAGATCGAAGAAAATGTGATTGTCCGAAAAAACATCGCATTTCCAAATACACCCTATGCCCAACAGGATATTTTAAAATCTCTTTCAAGGTATCTTGAAGAAAACTTCATCGTAAAGCGTATCGAACTGACAAAGACGGACCGGATTTTCCGGCCGGGAACGAAAAAAAACGTCGAAGAGAGAATCACCATTTATAGTTACGGCGGCGACAGGCGCCCGTGAATCTCACAAGAGGCGTTTCTGGAAAGGGGGTTTTCAACGTTATAACCCTAAAGCACCCATGGAACTAATAGGATATATAACAAAAACAAATAAATTGGAGAAATAGACAATGGAAAACACAATTGAAATTAATAAAAGATACCATGAGAAAATGCCTCTGGAACGAAAGACCGAATTCTTATTTGAGTATAAAAGCAAATCAAGCCCTGACGGCTTGAATGATAAGTATCATACATTAAAACGCAATATAGGTTTTGCATGGTTTGATCGGATGCTTAAGGACTGCCGAAACGGCAATTGTCCCCTATATTTCTCCGATGATATTTTTTATGCGTTAACCGATGTGTCGATCGAGGGATATATTCTGCAAAAGGCGTACTATTATTATATTGCCGGGATTGGAATGAATGATCAAGGAAGATATTTTAAGGCGCTGGGAGAAATTAACACTGTATTGACCTGCAAAAAAGAAGCGAAGCTTACCATTAATTTATTCAACCGGGATTCGAAACAGGTTTACTACAGAACAGAAAAAAAATCGCCGCTCTATCAGTCTGTCAGACTTCGGAAAGCCTATTGGAATTATTTAAAAGCGTATCCCAACAATGATCAAATAGAAGACTATTTTTTTACATGTGATTTCATAGAGAAGATCCATCGAATTTATAACAAAAAAAGATGTACATCAGAAGACCTTAAAAAGTATATCGAGACATTATCTGAAAACCGCCATATTGCAAACCCTTTGGATTTATACCGGCTTTGTATTATTCGAAATAAGACAAATGTAAATTGATGATTGTTCCACTCCGGTCGGATATCACAATTTATGCGAAGATAGATTCCGGTTCTTTTAACATGATTGGCCTGCCGTTTCATGGCCTCTCTTATGATTTTTTTTTCAAAAAAAAAGCCCGGCGCTCACAGAGTACCAGGCGTTTAAATCTCAACGGACTTCTTTACTCTGAGGAAGTGCTTTCCAGAAAGTCGAGGATAAATTTATCGCTGTCTTTTGATGTGATTTCACCGGGGAGTCGTTCCAGTGCCATATCGATGGCTTTATCAACCAGTTCCGCCTTGAACGCATCTCTGGCTTGCAGAAAGTACGTATTGACCCTTCGTTTT
>Ga0075350_1000066_pt1 | contig 12465 bp, 11 predicted proteins | sample RushSE_TuleC_D1_FD_120070 | JGI IMG/M metagenome (GOLD analysis project Ga0075350, IMG submission 120070) | Natural and restored wetland microbial communities from the San Francisco Bay, California, USA, that impact long-term carbon... | ecosystem: Environmental > Terrestrial > Soil > Wetlands ... | reverse complement strand
TTCCGTCGGATGCAGCCTTGGCGTTCAGCTATCGCACGCTCGCCGACGGCATCCCTTCAGCGCTCCTGCAGCCGGCGGACGGCGTCGGATGGCTTTGGCCCTATCACGGGGTGCGGACCGCAGAGGGGCTTTTCCTGTTTGTGCTTCAGATCGAACCCGCGGAAGGCCCGGCCGCCTTCGGTTTCAAGCTGGTTTCCACCTGGCTGGGAAAAATCGCCAACCCGGACGATACCCCCGAGCGATGGAACCTCTCTCAGCAGAAAATCCCATGGGGGAACGAAAGGCGGCTGTTCGGCTCATCAGTGCTGTTGCAGGGGGGCTACTGTTACATTTACGGGACGGTGGATGACGTCGCAGGCGGCCTTACGGTCAAGCACATGATCGTGGCGCGGGTCCCGGCGGACCGCCTCGGGGATTTCGACAGCTGGCGCTTCTTCAGCGACGGCCATTGGGTGTCCGAAGCCGAGCGTGCCGGCCGGGTGTGCGAAAATGTGGCCGGCGAGTTCTCGGTTTCCTATCAGTCGGCCCAGGGCCGCTTTGTCATGGTCTACAGCGAGGGTGGCCTGTCGCCGAACATCGTCCTGCGATTTTCCCCCCGGCCCGAGGGGCCATGGGGCGAGCCGAAGCAGGTTTACCGCTGCCCCGAGGCCGGCTGGGACCCGCGCATTTTCTGTTACGCGGCCAAGGGGCACCCTGAACTTGCCGCCGCAGCGGATGAACTGATCGTGACCTACATGGCCAATGCAACGGAAATCGAGCTGCTCGAATCCGATGCACGGCTCTACCGGCCGCGGTTCATCAAGATTGCGTTCGGAGGCTTCTGAGCGGAACCCCCGCTTGCCAACCTGCGGTCTGGGAGAGCGGCATCTTGCCGCGAAGGTGTCGCGGCTGGAAGCCGTTCCCGCAAAATCATGCAGTCACCCCGGCGTGACTCTGCCCGCGATCCACTCCAGAAACGGCGCATAACCGTCTTCCACTTCGAGACTCACAATGCAGGGGAGGCTGTAGCTGTGAAGGGCCTTGACCCGGGTGATGAGGTCGGCCACACGAGCCTCGACGGTCTTTGCGATCATCACCACCTCGGAGGCCTCCTCGAGCTTGCCCTCCCAGACGTAGATCGAGTTCATGTGGGGGAGGATGTTGACGCAGGCGGCGAGGCCGGCTGAGACCAGTTCGCGGCCTATCTTTTGCGCTTCTTCCAGGTTTGCGGTCGTCATGTAAACAAACCGAACTTCCATGCGTCCCTCCTTGTCATTATCCAGGTCCCTCCATATGATTTGTCCCGGAAATACGTGGCTTATGGCCATGCGATTGAGTTGAACAAATCCGAAATTGGAATATCGAAACCCGAGACAGACCCAAATATCAAATCATCAATGCTCAAAATCCTGTAGCAAAACGCCGACCGCATTACAAACCAAGCTCCTCAAACGCCCTTGCCAGTCTTTGTTCCTTAAGGAGTGCCTCTGCACGCCGGCGGGCTTGCGCAATTTTGTCCGGCACCTGTTCTTCAAGGGGGCCGGCGTCCCCAATGTCGACTATCACGAAGTACAGCGCCTGGAGGATACCGAACATCCACATCCCAAGCGCCCAGCCACAGGCTCCCGGCGGCTGCAGCAGCCAGACCAGGGCCAGGCCGGCCAGGCCGGTGAGCGCTTCCGCGCCCACCCGGCGCGCCGTTGGCCCCGGGAAGCAGATCCCGCTGCGGACCCAGGCCAAGCCGGCCGCTGCCGGTACGACGAATTCAGTGACGGATCCGGCGACGGCCAGCACGGCGGAAAGCATTAAAAACGGGGCGAAGAGGGCTCGCAGGCTTCGGCCGCTCGATCGGGCGAGAAACGTCGAGTATGCAGCCAGGCAAAGGAAGATCGCCGCATTCGCGGCGACCGGCCTGTGGATCGAACGCAGCGGAAGGATCGCAACGGCGGCCATCAGCGCGGCTGACGCCGCTGCAAAGATCAACGATGCGGCAACAGGGGATATTTTCTGATTCATGGGGTTCCTCGATTCGTGGTTTTGCAAATAACGGTTAAACGCGTTGCGTCGTTTCGGCTCGAAACCGAACCTGTCGGGTCGAGTCTCAGGAAATCCCCCTAACCCCCTTTTTCAAAGGGGGAATAAATCCGTTTCAACTCGTTGCTCATTATTCGTTATTCATCACTTTTTCATTGCGCCCTTCTGTTCGAGTACCCTTCGTACTGCATCGATTTCGAACTGGACTTCTGCTTTTCCAGGACGGCGGCCGGCGGGCCCTGGAAGGTCTCGTCGACTCGCTTTTCAAGGTCTTTCAGGTCGCGTTCCAGGTTGCGGGCGACCCCGGGGGAATTGACGATGGCGTTCAGGGCTTTCTGCTCCTTTTCATAGGCGGCGATGCGCTTGTGCGCGGAATCCGCTTTCCCGGCGCTGACGTCGGCGGCGACCTCCTGCTTGAGGCGGTTGTAATCGTCGGTCAGGACCTTTTGCTCCCAACGGGTGCGGTCGATGGATGACAGGACCCGGCCCTCGTCGCCGACGCAGGCGATGGCGAAGGCATTCTCCATGAAAACTTCGTGGGGCTGACCGTCGTGGCGGTAGCGGGCCGTGACGCGGCCGATCGGGAACAGGGCCTCCTCGCTGGTCGGCACCTGGAGCGTCAGAAAAATGCGGCGGGTTTGGCCGGAGCGCAGGCTGCCGGGGTGGAACAGCGCCGTGTCACCCCTGACGGTCACCGGGTAGCCGGACGCATCCACCACGCGCACTCCCGGCGGCAAGGCCAGGCTGACCGCGATACCGGTGGCCGCAGCGGATTTCACGGCCAGGAATTCTTTTTGAAACATTTCGGCGAACGCCGCAGGGTTGTCCAGGTAATAGTATGCGCCGGCTCCCTGGTCGGCGATCCGGGTCATCAGGAATTCGTTGAAGTCGGCGCCGACGCCCACGGTGCTTACGGCGAACTCCTGCCCGGCCGCGTCCGCCGCCATCCGCCCGAGGGCCCCTGGGTCGGTCACACCGCGGTTGGCCAGGCCGTCGGAGATCAGGACCACCCGCCACGGGTGCCCCGAACGGCCGGCGGCCGTGATCAGGTCGATGCCCGCGCGCAACCCACCCCCCAGATTGGTGGCGCCGCTGGAATAAATGCCGTTTACCGCGGATTGAATTTCCCGGCGGTTGGTGTCGGTCACGGCCAGCAGGTCGCAGTGCTTTTGAACGGCGTCGGAGTAGCTGAAAAGCGCAAACCGGTCGCGTTCCGTCAAGCCGGCGACGAGGCCAAGCAGGGACCGGCGGGCATACTCCAGCTTCGAGCCCTGCATGGATCCGCTGCGGTCCAGGACCACGACGAAATCGATGCCGCGATCGCCGGCAAGCTGCGTTTCGCCGCCGGGGCCGGCCGACAGCACGAGTTCAAGACCGACTCTGCCCGGTGAGCCTTTCAGCACATGGGTTTGGACCAGGTGACCGGACAGGCTCAGGGGGCCGCTGCCCGAGAACACGATCGGCGGTGGCGGCGGGGCGGCGTGCCGGCCCCTTCCGGTGTAGGCCATGGCAGCTCCGGTGGCGACGACCAGGGCCAGAATGAGGATGAAGGATTTCACGCGCGGTTGTTTCATGGTGTTGCTCCTTTCGTTTGGTTGAGAGGTGACGCAAGCCAGCGGTTTTCGCTCACGGCTCATATTTTCGATCCAAACCGGCCGGAGCTCAATTCAAACAACTGCAAAATGAGAGGCCGGAATTTTTGCAAAACTTTTGCTTTTATCCCGGCGTGCGCCGGGATAAAATAATATAGTATCGCGTAACGAGCGCTGAGTAACGAGCCATAGAGACTGAACGGATGAAACACCCCAAGGCCCGGATCCTGGTCGTGGAAGACGATGCGGCTCTCCTGCAAGGCCTCATGGATGTGCTGGTGTTCAACGGCTATGAGGTGCGTGGGATCGCGGAAGGCAGCGAAGGCCTGCGGGCCGCGCTGGAGAACCCCTGCGACCTCGTGCTGCTCGACGTGATGCTGCCCGGTCTGGACGGGTTGTCCGTCTGCCGGGAGATCCGGCGCCGCAAGCCGAACCAGGCCGTGGTCATGATCACTGCCAAGGGCGCCGAGGACGACGTCGTCGCCGGGTTCAAGGCCGGTGCGGACGACTACATCCCCAAGCCGTTTTCTTTGCGGGAGCTGATGGTGCGGGTCGAGGCGGTGCTGCGCCGGGCGGGGAAAAACACCGGCGAACAACAGGTCGTGCTGGGCGACATCCGTTTCGACGGACACCACCTGGTGGCCGAATTCCAGGGCCGCTCGGTCGAGATCACCCGCCGCGAAATGGACATCGTCTCCTACCTGCACCGGAACTCACAGCGGATCGTCAGCAAAAAAGAGCTGCTCACCGAGGTGTGGCAGTATGCCGACGCCGGCATCGAAACCCGCACCGTGGACATCCACATGCTGAAGCTCCGCAAAAAAATATCTGCGCTTGCCGGGGACGGCCCCTTCATCACCACCGTGCGCGGCGAAGGCTACCGGTTGGACACAGCGACATGAAATCACTGAGACGGCTGATTCTGATATTCGCCATCGGGCTGGCCCTGCCGCTCGGCTACCTGGTGGTCCAGTCCTACCGCAGCCTGGAAGCCGAAGAGGCCGCCACCCTCAGCTTTTTCGCGGAAGCCCTCTTCGACGAGATGCAGGAATCTGCGGCCGCCCTCATCCGGCGCGAAGAGGGCCGCCCCATCGATGCCTACACCGATCCGGCCGCCGCGGCCTTGGCCGGCCTGCCGGCCGAGGACTACATCCGGGGGTATTTTCAGAACAACCCCGACGGTAGTTTCCAGACGCCGCATCGAACCGGCGCTCGGGCCGCATTGACCCCCCGGGTGGCCGAACTCGAAGAGGCCAACCGCGTGTTCAACCGCAAGCGGGCCGAGGGCACGGACCGGATCCGGCCGGAGGTCGCCGACACGCTGCAGGATGAAAAGCGCAAGGACCAGGCTGGATTCTCCGGGCGATACCTGGACCTGTCCCGCTCCCAGCGGTCCAAGAGCTACCTGGGAGAGAGGGACAGCCGGCTCGAAACGGTGACACCGGGGCAGGCCTCCAGCCTGGCCAAATCCGAAAAGAAGCAGGCGGCCGCACCCGGCGTGGCGGAACCTGAGCGGCAGTTGGCGTCGAGGCGGCCGCCGGTGGCTCGGGAATCCTTGGCCGGCGGCGCCCCTTCGCGTCCGGCGGCGCCGTTCGGGGAAAGTGATGCTCAGGAATATCAGGCGGAGGTGGCCCCGTTTCAGTCCGTTTTCATCGACGACAGCCGGGTGCTCACCTTCCGGCGCATCCTGATCGACAGCCGCATGTACCGGCAGGGGTTTGTGCTTCAGCTCGATGCCTTCCTCGCTGATCTGATCCGCAGCCACTTCAGCACCCAGCCCATGGCGCGCTTCACCAACCTGCGGCTGCGGGCGGTCGACCAGGGTCGCGACGCGCGGGTGGTGGAGGCCGGCGCAGTCGCCGAGCGGCCCCGCATCGTCCTGAACCGAACCTTTCCCGCGCCGTTTGCCTTTCTGCGCGCGACGCTTTCCTGTGACACCATCCCGCCCTCGGCGGGCCGCAACACCCTGAACCTGGCGCTTTTGGCGCTGGCCGGCGTGATCTTGGCCGGGTTGCTGGCCATCCATCACAGCGCCAAGAAGGTCGTGGATTTCTCCGAGCGCCAGTCGCGATTCGTTTCCTCGGTGACCCACGAGCTCAAGACGCCGCTTACCAACATCCGCATGTACATCGAAATGCTGGAGCAGGGCATGGCGCGCGATGCGGAGAGGGAGCAGGCGTATTTTCGGATCGTGCAGTCCGAGGGGGCGCGCCTGTCGCGGTTGATCACCAACGTGCTCGAGTTGTCCAGGCTGGAGAAAAAGCACCGGCGGCCCGACCTTCAGACCGGGACATTCGACGAAGTTCTCGGAGATGTTGAAAGCCTGATGGCCGAACCCCTCAGGCAGGCGGGGTTTGTTTTGAACTGCGAAAACAGCTTGACGCGCCCGTTTCGCTACGACCGGGAAATCATGGTCCAGGTCCTGATCAACCTGATTGAAAACAGCGTCAAGTTCGGCGTCTCCTCGGCAGTGAAGGCGGTCACCGTCCGCCTGCGCGAGGAGGGGGAGCGCGTGCGGATCGAGGTGGCCGACACCGGGCCGGGCATCCCCGACCGGGATGTGAAAAAGATCTTCAATGACTTTTACCGTGCCGAAAATGCGGTGACCTCCGCCGCCGGCGGCACCGGCATCGGGCTGGCACTGGTCAAGCGTTTCGTGAGCCTGCTGGGCGGCCGGGTGTCCGCTTCCAACAATTCCGGACCCGGCTGCACCATCGCCCTCGACCTGCCCCGTTGAAGCCGCCAAGCGGCCTTTTTCATAAATACCGCAAATGAATGCGACGCTCGAATTCGGGGGGGTGGCCTTCAGCCACGTTTTTTTTATTGATCTTTTCCCTGATTTGACGCATTAAAAACCAATTTAAAAGCATTGGCGGGCCAAAGGATTTTTCACAACGGCTTTTTTAAGGCTCATACAGGGGGAAGGATGACGAAGCGGACGATGGGTTGGGTTGTTTTGGGGTTCTTGGCAGCAGGGCTGATCGGCGGCGTGCAGGCAATCTCCGGAACCGCCACAACTGAAGACATGTGCGTCCCCATGGGGACCATTGCCTTGAAAGCGCCGGAAGGGGTCAAGTCCCAGCGCCCGGATGTGAACTTCCCTCATGCCCGGCATTTCGAAGTCAGCTGCGTCACCTGCCATCACACGTGGGGGCTCACCGAACCGATTGTCGGCTGTACGACATCGGGCTGCCACGATGTCACCGAGGTCCCGAAGCGCAAAGCCGGGGAGCCGGTCGGCGAGGGGCCTGGCATGGCTTACTTCAAAACCGCCTATCACAAGCTCTGCATCACCTGCCACCAGGACATGAAGGCCAAGAACCTGGAGCTCCAGAGGTCGTTGACTCCGGGCAGCAAGAAGCTGCCGAAGACAGGGCCTACAACCTGCTCGGGCTGCCACCCCAAATAAATTTTACGCGCCTCTTTGTGGGGGCACGGAAAATTTAATTCAACCGGCTGCGGCGAAGGCGGCTGAGCTCGTCCAGCGAGGCCGTGTATTTTCGGCATCGCATCCCCTGCCGGCGGGTGAACACGGACAGGTTGACCCGTTGGTTTTCAAATGCCAGGAAAAACCCGGCGATTTTTTCATCGGCGGTGCCGTCTCCGTCCAGTCCGGTGATTTCCGACGTCCCGGACATCAACTTCCACAGCGCGAGGCAGCCTGCCGAAGTCCTTTCGTTTCCCACCGCCGCAGCCTTCCAATCGCCGAGCGAATAGGCCTCCATCATCCGGCCCAGCACGCGCGACAGTGTCGGCTGCCGTGCAAAGCAGCCCACGCCCATCATCATGTTTCCGGTCTTGGTCATTGGTTCATCCTTTCATCCATCGCGATGGCTTGCGATCAAGTCTATCTTTTTTGTGGGAGCGGCTTTCCAGCCGCGATGATCGTGGCTGAAAGCCACTCCCACACGCGCGGAGGTTCGTTACACGCAAAATGGCACACCACCCCGGCGTTACACGATTTCATCGTTGAAGTAGTCGACGGCTTCTTCCACGGAGTCAAAGATGATCCAGTCCCGCCAGAGGGTCACTCCGGCCTGGGTTCGCGTGTGCTCGATGACGGTGCTGCCGTGATACTCAAAACAGTCGTCGTAAGCGTCACAAGTAAGCTGTCGCGTCATGTTTGTCTCCTTGTCTGTTTCGATCGCGGCAAGGTGCCGCTCCCACAAGATTCTGCCCGTTTTTTTTTTTTAAATTTCCCCTGTTTGTTGATTTGCAGACTATCAGGGCAATTTGACGGATCCGGTCACAGTTACAAAAAAAAATCGATGATTCGTCAAATAAAAACCCCTTTTTCCCCCCCTTCGAAGAAGGGGGTTTGGGGGGATTTTAAGATGGCCGCCTCTGGCGGACTGTTCTTTTTATCGCGTATCCGGTATCCAGTATCGAGCAACTCGTCGTTTTATGGGTATTTGGGGGAAAAGGCATATCGGGGGGACGGATCTCAAATCACTGGTGTGGAGGCGACGATGGCCCGTGGGGATCAACTGGCGCGGCAGTGGAAGATTATTCAGGCGTTGATTGCGTCGCGCCATGGGAAATCCGTGCCCGAGCTGGCGGAGATGGTGGAGTGCCACACGCGAACCGTCTACCGCGATCTCGAGGCGCTGCAGGCGGCAGGCTTCCCGGTGACTACCGAACGGGATGGCCACCGCTTGGTCTGGTCGCTCCTCGACCCCCACCGGCACACCCTGCCCATCCCCTTGAGCCTCTCCGAGCTGACGGCTCTTTACTTCGGCCGCAGCCTGGCCGGGGTTTTGAAGGGTACGGTTTTCTACGACGCGCTGGAGTCGCTCTTCGCCAAGATCAAGGCGCTGCTGCCCGCCGACATGCTCCAACTCCTGGACCGCACCCAGGCAGGCCTGGCCGTGGCGGTTTCTCCGGCCAAGCCGCATGCGCCTTACCGGGCGCTGATCGATGCCGTCAGCCAGGCCGTTCTGCAGCGGCGCCGGTTGGATGTGGTCTACCGCGCCATGCACGGCCGGAAGGACACCCGGCGGCGGGTGGCCCCCTACCGGCTCCTGTTTTTTGAAGGGTCTTTTTACATCCTGGGCCACTGCGGGCTGAGGCAGGACATCCGCGTGTTCGCCCTGGACCGCATCCGGCACCTCGCTCTGACCGAGGAGACCTTTGCGGCGCCGGAGGGATTGAACGTCGATGAGTTTCTCAAATCAAGCTTCGGGGTGTTTCACGGGCCGCCCGCCAACGTAAAAATCCGGTTCGGGAAGAACATCGCCGGCTACATCACGGAAAAAACCTGGCACCCGAGCCAGAAAGTGAGCGTCCGGCCGGATGGATCGGTGATCTTTGAGGCGGAGGTGGCCGGAACCGAAGAGATCAAGCACTGGGTGCTGAAGTGGGGCGCCCAGGCCGAGGTCCTGGCACCCGATTCCCTGCGGCAGGAGGTCCGCCGGGAGGCGAAAGAAATGATGAAAACCTATAAAAGGGGCAAATGAAGAAAGTGCCTATAGTGCCTAAAGTTAAAAGCGGCAGAAACCGGTAGCCTCAAGCGCAGGAACGCTCCTCAAGGCCCTTCAGGGCCGCTTTTTCTCCCTGCGCCCCCCTTTGACAAAGGGGGTGCAGGGGGATTTCAGAAGGCCCTCAGGCAAGCTCAATGGACGCTTCCCGCATCAGCCGGCCGATCGGCATCTTTTGCGGGCAGCGCGACTCGGCCGCCGTGTAATCGAGCCGGGCCATGGCGGCTCGGGTTTCCACCGGCAGCGCCCGGAAGCGGCTGCGGGCGAAGTCGCGGTTGCCGTAGTCCCGGCAGTACATCAGATAGCGCATGATCCGGCCGACGGGGACCTGTCCCGCGGTGGCGGATTCGCAGATACGGGTGCAGCCGGCGCAGTAGCCCGCGGCGCTCGCCTGCGCCTGCCGGTTCAGCGCCTCCCGGTCGAGGGCGGACAACCGGGTTTTGTTCACCGCCGCCGCGGTGTTCTCGGAAAGCAGCGCCATGCTGGGCATCTGGGAGCAGATGGCCGCGATTTGCGGGTTCTCCCACACCGCCTTGAGCTTGGCCTGGCCCTGGGTGAAACCGCTCTGCAGAAAACGCCCGCCGCGCTTGATGTCCTCCTCGCTGCCGGTCAGCACCTGGCCGCCGCCCTGGGTCTTCATGGCGGTCAGCCCGATGCCGGCCTTGGCGCACGCATCCACCGCCCGGCGCATGGCGTCGGTGTGCATCAGGCGGTAGTTGTAGGTCATCATGATGCCGTCGATCCACCCCAGGGCGGCTGCCCCGAGCAAGCATTCCTCCATGTTGCTGTGGGTGCTGAAGCCGAAGAAGCGGATTTTCCCCTCGGACTTGGCCTTTTCGCCCCACTTCTGCATGTCTTTGTCCATGGTGGAGATGCTGCGGATGGCGTGGACGAAAAACAGATCGACAGCGTCGGTGCGCATGCGCTCCAGCGACAGGTTGAGGTGCTCGGTCATGCCCTTGAGCGTCCAGGCGGTCGATTTGGTCACGAGAAAAATACTTTTGCGGTCCTCCGGGTATTTCGCGAAATACTTCCCGATGCCGAGCTCGCTGTTGCCGCCCTCGTACGAATTGGCGGTGTCCCAGTAGGTGACACCCCACTTCACCGCCTGGCGCATCATGAGCTGGTTGTTGGGGATGTCGAACATCCCTCCCATGGACAGGATGGCGACATCCGCCCCGGTTTTGCCGAACGGTCGGGTGGGCACCCGGCCGGGGTCCTGAGCGCAAAGGGACTCCGGAACCGCCGCGGTCGCCAGCAGGCCGAGACCCGCCGCCCCGGTGGTTTTTAGGAATTCTCTTCGTGAACATTCGTTGTCGAAATGCATGCCGTCACCTCCACGGATTTTGAATGAAACCTAAGAGCTCAAAGCCGAAGACCCGACAAAAAAAGGCTGCTGCGCGCGGCGCCATCAGGCATGGAACGAAATCCCCCCGCCCCCTTTTTCAAAGGAGGTTGTGGGATTTCGTACCGGCTTTCACCAAAGCCATCCCTTCGGTGAAAAACGGAGCATAAAGAAATTACTGTTTGTGAGCCTTACAGCACCATGCGGTGGTGCGGATTTCTCGACTCGTTTTCGGCCGTCACCCGAATGGCCCGCAGGCCGAGCACCGGGCATTCGTGCTCGCAGACGCCGCAGCCGATGCACTGCTTCGGGTCCACGTGAGGCTGCTGCAGCCGCACCTGGACCGCAACCGGGCTGCCGGCCGGGGGGGCCTCGGGTCCGTCCAACGGCCGTTCAAGATCAAGCGCCCCGGCCGTGTTGGCGGTGATCCGCAGCCGGAGGCCGCCGGGCAGCAGCGCATGGTAATCACCGGTGCCGAAGCGGCCCGCTTCGAGCGTGTCGGAGGTCAGCGCTATGCGGCCGCGGTCGACGCTTTTCACGGTCAACGGGGCGTTCGTCCGCACGGCGTTGAACACCTCGCGCGTGAAGATGGCCTTGGGGCTGACCGGGCAGTTCTCCTGGCACACGATGCAGGGTCGGTCCATGGCCCAGGGCAGGCAGCGGCCCCGGTCCACGAAGGCCGTCCCGATGCGGATGGGGCCGCGGCCTGAAAACTCGTTGCGGCCGCGGCGTTCGTCCAGGCTGATGGGCCGGATGGCCGCCGTCGGGCAGAGGTTGCCGCAGGCAATGCAGGTGTGCTGGCAGCCGCTGGTGCCGGCGCGGAAGCTCAGCTTCGGGGTCCACAGACCCTCGAGGCCGGCTTCAAAGCCCGCCGGGTGGATCACGTTCGTCGGGCAGACCCGCATGCACTGACCGCATTTGATGCAGCGCGTCAGGAAGGCCTCTTCGGGCAGGGCCCCCGGCGGCCGGATCAGGCCCGGGTTCCAATTCGGGCCGGTAAGCCCGCCCAGCCGCATGACGGGTGCCGCCAACACACCCGAAACGGCCGAGACGATGAACCCCCGCCGGGAAAGGTCCGGCAAGAGGATTTCGCCGGCCGCCGAAGGGCGGGTGCGGTAGGTGACGGCATCGTGGCGGCACTCGTCCAGGCAGTTCAGGCACATCACGCACTCGCTGATCCGGATTCGCCCGGTCGGCTCGCAGGCGCCCTCGCAGCCGCGCTCGCACAGCCGGCAGTCCGTGCACCCTTCCTCCGTGCGGCCGATGCGCCAGACGGCAAAGCGGCTCAAGACGCCGAGGAGCGCGCCGAGGGGGCAGACAAATCGGCAGTAGAAACGCGGGACTCGGAGGTTGAGGAAGAGGGCGGCCAGAAACACAGCGCCGATCAGCCACGCCCCTTCGTACCAGCGGGGCAGCGGCGAGGGTCCCAGGCCGGCGCGGTCGGCCAGCGGCAAGAGGATCAGGTTGACGGAGCGATGGACCAGCGGCAGCGGATCGAGAAGCCCGGTCAGCAGCGACCCCGACGAAAGCCAACCGTCCGGCAGCAGGATGGCGGCGGTCAGGAAAAAAACCAGGATGTAATATTTGATCGCCTGGGCAGGGCGGAAGCGGTTCGCCTCCAGCTGCGCGGCCAGTTTTTTTCGGCGCTTGCCCAGGTACCCAATGAACTGGTGCATCGCCCCGAACGGACAGATCCAGCCGCAGAACACGCGCCCCAGGACGAGGGTGAGGGCGACGGTGGCAAGCCCCCACAGCAGGCCGGCGTAAAGCGTGCGCGTGGACAGCAGGGTTGCGATCCCCACCAGCGGGTCCAACTCGAGCAGCCAGTTGACCGGCCAGCCTCTCAGCTGCCAGGGCAGGTCGCCCAGGGTGGAAGCCACGCAGAACCAGACAAAGACCACAGCGAAAAACACCTGGCTGATGCGCCGCGCGGTCACGATGCTCATGCGGACACCTCGACCGGCGACAGCGAGCGGTAGTCGGCGGTTCCCGCGCCCCGCGCCTCGGCCTTGGCGATAAACGGCAGGTCGGCCGCGGC
>Ga0075350_1000063_pt1 | contig 12665 bp, 10 predicted proteins | sample RushSE_TuleC_D1_FD_120070 | JGI IMG/M metagenome (GOLD analysis project Ga0075350, IMG submission 120070) | Natural and restored wetland microbial communities from the San Francisco Bay, California, USA, that impact long-term carbon... | ecosystem: Environmental > Terrestrial > Soil > Wetlands ... | reverse complement strand
GGTCGTCCCCTTGAGGGTGCTCGTCTCCAGGCGGCCGCGCGAGGAAAAGGTCTTGAGGACATCGGATTCGCCTTGAAGCGACCATTCCAGCCGTTCGCCGTCATGATCGAACCGAAGACTCAGTTTGCGGAATTCAAAACGCTGCCCGCCGGCCCCGGCAAGTTCCACCCGGCCGTCGGCGACCCCGACTGCGGATGCGGGGATCTGCTTCACGAGGTCGGCCAGCCGTACGAACAGCAGGCGTGGGTCGGGCAAGCCCGGGCTGCTGCCGGCGGGATCGATCGGGGCTATCGGCAGACGGATTTCAGGCGACTGCACCTTGATGGAGTCTGCCTCCACCCTGCCGCGCAACAGCGGCAGGAACTTGAGGCACACGTCGATTTCGGCCGCCCGGGCGGAGACCTGCTCGGGCAGTTCCAGGCGGGGGTGGCCGACGGCGGCGCAGATCCTGGGAAACAGCGTGAGCTTGACCCGATCGAAAGAGACCTCCCCGCCGAGCATGGCGCCCAGGCGGTGTTGCAGGGCCGCCCGGGTCTCGGCTCGGTTGATTAGGACCGTGGGCAGGACCACCAGGAGCACTACCAGGAAAAAGGCCAGAACCGATCCGGCCAGGAGCGCGATTTTGACTCGTGGGGTGAATGCCGTCAAACGTGGTCGCCTTATGGGTGCCGATGTGAAAAATCACGTTTGAATTTATTCGCTTATCTATTATAAGTCAAACGGGCGACAACCCGGCCGGGATGATTGCGGACGGGCATCAAACCAAGGTATGGCATTGCCGGAGGTAGATGGCCATGAACGCCGGGCAGGAAGCGCGGGGCCGAGGAGCTGCTCACCGAATTGACGACCGGGGCGGCGGATGCTTTACTAAACAGCTCGAGTGATTATCATTTCGCTCATTCCTGAGCATTCAAAAAGGAGAGGAGACGAGATTATGATGTACAACAAGGTGGTGATGGACCACTTTCGCAATCCCCGCAATGTGGGCACCATCGAGGGTGCGGACGGTATCGGCGAGGTCGGCAACCCGCTGTGCGGGGACATGATGACGATCTACCTCAAGATCCAAGAGGAGCGCATCGAAGACATCAAGTTCCAGACCTTCGGCTGTGGTTCGGCCATCGCCGTGTCCAGCATGCTGACCGAGATCGCCAAGGGCAAGAGCCTGGCGGAGGCCAAGAAGATCACCAACAAGGACGTGGCGGACGCCCTGGAGGGATTGCCCAAGAACAAGCTGCACTGCTCCAACCTGGGGGCGGATGCCCTGCAGTTGGCCATCAAGGACTACGAAGACCGCAAAGCCGGCATCCAGCGGCCGGAACCCAAGCGCAAGGACGAGCACGAACATTCTCATGGCGACAAGTGCTACTGCCCTTACTGCGATGTGGAAATCGAGGGTGGAGTGACGTTTTGCGAGGCCTGCCAGCACGACCTCAAGGAAGAACACTGATGCCGGACGATGAGGAAAGGGGTCTGCGAATGAAGTACATCAACCTGGATCACATATCCTCCAACCCGCTCCTGCCGGAAGTCAAGCAGGCGATGATCGATGCGATCAACCGTGACTATCACAACCCCTCCAGCCAGCACAAAGCCGGTGAGGAGGCCGCGGCAGCGCTGGAGAAGGCGCGCGTGCAGGTGGCCAAACTGCTCAACGCCGACAACCCGAAAGAAATTGTCTTCACCTCCGGCGGCACCGAGGCCGACAACCACGCCATCAAAGGCGCGGCCATGGCAAATGCGGACAAGGGCAAGCACATCGTCACCACCAACATCGAACACAACGCCGTCATCCGCAGCTTGCGGCGCATCAAGTCCGACGGTTTCACCGTAACCAGCCTTTCCGTGGACGACAAGGGGCGGGTCAACCCCCGGGACGTGGCCGAGGCCGTCACGAAGGAGACCATCCTTATCTCCGTGATGCACAGTAACAACGAGACCGGCACGATCCAACCCATTGAAGAGATCGCCGCCATTGCCCGTGAGAAAAAAATCTTGTTTCACACCGACGCCGTGGACTCCGTGGGCATCGTCCCGTTTGACGTCAAGAAAATCGGGGCGGACCTGGTGAGCTTCGCGTCCAACACGTTCTACGGCCCGACGGGCGTGGGCGGGCTCTACATACGGCGCGGGGCCAAGGTTTACCCGATTCTCGACGGTGGCGTTCAGGAGAACAACAAGCGCGCAGGCACCGAAAACCTGCTCGGCATCATCGGCATGGGGGCCGCGGCCGAGATCGCCGTGCGCGACATCGACCGGCGCTACGCCTACCTGAAAAGCCTGAAAGACAAATTCCTGCGCGAGCTGCCGCAGTATCTGGACGAGGTCATCATCAACACCCACCCGGTGCACAGCCTGCCGCACCTGGTGTCGGCGTCGGTCAAATACATCGAAGGCGAAAGCGTGATGCTCATGCTGGACGACGAAGGCATCGGGGTGTCGACGCGCTCGGCCTGCGCCACCGGCTCCCTGCGCGCCTCCCACGTGCTGCTGTCGATCGGGCTGAGCCATGCCGATGCCCAGGGAACCCTCGTGATTGCCTTCGGCGCCGACAACACCCCGGAGGACGTGGACCGTTTCCTTAAATCGCTCAAAACCGTGGTGACCACCTTGCGCGACATCTCGCCGCTTTATAGGAAAACGGCCGGCAACGGGTGATCGATCCGTCATCATGGGGGAACCATGTCAAAAAGCCACGCCATGCGTGGCTTTTTCTTATAACGAGACTCCATGCGCCGCCGTGTCCTGCCGGCCGGGCAAGGCTTGCACAGCCGGGGGGAAGGGGAAAAAATGAAGAAGCTCGTTCTATTCGTACTGATTCTGTCGATGGTTCTTGTTTCGCTCGGGCGTTCCCCTGCGATTGCCGACAGTGTTCCCAAAAACCCGATGGTCTCCGGCGACATCGTCGGCGGGTTTCGGGTGCTGGATGTCCCGGGGACTTCCCAGGAGATGAACCTGACCGTCTACCGAGGCGATTACATCAAGTTCAAACTCGCAGACCCGACGACGGAGACGGTTCTTTCGATCCCCGATCTGTCCATCCAGCAGAGGCTTGCCGGAAACCTCGATGAAGCCCCTTATTTCAAGATGGAGAAATCCGGCGTGTTCCCCTTCGTCCTGGGAACGGCCAAGGGGTCCATCGCCGTCGTCGACTACCGGCAGGCGAACTACCGGGAAGTCGCTTCGAAGGAGGCCGCCGAGTTGATACGAAACATCACGCCGCTTGTTCTGGACGTGCGCACCCCGGGCGAATACAGCCGCGGGCACTTGAAGGACTCCGTCCTGATTCCCGTCCAGCAGCTGCAAGCGCGCTGGCAGGAAATCGCCGGATACAAGAACAAGGACGTGCTGATCTACTGCGCCACCGGCAACCGCAGCACCGTCGCTGCGAAGATTTTGATCGACAACGGCTTCAAGCGCATCTTAAACCTCAGGCAGGGCATCAGCGGCTGGGAGCGCGAGAAGCTGCCCGTTATTCAATGATCGGATCTATATAGTGGTTGGTAAAATACCGTTCCGATTGTCGGGCGTTATTTTGTTGCAACCACTTATGCCGCCATCCTCTTTTTAGAAACATTATTATGACAAGCGGTATGGTATGCAAGTTCTGCACGAATGTCCCCAATTCGGGGAAATGCAGGGGTCATTGAAGGAGGAAGCAGGCGGCCGAGTGGCCGGGGGCGGCTTCCTGGAGCGGCGGCTCGCTTTCATCGCAAGGCGCGAACCGGCGGGGGCAGCGCGGATGAAAGCGGCAGCCCCGGGGCGGGTCGATGGGGTTGGGCACGTCGCCCGTCAAGATGGTGCGTTGCTTGCGCGCGCGGGGGTCCGTCGTGGGAACGGCGGACATCAGGGCCTGGGTATACGGGTGGCGCGGGTTCGCGTAGAGGTCCTTGTAGGAGGCCAGTTCCACGATTTTTCCCAAATACATGACGGCGATCCGGTCGCAGATATGCTCCACGACCGCCAGATCGTGTGAGATGATGATGTAGGAGAGGGCGAACTCCTGCTGCAGGTCGATGAGCAGGTTGATGATCTGGGCCCGGATGCTCACATCCAGGGCTGACACCGGCTCGTCCCCGATGATGAGCCGGGGCGAGAGGGTCAGCGCGCGAGCGATTCCGATGCGCTGGCGCTGCCCCCCCGAAAACTGATGGGGGTAACGATTGGCCTGCTCGGGGGTCAGCCCGACCTTTTCCATCAAATAGGCGACCCGCTCTTCGCACTGCCGGCCGCTGCAGAGGCCGTGAATCCGCATGGGGTCGCCCAGGATATGCCTGACGGTCATGCGCGGGTTGAGGGAGGAGTAAGGGTCCTGGAATATGATCTGCATGCGTTTGCGCAGGTCGGTCCACTGGGTGCCGTTCAAGGAACCGATGTCGACGCCCTCGAAGCTCACCCGCCCGCCGGTGGGTTCGATCAGGCGCAGCACCGCCATGCCCGTCGTCGTCTTCCCGCAACCGCTTTCACCTACGATGCCCAGGGTTTCCCCTCCGCCGACGTAAAGGCTGACCCCGTCCACCGCGTGGACGTATCCCATCGTTCGGGACAGCATCCCTCGCCGAACGGGAAAATGCACTTTGAGATCCTCGACTTCGAGCAGGTGGCCCATGGGACTCATTGCTCCCTTTGCCAGCAGCGGATGCGCCGCCCGTTGCCCAAGTCCCTCATCTGCGGGGCTTGCCGGCGGCAGATTTTTTTCGCCTCGCGGCACCTGGGGTGAAACGTGCAGCCATCGGGCAGGTCGTAGAGGCTCGGTACCACGCCGGTGATTTCCGCCAGCCGCTCCCGGCCATGGAGCGCCCGCTGGCCCATGCGCGGAACGGAGCGCAGCAGGCCCTGGGTGTAAGGGTGCAGGGGTTCCTCGAAAAGCGAAGCGGTGGAGGCTTCTTCAACCACCCGGCCGGCGTACATGACCACCACGCGCTGAGCCGTCTCGGCGATGACCCCCAGATCGTGCGTGATCATGACGATTGCCGCACCGGTATCTTTCTTGAGTTGAAGCATGAGGTCCAGGATCTGGGCCTGAATGGTCACGTCCAAGGCGGTGGTCGGCTCGTCGGCGATGAGGATCTCCGGGTCGCAGGCCAGCGCCATGGCGATCATGGCCCGTTGACGCATGCCGCCTGAAAGCTGGTGGGGGTATTCGTAGGCCCGCTTTTCAGGGCTTGGAATTTGAACCTTCCCGAGCATCTCGACTGCCCGCTCCCAGCTCTCCTTCCGTCCCATGCGGCGATGAAATACGAACATCTCCGCGATCTGGTCGCCCACGGTGTACACCGGGTTGAGAGATGTCATGGGCTCCTGGAAGATCATGGAGATACGGTTGCCGCGGATGTGCCGCATCTCGACGGAGGATAGGGAAAGCAGATCCTGCCCTTTGAAGCGGATGCGGCCGCCGGCGATGCGGCCGGGCGGCTTTTTGATCAACCCCATGACGGTAAGAGCAGTGACGCTTTTGCCGCAGCCGCTCTCGCCCACCAGTCCGAGGGTTTCACCTCCGCCTAAATGGAACGTGACGTCGTCTACGGCCTTGGCCACCCCTTCGAACGTCAGGAAGTGGGTTTGGAGGTTCTCTACAGCCAGCAAGGCGGGATTGTCGGTCGCCTCTTTCACCTGGTTATTACTCCGGCAAGTAAACATATCTAATACCATCATCTCACGCAGAGGCGGAGCGGGGTGCCCGCCGCGGCGAGCTGCAACCCATTTTTCAGGCGGCGCTGCCACGCCCCCCAGCCGTCTCATGGAACCGATGGCAGGCAGCGGCGGCCGGCGGCTCCGTGAAAGTCAGCTCTCCGGGGCTGTCCGGGTCGGTATGGAGCGGGCTGGCTGCCGTACGTTGGTTCGTTGAACGGGTGGTTGCGGCTCGCCGCGGCGGGCACCCCGCTCCGCCTGACATCGGCTGAAGTTGTACCTGTTTTATTGCCGGAGTAATAAAATCGCTCCCTTCGGGCCATGCTCAGTCTGCGGCGCCGGCCCGGACGAAAACACCGGGCCGTTCACCGGTTGCCGTGTCCCCGTCCAAGACCACCCGTCCGGCCACGATCACCGCTCTCACCCCTGCAGGATAGCGACGAGGATCGTCGAAGGTCGCCGTGTCGGCGAAGCGCTCCGGGTCGAACAGCACCGCGTCCGCCCGGGCGCCGGCGGCAATGCGGCCGAATGCAGCCAAGCCAAGGCGGGCGGCGGTCATCCCCGTCATCTTGTGGACGGCCTCGGGCAGGCTCAAGGCTTTGAGTTCGCGCACGAAGCGCCGCACGACCCGGGGAAATGTGCCGTACACCCGCGGGTGGGGCTTGCCCTCGTTGGGGGATCCGTCCGATCCGATCATGGCAAAGGGGAGAGCGATGAACCGGGCGACAACGTCTTCGTTCATGGATCCGGCGATGATGCTCACCGCACCCCGTTCACCGGCGATGATGTCCAGCGCACACTCAAAGGGATCCTTGCCGGCCGTGTGGGCGATGTCGGCGATCGAGCGGCCTTCCAGCCGGCGCCCCTCGGCGGTGCCGCAGGCGGAGACGATGATTTTCTCCCAGCCGGCGTTGTGAAAAATGTTCTCCCATCCCGGCAGCCCGTCGTTGATATGGCCGATGATTTTTTCTCTTGCCGCGCGGTCGGCGAGGCGAGGCAGGAGGGCCGGGATCCCGCCGTCCAGCGCCCAGGGCGGTATGATGGTCAGAAGCGAGGTGCTCGAGAAATGGTAGGGATACACGTCGACGGTCACGTCCAGGCCCGCGGCCCGTGCAGCCTCGATGCGGGCCACCGCTTGGTCGGCAAGGTGCCAGTTGCGCCAACCGGCCGCCTTGAGATGCGAGACGTGCACAGGGACGCCCGCAGCGCGGCCGATGTGGATCGCCTCATCCAGAGAATCCAACAGTCCCTCGGCTTCGTTGCGCAGGTGGGTGGCGTAGTAACCTCCGCGCCGTGCCACGACCCGGGACAGGGCCACTACCTCTTCGGTCGTGGCGAAAAGACCGGGGGCATAATACAGACCACTGGACATGCCGGCCGCGCCCTCGGCCATGGCCACGTCCAGCAGTCCCTCCATGCACGCCAGTTCGTCCGGTTTCGCCGGGCGCGCCGCGAACCCCATGGCGGCGATCCGCAGAGTGCCGTGGCCCACCAGCCCCATGACATTCACGACCGGCTTTGCGGCCGCGACCTTGGCCGCGTACTGGCCGTAACCTGTCCAGTCGACGGCGCCCTTGAAGCGCCCCGGCCCGCCCACGGTATGATCGACGGCCTCCTGGGCCCTCTCTGCCGAGAGGGGGGCCAAGGAGGCCCCGCAGTTGCCCACCACCTCCAGGGTCACGCCCTGGCGGAGCTTGATCTCGCCGTCGGGATGTTCGATGTGGTAGCGGTCTGAATGACAGTGAATGTCGATGAAGCCGGGAGCCAGCGCCGATCCGTCGGCGTCGATGATCCGCGCGGCGTCGCCTTCCAGCCTGGGAGCCAAGGCGACAAATCGCCCGTCGGCCACGCCTGCATCACCCAGAAACTCTCGGGAGCCGGCGCCGTCGATGATGGTCGCCCGACGGATGAGGAGATCGTACATGCGCTTTCCCTGTTTTGTTGGTGTTGCGGCTCGTTTTTAGCCAAGCAAAATCCCTTAGCGACAAAGCCGCCGACCTGTCAACAGCTATGTTTCGCTCCATATTTCCTGTTGACTTCCAACCGAGATGATGTGAATTACTTTCGACTGATCGTTTTCCCGGCATCCCCCCAACACCACTCATATAAGAAGGGAGAAGAGGATCATGAAAAGACTGTTGGCGGCAATCGTCGTGATCGCATTGCTCGTGGTTCCGGCTCTGGGCCAGGCCCAGACCCCCAGGCCCGGCGGGACCCTGAACTTCATGGCACCTTACGGCGGGGATCTTTTAGGGCTGGACCCCCACAAGTGCACTCGTATCCAGGAATTCCTGGTCCTCATGAACATCTACCGCTCCCTCTACCGCTGGGACCCGGACAAAAGCATGCCGGCGCTGGACCTGGCCACCCAGGTGGACGTCTCCGCGGATGGACTGACCTACACCTACCACTTGCGCAAGAACGTGAAGTTCCATAACGGCCGTTTGATGAACGCCGACGACATCATCTACTCCTACAACCGCATCGCCGACCCGAACCTGAAGAGCCCCTCGGTGCGTTTCGTGCGGATGATCAAGGGCGCCGGCGATGTGATCGACGGGAAGGCGCAGACGATCAGCGGGCTCAAGAAGGTCGACGATTTCACGCTCCAGATGACCCTGGCCGACCCCGTGGACCCCAGCTTCAGCCTGCGTGAACCGGGAACGGCCATCGTCCCCAAGGAGGCCGTGGAAGGCAAGGAGGACGCCTTTAACACCAGCGCGCCGGTGGGCTGCGGCCCTTTCAAGTTTATGCGTTGGGTCAAGGGCAGCGAGATCATCCTTGAAAAGTTCCCCGACTTCTTCATGGCGGGCCGCCCCCTCTTGGACAAGGTGGTGTACCGGATCGCCAGCGAGGCTTCGGCCAGGGACATGGCCTTCAGGGCCAAGGACCTGGACGCCACGATCGTGGAGGGGGCCCAGTACGAGGCCTACAAGAACGACCCGGTGATCTCCAAGAACCTGATCGAGGTGGCGGAGATGTTCACCCGGGGCGTTGCGTTCAACATGGATTTCGAGCCCTTCAAGAAAAAGGAAGTTCGGCAGGCCATCAACTACGCCGTCGACCGGGAACTGATCATCAAGAAACTCCTCAAGGACAAGGCCTTCCTGGCGACGAGTTGGCTGCCCACCAGTTCGGCCGCCTTCGACAAAACCAGCAAGCCCTACCCGTATGACCCCAAGAAGGCCAAGGAACTCATGGTCAAGGCCGGCTACCCCAACGGGTTTGCCATCGACCAGGCCATCGGCACCGGCAACGCTAGCTGGGGCGTCGTCGTGTACGAGGCCATGCTGCCCTTTCTCAAGGAGATCGGTATTACCCTCAAGATCCAGCAGATGGAAGGGGCCGCCATGGTGGAGCGACTCAAGAACGGGGAGTTCCAGACCTTCATCTGGTCCATGGGTTCGGGGCCGGACATCCTGGGGACCCTGAAGCGCTTCTCCGCGGAGAACACGAGGGCCGGCGGGAACTATTTCAACTACAAAAACCCGGAATTCGACAATCTGCTCAACCAGGCTGCGGCCGAGCGCGACCCGGCCAAGAAGCTTGATCTCTTCAAGAAGGCCAACAATCTGCTTTTTGATGACCCCCCCCTCTGGTTTTTCAACTACAACAAGGCGGTCATGGGGAAGCAGCCCTGGGTCCATGGTCTGAAGCCCGTGGCCATCGAGATGATGTTCCAGGACATGACGGAGGTTTGGGTCGACGACAGCTCGCCGCGGGCCAAACAGAAGTAGAAGGCAACTCATACACGCAAGTCTGACCACGAGCCCCGCCCCGGCACCCTTCACGGCCTGCCGGGGCGGGGCAAGTCACTTTTCGGGCAACTATCGATGGCCGCCTACGCCTTGCGCCGACTGATCCAATTCATCCCGACCATCGTCGGCGTGACGCTGATTCTTTTTCTGCTCCTGAATGTCCTGCCGGGCAACGCCGCTCTCATGGCCGGCGGGGCCCAGGACACCAACGTCGACGCCACCTACATCGAGCTGATGAAGAAGGAATGGGGGCTGGACCAGCCGCTGCACACCCGCTACCTGGACTACATGAGCAGGCTGCTGGTGGGTGATCTGGGCAAGTCTTTCCTCAGGCGCGAGCCCGTAGCAGGGCTGCTTGCCTCGCGCATTTGGCCGACGCTCAAGCTGGCGGTGGTGGCCATGGGCATTGCCGTGTGCCTGGGAGTTCCGTTGGGGTTTTACTCGGCGCTGCGCCAAGGGTCGTGGGCCGACACCGGGTCGATGGTCGGCGCGGTTTCCGGGGTGAGTCTGCCCCAGTTCTGGCTGGGTCTGCTGCTGATGTTTTTGTTTGCGGTAAAGCTGCCCATTCTGCCTCCGCAGGGATACGGCGACGGCGCCGCGCGCAACATCATCCTCCCGGGGGTCACGTTGGGCGTTGGGTACATGGCCCTTCTGGCCCGGACGACCCGCGCGGCCGTGGTGGAAATCCTCAACACCGACTACATTCGCACGGCCCAGGCCAAGGGGCTGCCGGCAGCCGTCGTGAACCGCAAGCATGTGCTGCGCAATGCCCTGATCCTGGTGATGACCACGGCCGGCCTTCAATTCGGCGGGCTTATGGGGCACACGGTCATCGTCGAGAAGCTCTTCAGTTGGCCCGGGGTGGGATCCCTCTTGGTGGACTCGATCTTTCAGCGCGACATCCCTGTGACCCAGGGCTGCATCATGTTCCTGATCCTTGTCTTTCTGCTGGTCAACCTGGCCGTGGACCTTCTCTACGCCGTCATCGACCCGAGAATCGAATACCGATGAGAGCGGGTTTACGAAAGCTCCTGCAGCGAACCAACCTTCTGGTGGGCGGGGCCATCACCCTGACGGTCGTTCTTATGGCCCTCCTGGCGCCTTGGCTCGCCCCGTATCACCCCGTCGACGATGCCAACCTGCTCTATGCGGAAGAGCCGCCCAGCGTCAAGTTCTGGTGTGGGACCGACTCGCAGGGGCGGGACATCCTCTCCCGGATCATATACGGGGCGCAGGTCTCGCTGTCTGTGGGCCTGATCAGCCAGGGGTTGAACAGCCTGATCGGCATCTTCCTGGGACTGACCGCCGGGTTCTTCGGGCGGTGGTGGGACGATTTGGTTATGGGGCTCACCAACATCATGCTCGCCATTCCGTCCATCATATTCGCCCTGGCCGTCATGGCGCTTCTTGGGCCTGGTCTGCTCAACGTGTTCGTGGCTCTGGGGCTCACCAACTGGGCGTACTCCTGCCGGATCACCCGCTCCCAGGTCCTCTCGGCCAAGTCCCTGGACTACGTCAAGGCTGCGCGGGCGCTGGGGTACGGCCGGGGGCGGATCATGTTCACCCAGATCCTGCCCAACATCGTGGGACCGATCCTGGTCGTTGCCACCCTGGGTGTTGCCGGGGCCATCCTTGTGGAAGCCGCCTTGTCTTTTCTGGGGCTGGGGGTTCAGCCGCCGACGCCGAGCTGGGGCGGCATGCTCTCCTCGGCCCAGGAGAAGATGTTCACCGCGCCCTGGATCTCCATTTTTCCCGGGCTCGCCATCTTCGTCACCGTGCTGGGGCTGAATCTGTTTGGTGACGGCTTGCGAGACCTTCTGGATCCCCACACGAGCCGGCAAAGGCGGTAGCGCAATGCCCGGGCTTTCCTTCGCAGGAGACGAAGCGTGTCCGATGGGGGCTCGCTATTGCTTTTGGCAGAGGCCGTTTTTCAACGAGGCGAAGAGGTGCCAACGGTGTTCAATGACCACTTGAAAGAGCGATTGAGCCGAGCGGTGGAAAAACACCTGCCGGCGGCGGTGGCGCTCTACCGCCAGCTTCACACTCACCCGGAGCTTTCCGGCCAGGAGCAGGCCACCGCGGCCCGGGCGGCCGAGAAACTGACGCGGGCCGGATTGGAGGTGGCAACCGGCCTGGGAGGGCACGGCGTGGCCGGGCTGCTTCGCAACGGGGACGGGAGGCGGCTGCTGATCCGCGGCGACATGGATGCGTTGCCGATTCGGGAGGAGACCGGCCTCGAATATGCTTCCACCATCAGTTGCCTGAGCGCGGAAGGGGCGAGCGTGCCCGTGATGCACGCCTGCGGCCACGACCTCCATACGACGGCCGTGCTCGGCGCGGCCGCCGTCCTGGCCGAGCTTCGTGAGCAATGGGCAGGCGAGCTGATTGTGGCCTGCCAACCGGCCGAGGAGACCGTGGGTGGGGCCAAGCTCATGCTTGCCGACGGCCTTTACGAGCGTTTCGGCCGGCCCGACTGGGGGGTGGCGCTGCATGTCCGGCCCGAGCTCCCGACGGGCACCGTGGGGCTTGGGGAGGGGGTGCAGTCGTCCGGCTGCAGCTCCCTGGACGTGACCATCCGTGGCCGCGGTGGGCACGGCGCGTATCCGCACAAGGCCATCGACCCCGTGGTGCTGGCGGCCCAATTCGTGCTGGCCGCGCAAACGGTCGTCAGCCGTCAGACCAACCCCGCCGAAATGGTCCTGGTGACCATTGGTTCCATCCATGGAGGGAGCAAGCGCAACGTGATCCCGGAAGCCGTGGATTTGAAGCTGACCGTCCGCGGCTACAAGGAAGAGGTCGTTGCCGCCGCCGAAACCGCGCTCCAAAGGCACGCTCGCGGTCTGGCTCTTGCGGCCGGCCTGGGCGAGGCGGAAATGCCTGTCTTCCGCAGGGCCGAGCCGCCTTTCCGGCCCGTGGTCAACGATGCCTGCGTCACGGGAATCCTGAGAGGCCTCTTCACCGATCTTCTGGGGGCGGAGCGGGTCGTGCGGTTGGACCCGTCTACCGGCAGCGAGGATTTCTCAGACTTCAGCCCGCCTGGGGCGGAAGTGCCTCTGTGCATGTTCAAAATCGGCTGCACGGCGCCCGAGCGCCTGGCGCGGGTTGAAAGCGGACTTGAGGGGCTGGGGTTGCTGCACACCCCCCGCTTCGCACCGGATGCCGAACCGACCCTTCGCACGGCCATCACGACTCTTGCAGCGGCGGCGCTGGGTCTGTTGGGGCCGGATCGATAATCACCATAAGCGTTGAACATGGCTGAGGCGGCCGTCTGCCGCC
>Ga0075350_1000060_pt1 | contig 13010 bp, 13 predicted proteins | sample RushSE_TuleC_D1_FD_120070 | JGI IMG/M metagenome (GOLD analysis project Ga0075350, IMG submission 120070) | Natural and restored wetland microbial communities from the San Francisco Bay, California, USA, that impact long-term carbon... | ecosystem: Environmental > Terrestrial > Soil > Wetlands ... | reverse complement strand
TGAAACCGCCCGCCGGCAAGCGGGAGCGCACCAATACACCGTCGTGGCTTGCGGGTGAAAAGCGAAAAGAACCGGACATCTGGAACACGTCTCGGGCCGCCGACCCGGCCATCAACGCTTTTCCATCCCCGAGGGTGCCGCTTTGGTTGACGTAACAGCCGTTTTGCTATCAGACAACCACCTGAATTTAAGCGTATTTGGTTCAAGCCGTCGCACGACCGTCAACCGGAATTGCAGGCTTCCATTCAAGTGCCGCTGCCGGACGGGGCCCTTTAGGACGGTGGACATCCAACGTTGCGGATTTTATTTCTTCCGGTTCTCTTTGCAATTTCAGTCAGTTGTGACAACCCCTGGCATAGGGTCGCCTATGGCCGACGAATGCCGGTGGCCACTGGGGTTCCTTGGTACGCCGCTTGCTTTTCTGTTCGTCAAAAGGGAGGTGGATCATGAAACCTGAGGGCCGCCTGCTGAGAATGACAACCCTGCGTTTCCTGATGTTGGTTCCTTTGCTGGCCGGGCTCGTAAGCCTCTCCGGGTGTATCGTCACCAACAAGATCCTTGATCTTAGAAAAGAGCGCGAAACCCGGGTAAAAGAGGCCACCAACTTCTGGTCGCTTTCCGCCGTCCGTTCCGCCCACGCCATGCCCGGCGGCGAGGTTTTCGCGTGCGCCGAGTTTCGCGATTCCCCCGCCGACGCCCCACAGACCTACACGATCGACCTTTCGCAGGCTTCCCGGATCGGCAAAACCTACGCCGACTTCATGCCGGCCGGCTACAGTAGAGCGGAATCGCCGCGCGGGACCGGGGCGCAGACTGACCTGGTCTTGTACCTCTACCCGCTGCAGGAGGCGCAAAAGGGTTGCGGCAAGTCCACAGGCGAAAGTCCTTTCCCGGTTACTGGACTCAAGATCGAAACCGTTCAAATCCAGCGTGAGGATCAATCGCGATTGCCGGCGGTTCTTTTTCCCCCGGACGGCGGCGCTGTCAACGAAAGCCGGGTCATTGAAATCAGTTTTGCGCCGGAGAGCCACGGGACCACGGCGGACCCTGAGCTGAAGAAAGAGTCCATGGCCGGGCCCTCCAACACCAGGGATGTTCTACTGGTCTACGTGCCAGCTACCATGCACGGGGAGCAGGCCCGGGCGATCGGGATCGCCGGCGCCTTTGAACCCGGCAGCGAATGGGTGAACCCTTATACCCTGCTGGTGGCTCCGGCGGTGGTCGCAGACACCGCAATTATCACGGCGGCGACCCTCATCATCATTTGCTCGCACGGAGGCTGCCGGTGACCGATTCCGGTTGAAACTCTCGCCCATTGCGGTTGACACGGGGTCAGCCCAACACGAAGGAAAGTGAGGGACGCGCGATGAAAACCATCACGAAACGGCATGAAGATAAATTTTGCAGCGTATTGCAACGACTGCTTCTGGTGGTATGCCTGCTGTTGAACTTGGCGGGTTGCTCGGTGTTCATGGCCGCGCAGCTTCCGGACAAGAAAAATCTCGAGGTTTTCAAACCGGGGGTCCCGCGGCCGGTGGTCCTGGCCGAGATGGGCCTGCCGGCCGGCTATGAGGATCGCAACGGAGTTCGTTCCGAGGTCTACAAGTTCAAGCAGGGCTATTCTCAGCAGGCCAAAATTTCGAGGGCCGTGCTGCATGGAACCGCCGACGTTTTGACCTTTGGGCTCTGGGAGGCCGTCGGCACCCCCACGGAATATTATTTCAGCGGGACGGACACTATTGTGCTGGTCACCTACAACCGCAACGACCGTGTGGAAACCGTCGAATATTATAAGGGGGGAGAGCAGAGCAAGTGATGCGCGGAGGTTCCCCAACACGTCGCAAAGAAACCTCTGGAGTTGGATCAATATGAAACAAGGTCGACTGAAACGCGGGAGGTGAGGCATGCAACGGTCTTGGTTGTGCGCAATATGGATAATGTTCACGGTGACGCTGTTGGGGTGTTCAACGACCGCCGAACATCGACAGGCGGTCAGGGACGAAGCCGCGGGCCAACTGAGTGCAGGAACGGTTCAGCGCGAGATCCGCCTGGGCATGGCGAGCGCCGACGTGGCGGAGGCATTAGGGGCCCCAAATGTGGTCGCTACGGACGAAAGCCGGCGGGAGGTATGGGTGTATGACCGTATCGCGACCGAGCACGCGTACTCAACCAGTTCGGGCGGGGTCACGGCCCTCATCCTGGCGGGCTTCACCGGCAGTGTCGCCGGCGGAGGGGGGGCGTTGCCAAATTTCTTCAAAAGTGCGGGGGCGGCATCGACCAGCCAGCGCACGTTGACTGTGATCGTCAAGTTCACCGAAGACCACCGGGTTCGGGATTTTGCGTACCGGCAATCCAGTTTCTGATCGCGGAGGCACCCATGCGGTACAAGGCCATGATCCAATTCATCGTGTTGACGACTGGGCTGGTGCTGCTGCTCACCAACTGCGCCCCGCCGGTTCCCAGGGACGCCATGCAGCTTCCGGCCGAAAGCTTGAAACAGCGCCAACTGCAAAGCCGGCAGTTTGACACCGACGAGAAGACGCTGCTTTCCGCCAGTGCCGCTCTGCTGCAGGACTTGGGATTTATGATCGAGGAAAGCGAGCCCGCCTACGGTCTGATCTTCTGTTCCAAGCACCGTGAGGCCACCAGCACGGGGCAGGTGATCGGGGCTGTCGCGTTGGCGCTGCTCACCGGTATGATCCCCCCCGTCGATAAGGATCAATGGATCCGGGTGTCGGTGGTGACACAGCCGATCGTGGTGGATGCCGTCGTCCTCTCCAAATGCCGAACGGTCGTGAGGGTCTCTTTCCAGCGGGTCGTCCGCAACGATCGGGGTTTGGCCAGTCGGCAGGAAAGCATCGTTGAGCCTCAGATTTACCGAGATTTTTTTGACAAGCTGTCTCAATCCCTGTTTCTGGAGGCAAATGCGATATGAAAACGATACGCTTAGCCCCTTTGTGGGGTCCGGCAATCTTGGTGCTGATGGTTTGTGCCTGCACCCCGTCCTCGAGCCAAGTTTTGGCGAGCAAAGAGTCGGAAGTCAAGCTGCGTTCGATCCAGTCACGCGTTTTCGACACACCCGATCAGAACAAAACCATGCGGGCGGTGATTGCGACACTGCAGGACCTGGGCTTCGTGGTCGACAAGGCCAACGAGTCCTTGGGTCTCGTCAGCGCCACCAAGCTTTCCGGATATGTGCTGAAGATGACCGTCAGCGTAAGGTCGCGTGGCGAGTCGCAGGTGCTGGTCCGGGCCAACGCCCAATACAACATCCAGGCGGTTGAGGAACCCGAACCCTACCAGCGCTTTTTCGACGCCTTATCGCAATCCATGTTCCTGGCGGCTCATCAAATGTGACGAAGGAGCTAAGGGCCTGGAATGCATTCGGCCTTATCCGTCCGGGGGGCCCCCATTTTTAGGGGATGTTGAACCGCTTAATTTTGACCTTTGAATCTGATCAGGACCTCGTCCGTTTCCACCGCCTGCCCGGGGGCCGCCAGCACCTCCTCGACCTCGCCGTCGCAGGGCGATGCGACGAAGCTCTCCATCTTCATGGATTCGATGCACACCAGGTCCTGGCCGCGGTGCACGCGGTCGCCCTTTTTGACGCGCACGTCCACAACCAATCCCGGCATCGGGCAGAGCAGCACATTCTCCAGGGCTTCGTCGCGCGGGGCGGGCATGTGCCTGGCGAGCTCCCATTCCCTCGGGGAGAAGACCTCGAAGACGCGGGCCGTGCCGCAGAAGGCAACCCCGAAGAAACTGTACTGGTAATACAGGCGGAACATGTGCGACCGGCCGTCGATCTTCAGCATGAGCCGGCGGCGGTAGAACTCGAACTCGGGGGTTGTCACCGCGTAGGATCGCCCATCGACGCTGATGTTCCACGCGTGCGGTAGCGGGTCCTTGCGCAGGCAGATCTCGAAGAGATCCTGGCCGCAGCGGACTTTGTACGGATTGCAGTCCTTGAGCTCGTGGGCCGGCCCGACCTGGGCCGCCATGGGCTTGAGAGATTCGCGGGTCAGGCTCTGGCGGTTGTGGTAGACGATCGTCGCCGCCATGGCCATGTGGTGCAGCCGTTCTGCGGGCGGGGCGAGCGTGGGCAGTCCCTTTTCGAAATGGGCGTCGATGAAACCCGTGGACAATCGGCCTTCGCTGAAGGCCGGATGGGTCAGCACGGCATTGGCAAAATCCACGTTGGTGGCAAGCCCTTCGATGTGATAGCCGTTCAGCGCCCGCACCAGGGAGTCGATCGCTGCTTGCCGCGTTTCTCCCCAGGAGATGACCTTGGCGAGCAGCGAATCATAGAAGACGCTGACAAAGCTGCCGGCTTCGACACCGCTGTCAAGACGAATGTGCGGCCCGTGGGCAGGAGAGTAACGGGTGATCATGCCCGTGGAGGGAAGAAACCCGCGGGCCGGGTCCTCGGCGCAGACCCGCGCCTCGACGGCCCAGCCCTTCCAGGCAACCTCTTCCTGGCGGAGCGGCAGGGGCTCGCCGGCAGCCACACGCAGTTGAAGCTCGACGAGATCCAGGCCGGTCACCATCTCGGTCACGGGGTGCTCCACCTGCAGGCGCGTGTTCATCTCGAGAAAGTAGAAGCCGCCTTCCGGGTCGAGGATGAACTCAACCGTTCCGGCGTTGGCGTAGCCCGCTTCCCGCGCCAGCCGGCAGGCGCACTCGCCCATCCGGCGCCGCAGGTTCGCGTCGACGGCGACCGACGGGCTTTCCTCGATGACCTTCTGGTAGCGCCGCTGGACCGAGCATTCGCGCTCGCCCAGGTGGATGACCGCGCCGTGCTGGTCGGCCATGACCTGGATCTCCACATGGCGCGCCACCGGGATGAATTTCTCGACGAATACCCGGTCGTCGCCGAAGGCCTTGAGGGTTTCCGCGCGGCCCGCTTTCATGGCTGCGGCAAGCTCATCGCGCGTAGCGACGATGCGCATGCCCTTGCCCCCGCCGCCGGCGGCGGGCTTCAAGAGGAGCGGGTAGCCGATCCCCTCGGCGGCCGCCAGCGCCTCGTCCAGATCGTCGATCGATTTGAGAATCCCCGGGACCACCGGCACCCCGGCCTTTACCGCCAGCGCCTTCGAAGCCACCTTGTCGCCCAAGGCGGCGATGGCGGCGGCCGGAGGCCCGATGAAGGCGAGGCCCGCGCGGGCAACCATTTCCGCGAAAGCGTGGTTCTCCGAAAGAAAGCCGTAGCCGGGATGGATGGCCGCGCACCCGTGGGCGAGCGCGGCCTCGAGAATTTTCTCCTTGACAAGGTAGGACTGGTCCGAACGCGAAGGACCGATGAGTACCGCCTCGTCCGCCGCCTGCACGTGCTGTGAGCGGGCGTCGATTTCCGAATGCACGGCCACGGTGCGAATCCCCAAGCGCTTGCAGGTTTTGGCGATGCGGACGGCGATCTCACCGCGGTTGGCGATCAGTATTTTTTCAAACACGGCTCTCCCCCTCACAATGGAATGTTTCCATGCTTGCGATTCGGCCGCGCCGTCTGCTTGCTTTCGAGGAATTGCAGGCTGCGGATCAGCCGCTGGCGGGTAGTGCGCGGGAAGATCACGTCGTCGATGTAGCCCCGCTTGGCGGCCAAAAAGGGATTGGCGAAGGTCTTGCGGTAGTGTTCGGTCTTCTGGCCGAGGAGAGCTTCCGGATCGGCAGCCGCCGCGATCTCCTGCCGGTAGATCACCTCTGCCGCCCCCTTGGGGCCGAGCACGGCGATTTCCGCCGTGGGCCAGGCATAGTTGATGTCCCCGCCGATGTGCTTGGAGTTCATCACGATGTAGGCTCCGCCATAGGCCTTGCGCAGGATAACCGTGATGCGCGGCACGGTGGCCTCGACAAAGGCATAGAGCAGCTTGGCCCCGTGGCGGATGATGCCGCCGGACTCCTGCTCCGGTCCGGGCATGAAGCCGGGGACATCCACGAAACAGACGAGCGGGATGTTGAAGGCGTCGCAGAAGCGCACGAAGCGCGCGGCCTTGGCCGACGCATTGGTGTCGAGCACGCCGGCCAGCACGGCCGGTTGGTTCGCGATCAGTCCCACGGTCTGGCCCCCCAGCCGGCCGAGCCCGCAGATGATGTTGCGGGCAAAATGCGCCTGAATTTCCATGAACTCGGCACCGTCCAGGACGCTGTGGATGAGGACCTTCATGTTGTAAGTCTGGTTGGGGTTGGCCGGAATCAGGAAGTCGAGCGCCGGGTCGGTGCGTTCCAGCGGGTCGCGCAGATCCAGGATCGGCGGCTTCTGCTGGTTGTTGGAGGGCAGGTAGTTGATCAGGCGCCGGACCTCCCGCAGGCAGAGAATGTCATTTGGCAGGACGAAGTGGGCGACCCCGCTCTTTTCGCTGTGGATGCGGGCGCCGCCGAGCTCAGCCGAGGTGATCTCCTGGTGGGTGACCGTTTTCACGACGTTGGGTCCGGTGACGAACATAAAGGCGGTGTTCTCCACCATGAAGACGAAGTCCGTGATGGCGGGGCTGTAGACCGCGCCGCCGGCGCACGGACCCATGATGCAGGATATCTGGGGCACCACCCCGCTCGCCTGGACGTTGCGGTTGAAGATCTCGCCGTAGGCGGCGAGGGCATCGACCCCCTCCTGGATGCGCGCCCCGCCCGAGTCGTTGAGCCCGATGATCGGCGAGCCTACGCGCACGGCGTGGTCCATGACCTTGCTGATTTTCTGGGAATGGGCCTCACCGAGGGAGCCGCCGATGACGGTGAAGTCCTGGCTGAAGACGAAGACCTCGCGGCCGTCGATGGTGCCGTGGCCGGTGATCACCCCGTCGCCGGGGTAGCGCCGCTCCTGGTCGGTGTACCCGCCCCGGCCGGTCTTGAGAATGTCGAACTCCTCGAAGGAGCCTTCGTCCAGCAGGAGTTCGATGCGCTCGCGGGCCGTTAGCTTGCCGCGGCGGTGCTGGTCCTCGATCCGCGCGGCGCCGCCGGCCAGAAACGCCTCGTTCTTCATGGTCTCGAGATCTAGGAGGTTGCTCTGGAGACCCCCGCCGGCCGACGCACCGGCTTCCGCCTGCTGCAGCCGCCGTGCCAGTTGGGGTCCTCCCTGCAAGGTTTGCTTTGGTTCCATGGCGCCTCCTCAATTTGAGGCTATCATCTACGCTGAAATGAATTCCAGGGTCAAATCTTTTTTCAGGCCTTTTTCCAGATGGGCGCCGCCCGTCTGGAAAAAGATTGAATTTGAGGCATTAAGGTTTAGATTTGAGTCTGATCGCAGCACATCACGTGTAATGGTTCTTGATGGAGTCTGATCTGAACGAAAGCTTGGTTTCATGCCGATCCGCAACGCCGACATCGCCGATATATTTGACCGCATCGCCGACTACCTTGAGATCGAAGGTGAAAACCCCTTCAAGATCCGGGCTTATCGCAATGCCAGCCGCACCATCCAGGGGCTGGGGCCGGAGGTGAAAGATCTGGTCGCCGGCGGCGAGAGGCTGACCGGACTGCCCGGCATCGGCAAGGAACTGGCGGCGAAGATCGTCGAGATCCTTGAGACCGGCACCGCCCAGGCCCTGGAGAAATTGAAGGAAAAAGTACCTGCCGGCGTGATCGAGATGCTCAAGATCCAGGGTCTCGGTCCCAAGCGGGTGAGCACGCTCTACCACGAGCTCAAGATCGAAAGCCTGGCTGCGTTGAAGGAGGCGGCGGAAGCCGGGCGCATACAGGCCCTGGCGGGCTTCGGGGTCAAGACCGAGCAGCACATTCGGGAAGCGATGGAGGCGCTCTCGCAGCGTCCGGCGCGGGTGAGCATCGCACTGGCCAGGCCGCTGGTGGAAAGTCTTTTGGATGATCTGAAACAGGTTGCCGGTGTGGCCGAAGTTGCCGTTGCCGGCAGCTACAGGCGCTCCAAAGAAACGGTGGGCGACATCGATATCCTGGTGACGACCGAGGAGGACAGCCCGGTCATGGAGCGTTTTGTAAGCTTCGACGACGTGGGACAGGTGCTTGCTGGGGGGCCGACGAAATCGAGCATCGTCCTGCGTTCCGGTCTGCAGGTGGACCTGCGGCGCGTGGCGCAGGAGAGCTTCGGTGCGGCCCTGCAGTATTTCACCGGCAGCCAGCCTCACAACATCGCCATTCGGCGCATCGGCCGCCAACGTGGGCTCAAGATCAACGAGTACGGGGTGTTCAGTGCCGACGGCAGGGTCGCCGGAGACACCGAGGAGTCGGTCTACCGGGCGCTGGGCCTCCCCTGGGTCCCGCCCGAGCTGCGCGAGGATCGCGGCGAAATCGAGGCCGCCCGCGAGGGCCGGCTGCCGGGGCTGATCGAGCTTGCCGATATAAAGGGCGAGCTGCACTCCCACACCAAGGCCACCGACGGCCGCAACAGTTTGGAAGAGATGGCCCTGGTGGCCAAGCGTTGCGGGATGAAATACCTGGCTGTGACCGATCACTCCCAGTACCTCAAGGTGGTGGACGGCCTCGACGAGCGCCGCCTGCTGGCGCAGCTTGAAGAGATCGAACGGCTGAACGCGAAGCTCAAAGGCATCCATTTGCTGAAGGGCATCGAGGTGGAGATTCTCGAGGACGGCAGTTTGGACCTTCCCGACCGCGTCCTGCAGCGGCTCGACCTCGTGATCGGCTCCGTCCACAGCCGCTTTCGGTTGCCGATCAAGCAGCAGACCGAGCGCATCCTCAGAGCCATGGACCACCGTTTCTTTTCGATCCTGGGACACCCCAGCGGCCGGTTGATCAACGAGCGCGATCCCTATGAGGTCGACATGGCGGCCGTGGTCCACAAGGCCAAAGAGCGCGGGTGTTTCCTGGAGCTGAATGCCAACCCCCAGCGGCTCGACCTCACCGACACGTATTGTCAGATGGCCAAAGGGGTCGGGGTTCTTGTCGCCATCAACACGGATGCTCACAGCGGGGCCGAGTTCGGCCAACTGCGTTACGGCATCGGCCAGGCACGCAGGGGGTGGCTGGAGAAGAAAGATGTGCTGAACACACGGCCGCTCGACGAACTATCAAAGCTGTTGAAGCGGACGATGGGGTAAATCAGCTCGAAGCTGAAAGCTCAGAGAAAATGGACGAGTTTTCAATAAAAATCGGCCCCGCAGGCTCTAATGGACTCGGCAACCTAAGGGGCCTGCAGAAGGTCGGCCGGATGAAGCTTGATTGTATGGAAGTCGCCTTCACCTACGGTGTGCGAATGAAACCGGAGGAGGCCGAAGCGGTGGGGGGGCTCGCTCGGAAAAAGGGCATCATGCTCTCCATCCATGCCCCCTACTACATCAACCTGGCTGCGGACGACCCCGCGAAGCTTGCGGCGAGCAAAGATCGCATTCTGGCCTCCTGCCGGATGGCGGCGATCATGGGTGCGCGCAACGTGGTCTTCCACGCCGGGTTCTACCAGGGGCACGCGGCCGGGAGGACCTTCGCACGGATCGCCAAGGCGATCGAAAAGCTCCAGGCCGTCGTGCAGAAAAATCACTGGACGGTAGCCCTGTGCCCCGAGACCACCGGCAAGCCGGCACAGTTCGGGTCGTTGGATGAATGTCTCCTTCTGGCGAGGGAAACCGGCTGCGAATTCACGGTTGATTTTTCGCATTTGCTGGCGCGGGCGGGCGGCCGCCTCGACTACGGCGAGGTTCTGGACAGGCTCCCGCGCCGTTTTCACGCCCACTTCTCAGGCATCGAATTCGGGCCCAAAGGCGAGCGCAAACACCTCAAAACGACGCGGGAGTTTTTCCTGCCTTTGGCCGAGGCGCTGGTCGGCCGCAGCCTCGATGTCACCCTCATCAACGAGTCTCCCCAACCCTACCAGGATGCCGCCATGATGAAGCGGGTTGTCGGGAAACTGCTCGCAGGGTAGAAGGCATCCATCATTTCTGCCGCCGGTCAGGCGGAGTGCTCGAACATGGACATGAGCTTCTGCTGCATGTTTTGGTCTATCTTTCTTTTTTTCGTATGCCGTTGACCCGTGCGCGCAGATCCTCATAGCGCTTGGGGTCGAAGGCGTTGATCTCCTGTGAGTGCAAACGGTAGATTCTCAGGCAGAGGTTGGCATCCGGGGCGTCGCGACGGGCGACGGAGATGTCGATGCAGCGCAAATTGTCGCGAATGGATTTTTCGTAGAGTTGTTTGCGCAGGTCCTCGTAGAGCCTGCGGTCGAAAGTGCCTGCCTCGACGGCGCTGATCTTCCACACATTGAGCGCGACCTTGGCGTTGTAGAAGGCGTCGTCCTGGATTGATTTTTTTGCCAGCGAGAGGTTGATGGCGGCATCGCGCTCCAATTCCCTCTGACGCGCGACGTCGAGTTGGATCACCGGTGCCGCCGGCTTGGCCGCCTGGCCGCCGGCATCGGGGGGGGCAGTCAGCACAACCAGAAGCAGGACCAGGGCGGCAGCCCGGACGAATTTTTGGTTTGCGGAGATGATCATGCCGTCTTCTGCAGTTTTTCAGTGAAAGGGACGTCGGCCGGGCAAAACCGGTAGCGGTCGAGATCCGCGAGCGCCACCCAGGCCAGCTCGGCGTGGTCGTTCAGAGACATCTCCCCGCCTTTTGCCCGAACGCGATACGCCAGCAGCCGGACGGTCTTGTCTTCGTAGGCGTGAACGCTCTCCCCGAAAAACTCGCCCACCGCGATCCGGATGCCGAGTTCCTCCTGGATCTCGCGTTTCAGGCATTGCGCGGGGGATTCCCCCGGCCGGACCTTGCCGCCGGGAAACTCCCACATGCCGGCCTGCGAGGCTCCGGGCCTGCGGCGGGCGATCAGCACCCTGCCGTTTTCGATCAAAATGGCCGCCGTGACGTCAATCATCCGTCCACCACGCCGCGCGCCCAGCGGATCACCGGCAGGAGCCGGGGCGGCGACAGTTTCTCAAGCGCCGGGTAAGGGAGCCAGCGATACTCATGATGCTCGGGTCCGCCGATCTGAGGGTTGACGGCGAAAACCACTTGATTCTCCGGCGTTTGGGCGAGATAATATCGTGCGATCTTGGTCCCCCGGTTGTAGGGCGCGGTTTCTTGGAACACCTCGCCCCAACGAAAATGAAGCTCCGTAATCCCCGTTTCTTCCCGGGTTTCACGGACGGCCGCTTTCAGAGGCGATTCCCCGGGCTCCATCTCGCCCTTGGGGAAATCCCAGTTGCGGAAGGCCCTGAGGAAGAGGTATTTCCAGCCATCTTCCTCCTTCCGCACGACGATGATGCCGGCTGAAAGAATCATTTTGTCGGATACTGACATGGGTATGGGTGGTCATACACTTTTGACAAAATGAATTCAAGGAGTTGAAAATCGGAAGCGGCCTGCTCGGCGCTTCGGCGGCGGTGGAAACGGCGGCATATCTTCTCCAATTCGGGACAAGTCCTCATTCCGTCTGATTCAATGGATCACGTGAGGTTCGATATGTCCGGTCCGCGGAAAATTATCGAATCCTTGTTCTCCCAAGCCGGAGTGGCTATCGGCGGAGCCAATCCGTGGGATATCACCGTCCATGACGAACGTTTTTTCGCGCGTGTCCTGCAGGAAAAAAACCTGGGGCTCGGGGAAGCCTACATGGACGGCTGGTGGGACTGCCGCCGGCCGGATGAATTCATATGCCGCGTCTTGAAATCGCGGCTGGATGCGGCTCTAAGAGGAGGATTGAAATACCTCCCTTTGCTGCTGCCCGGCATCCTTTTCAACCTCCAGTCGAAAGCGCGCTCGCCCATCGTTGCCAAGCGCCACTACAACCTCGACAACGATCTGTTCCTTTCCTTTCTCGATCCCTACAACCAATACAGCTGCGCCTACTTCGACGGCACTGCCCACCTGGACCAGGCCCAGCAGAAAAAGCTCGACCTTATCTGCCGCAAAACAGCTATTCAGCAGGTGGACCACGTTCTGGACATCGGCTGCGGGTGGGGAGGGTTTGCGAAATATGCGGCGGAAGCGTGTGGCTGCACCGTGACCGCCGTCAACATTTCCAGGGAGCAGATCCGGTATGCTGCAAAACTCTGCGGGGGTCTGCCAGTGCGCTTTTTGGAGTGCGACTACCGCGACATCCAGGGCCGGTTCGATAAAATCGTTTCCGTGGGCATGTTCGAGCATGTCGGGTGGAAAAACTACGGAACGTTCATGCGGGTCGCCCACCGGTCCCTCAAAGACGACGGTATTTTTCTGCTGCACACCATCGGCGGCAACGAATCCACCCGCACCTGCGACCCCTGGGTCACCAAGTACATCTTCCCCAACGGCATGCTGCCGAGCATCGCCCAGATCAGCCGATCCGTCGAAGGGCTGTTTGCGGTGGAGGACTGGCACAATCTGGGGCCGCATTACGACAAGACCCTCATGGCCTGGAACAACAATTTCCAGAAGGCATGGCCAGGGCTGCAGGCGAAATACGACGCGAAGTTCAAACGCATGTGGGAGTACTACCTTCTTTCCTGTGCCGGCGCCTTTCGCGCCCGCAGCAACCAGGTGTGGCAGATCGTGTTCACCAAATACGGCACCGAACAGCCCGCATGCCGGTTTTAGCCGTCATCCGCACCCTGCTCCGAACCCCGAACCCGCTGCACGTGATAATCGCATTGACACCTGACGGTTGCCTCGGTTATGACGTCAACCGCGCCGACCGTCGTGATGCCATTTTCCAACACTTCGACGGCGGCTCCGCCGCGGCCGCGACCGCTATCGAATCCGTCGCTCGTGCCCCTCAAAAGGAACGTCTTTGGCAAAGGAGTGCCGAACGTCGCCCGATGAAGAAAAAATCCAAGCCCGAACGATACGAGACCATTGTGTTTCGCTACGAGGCCGTGCCCTCCGATATGCAAGCCGTTGGGGATATCATCTCCTCGACGCGATTCTTTAACCCCGCGGAGGTGGACATCGCCGTCGAACTGGTCGAGGACCGCCTGGCTTTCGGGGACGCGAGCGGTTATTTCTTCGTGTTTGCCGAGGAGGACGGCAGCGTGCTTGGCTATACCAGCTACGGACCCATTGCCGGCACGGCTGAAAGCTTCGATCTTTACTGGATCGCAATCCACCGCGATCAGCAGAGC